>SDBT01015477.1_pt1 | contig 12120 bp, 26 predicted proteins | sample 2277101 | NCBI WGS metagenome assembly SDBT01 (sample SAMN10404973, study PRJNA504765) | marine sediment metagenome | isolation source: marine sediment core GS10_PC15, 103 cmbsf | place: Arctic Ocean: Southern Knipovich Ridge | collected 2010
GGCTTGGATAATAAGGTTACCACCAGTCGGACTCATTCGACGAAGGCGTTGGTACACTCTGTCAGCATGCGCGCGTGACCACCCCAACATAGTTCTTGCCTCTTTGAGGCCAGAATTATTGTTGCCTAAAATGGTGGCGAGATCGTATTCCTGCTGGTCAAGCACCAGTTTTACTGGTTCTCCGTCCGTCACCTCAGACACTCGTGGTGTAAGAGGAGCCTCCAAAAGAGGCGAAGCGTTGCCACCACTCGCTTCAAGCGGTGATCCTCTATCCTCAGCTACCTTCGCTGTGTATTCGCCTAACGTTAAGGGGTTTAGGATTTTGCTTTCAGCCAAATCCCCTGTCCTTAACGGAATGTGTATCCTATTCTTAGTAGGCAGATACTCTTTGGTGAGGTAGGCGGAAAAAGCTTTTAACCCTTTTTCCTCACTACCCTTTTCGATAATGTACATGAATGCTGTTTGTCGCATCCCGTTACGTCCACCTTCGCCGTCAAGAAGACGGTCTTTCCCTGCACCCCACCTAAGATGATTGTCAAAGGTGGCCTTCACAAATTTTCTTACTGATATTAGTAGTTCGCTGTAATCGTCTCCGAAATACAGCTTGATCTGCTCGTCTACGAGCTTGTTCATAAGTCATCCCTCTGCCGATGAAAGCGCGGCTAGTTTATTCTGTTATCGTACGTCGGTTAGTGTTAGTTGTTCTTTTCGTGTCCTTCGCAACTACAGTTCAGCCAGCGGCAATCCATATATCCACAATCACTTCTGCAGTGGAAGTCAGGATCATGCCAAAATGGGTTTACTATGGGGTCGCCTTGTGCGAATGCCCAATCATTCATAATATGTTTCCTTGTTGCATTGTCCATTAACATGTAATTCTTCTGTAGCTCCTGTAGCCCATTCGCCACAGAACCCACACTTCCACGTAGTAATCATACTAGGAATACTAAATAGAGTATGACCGACCAAGTAATTGCGATTGCTGTAAGCATTAAGAATAGTGCCAGTTCAGTTCTCATCATACCATCCACCATCTCGTGGATAGAAGTCCCATGTGTACTCATCCTTATTGGGACAGTCTTTAAGGTAACAACAAACATCATTATCACAACCGTCGCAAGGTTCGTGTGCCATTACAACTCTACTCTCTGTCTGAACATAAACCTACGAGCAGGAGCATCAGCAGGCCTACGATGGTAACCATCTAAATTTTTGAAGTACACTAGCTGGAATTTAAGGGGCTGGAAAATTTCTTCACCAATCTTAAACTCGGTGGGCGTACGGTTAGCCCACACAATAAGACCATGATCCATATTAGAATTGCTATCCATATCACCGTCTTGATGCCACCCCGTACCCTGTGAATGCGGTACTGCAGTAATCCTAACTTCAGCATGAAGTTCGCTGCGATACCATGCGGCACCAGGATTAGTCTGAATATTATCATCCTTCAAAGGTTCATAACCTAGCTCTCTTGTCATGTTCGTTAGGTCTTTACCTATACGCCATGCCCTCCACTTGCTAGGAATATATTTCTCGCGCAATACTAACATTAGCCTTCACCTCCTATGTCGTAATCCTCAAGGAAGTCGCTTTGCTTTCGTACGTCACTACTCCTGTCTCTATCAGGCTCAGCAACTACCACAACATTACATTCTCTGCCACGTCCACTCGAATGTGTCCAACCCTTCAACATAATACCAGGCCACTGAACATCAGTTACAGCACCGCTCCAATGAATTTTATTGCCACAATTCTTACAATAAGCTTCTTTTACTGTAGCCATCCGCCCGCACCTTTCATAATCCACTCCTTAGCGCCACCATTCTCAGGGTGCGTGTAAATAGGGGTCTTACCAATCAGATTCTTCGGCCAAACATCAGCCAACACCTTGTTCTGCGGGAAGATCATATCATCCAACGCACCAACCATTGCAGACTGAATACCCCAATACTTGTGGTGGACAGGAACATAATCCTCATACAAACCCCAACTCTCAATCAGACTGTCACTGAAAGTGTGGCCCTTATCGTTACCCAACAATAATACTTCCAAGGCTTTCTCATAGAAATAAGGGTTGTTAGTGCCCATGCCACCACCACTCATGTTGTTAGCCAGGCTAGACTCATTTACCTTATAGCTTTTGAGTGTCTTAAACATTTGCGGTGCTAGATCATTCGCCGCCCCAACATCATGTTTCATAATGATATTGTAAACAGTTTCCAAATCAGCGACAGGCAAGAGCTTGTCCTTAACAAAATTTTGGTAACCATTTTGACCAGCGCCGTTAATGAAACTCTTAGTCATACCTATGCACCATCCCAAAACCAGAGGATGCAACAGCAATCTGCCAGACAGAGTACGAAACTCTATCTTATGCAACTGAGGATCAAACCTGAATGATCCAGGCTGGCCGTAAAACTCTCGTCGTTCAGCCTCACCTTCAGCAAACTTGTCGCCAAGAATAGCAACCATCGGCAACGCCACAAAGTAATCAAACATTATGGCAAGAGCAGCCTGCTCCTTAATATCATTACCAGTCATACTTGAAACATGAATGTGCCCGCCCGTCCATCTGCGCTTGTCATTTGTAAGACAAACAGGAGCTTTCACACTCAACGAATACGCATCAAAGTCGGGTTGGCAACCAAACTCTGACACATCTTCAGGCGCATTCTTGAATGATGTGGCATCCAATATGAACTTAGGAGTAGACGACAACTCAAAAGCGTTGCGTCTATACTTCCTCAAATCCAATGCTGTCTGTCTCATCGCTTCCGCCATGTAAGGGATAAGATTATCCCGACATGCTGTTGCAACCAAACTGCGTATCTCAATTGCTGGACCGTCACGTTCTACTTCAGAACCGAGCATTGACCCATTTTTATTAGGTCCGCTCGCAGCAAACTTGAATTGCTTTTTCTTCGGCATGAACAGGTGAGCCGAACGACCCATACCTGTTTTCCTCGAAACAATTGCAAGTTCGGGGTCCAACCCAACTCTACCTACATACATTTAGATACTCCTTTTGATAGCGTTCGTCACCCTCATGGCCGTAGGCTCATTTACACCAGGCGACGTATTAATTTCCAACACCCACACTTGATCACCAACAATAATATCCCATCCAAACACAGTCAACTCACTGTCAGGTAAATCTGCTAGTGCTGCTTTAACAACAGGAATGATACCGTTCTTACTGATACCATCCACACCAACCCACTTGTAATCAAAGTCGAATCTCGAACGTGATGATATGAACTTGGTGCTAGCCTGCACCACTCTTTGTCCGACAGTCACAACGCGGAACTCTTGTCCCTCAACATGCTGTTGTGTCTCATCGTCCGTATCACACCACCAATCGTCACAGAACTCTTTACCTTTACCACCAAAACCAGGACGCTTATGCCAATGGCCTTCAGTCCTACTAGTTGATGGAAGATAATCTCCAAGCGTCCGACGCAATGATTTAGGCGTGCTAACAGCCTTAATGATTGACGGAGGATTAAACACAGGCACAGGAATGTCATCAAACTTATGCTCCAAATTACCCAAGTTCAACACAGCATCAAATCCATAATGTGGTTTCCAAATTCTGTCCACGTCACGCAACCGAAACCTTAAGTCTGCAGTATTCCATGCAGCAAAAGTTTCAGGTTGTAAAGGAACGGAACGAACAGCCAATATCATCGTTGCACTCTAGTCATTGGTTCGGTGTTCGGAAGCAAAGTTTCCGTACTGAAAGGGAAATCCCCATCCAACTTGTAGTTCCATTGCAACTGACTAACCAAACCTCTCAGTTCGGGGAAAGCCTGAGGATCAATGCGCACATAATCTCTTAGCTGCGCCCAATTCACGTTAGGTTTCGTCAAATGCTTCAAACGTGGAAGATAGTAGATACCGTAAAAATTACTGAGCTTATCACAACTCAGATTGATACGAATACCACCAGCATCCTTGTTCAAACTTTTCAACCACGTCGCTACACTATATCGTGCGTTAGTATGTATGACTTCACCGTTATCGTAATACAATCTTACGTAAGGGTTCAAGCTTGGCATAGCCAACAAACTGCTAATGAGCGGTCTATACACACGACCAGGAGTAGTAAGCGTACTTTTTAGAAAATGGCTCTCATCTATATTCGACCAGAAAGCATCATCGGTGGAAATAGTAAACGAAATACCTGGCTGTCCATCATATCCAGTACCATGCGTCATCACATATGTTACATAACGTTTCTCAACAGCCATCGGTTTCACTGTATGATCACAGTCAAAACAACCAGGTTGGAAAACAGGACCGTCCTCTTCTATTTCACCACGAGTATAAATAGGCACCAAATCTGCTGCCTCCCAAATGGGTGACTTTTCATCAAGCATACATCGCCTCCGTTTTATCAAATAGTTTCACCAACAATGCTTCACCCTTCTCATCATCCTTAATAGCACCAAGACATGTTTTACGCAACACATCAAACCGATTCATGTCAAACTCTGCCAATAATTCATCAGCATCATCAGTGTTAATAGCATCGATAATCCTACTGTTATCAATAGGGTTAGCATAACCTTGCGACATTAAATGACTGAACAAAGGTTTGTTCATTAGCCCTCTTGTAAGAGTGGCTGACAAATATGTGCAAGCCTCAACATAATCCCAATCTTTATAAGCGGCCTCGAACAGACGCCACTCAATGTAAAGCATCTTGTTAAAGATTGCTTTACGAACATGAATGAAATTATGATGCGACCCTTCATTATAAACATCGGGTCGTGTCGGTACACGATACTGTACACCACGCTTAATGCCCACACTACTTGCAACAGCAAACAGTTCAGGCACGTAAAGTGTTAGCACATGCGCCACATCATTAATGTAATCGGACGGACCAGCAGGTTGCAAAGTTTCATTACTTTGTGCAACACCTTTAGTTACGGACACATGCATATGAATGCTAGGAGAACACATGTTCTCACCACCATAATCAACAATATCATCACGCCACTGAGCGTCCTTAACAACAACATCCCAAACTTTTCTTAACGCATCCATGCCCGCCTCATCGTTACCAACATCAGTCAGCAAAATAGGAGAAGTCACGAACTCTGCACCAGTATTAGGTAGGCTAGAATCATGCGTCATAGACACAAGCGGAGGAATAATAACATTCCCACTTCTAACCTGCCCGCAACCTTTCTTACAAGTACATTGGTAAGCGTGAGGTTCTGTCCAATCAGAACCTATACCCCACATGTACCCATCATTAACCAGCTTTTGAGCCACCTTCTTAAATGTCCAGTCATCTTTCCAAATAGGTACTTCAATTTCCATGCCGACACGCACAATACCATTCTCAGATTTCATGGCGTGTAAATCATGTCCATCTTACCGTGAGCAAGCGTAGACATGTAAAGCGGCATTGATTTGATTTCAACACTCGAATAACAGTGCATGCATATTTCTCCTGTAACTAGCTCCAAGGTTTCCTTCAAATAGTAGTAAATTGTTTCTGATGCAACCGACCATTCACACATGCCCAACTCACACCAGGCACTAGTATTATCGTATTCTAATACGAACTGGTCGTTAATTAGCGGATAAGCCACAATCGTTTCAAGATTAGCCATTGTTTGCAATGACGCCCACCTTGCATCGGGGCAATCACCAGGATCATCATGACCATTATACAATGTCTTATGCTTAATGCACAGCTTGTTCTGCTTCCAAGCGAACTTCCCATTCTCATGAAAGATCAAATCTTGGCGCATCGTATCTAAAGATACCCGTGACCGAAACCTGCCATCGACTTTCTTGTCGATTTTGTTCTCCGATCCTAAGATATAATCAGAAACAGCATAATTCTGATACATTTGATAGTCAACAGTATCATACTCATAGTCCACTTCTTTGGTCGGAATCAAATGACGACTCAGCTTGGTTGTTTTCTTATGCTTCATGTAAAAGGATTCCCAAGTTTCATTAACAAAGTTGAGATCAGGCAGCTTAGAAAAATCTTGCTCTACTGTTTCCTTGCTAATCATTTTGAAACGAGGATATTCAGCACCCTTCCAAGCGTAGTTGAAAACATCTAACAGCTTCCCACTAAACTTGTCAATAACAATCTCCATCTCACCCATGAATGCGTGGATAAGACCGTCATGACTGTCATAGACATGATCTGCTTCAGAAAAGCCAGCAAGATACGTATTGCTTTTCGCATCACTCAAATTCAAAGGCTTATCTTTCTTTTCTGTGCGCTGGTAGATAAGATCATCTTTGCGGTCCTCATGGTCCGCAAACATAATGCTCTGATCACCTAGTCGTGATCTTTTCACACTCCAATGGTCAAGGCTATCTTCTCTAACAACAACCTTCTTCTTATCACCATCTTCACTGGGTAAATAACGTGTCACCCAGTCAGCAGAATTTTTTGGAATTATGTGCGCTTGAGAAGTGAAAGGTATAGAACCCCACATTATCGGCTCACCATTTTCCACCAACATTAATGCGTTAGTGTCTAACTGCCGCCAAGCCCAACTATCATGGTTAGGTTCCATAACTTTTGTTTCTGGACCCATAGCCCTAATAATGCTCCACACACTTTCGGGTTCGCTCCCATACACTATGCAACCACCTTTATTGCGATGCGTTGCCATAATTAACGGTGAACCACCCGAAGCCGACCCACGATAGAATAAACTTAATCCTGGGTAATCCTCCCAAACAGCATGAACTGCTTGTGGTCCTTGCATTTCAGAAAGGAAATGACCTAACTCTGTGAAATGATCTTTAGGGTCACCATCAATCTGCGACAATATTACGTTAATTGCAACCGAATCCACTACGGGTAATGTTTCTTTATTACCGTTGCGTAGCCGCTCACAAATAATGTTATCGTTGTTGATAGAACCGTTATGTGTCACGATCGTACCACCCCAAACAATGGGATGATTATTATTGTTGTGTTCTGGTTTCCCTTGTGTGGCTGCTCTTGTATGCGACCCGAACACTCTTGTTGCTGGCATCGGGTCCGTAAGCTTTAATGGTGGCGAAGTTAACAGTTTGTCTGCTGCTCCCTGCCTTTTCCACACCGTAATTTTTTCGTTCTTGTTTAAACGAAAGTAACCTGCGGCATCTGCGCCGCGATGTTGGTTATGCAGCCAAGACTCTTTGAGTATTTTGGCTTGTCTCTCATTGGTGATATAATTATCTACCCATTCCTGGGAACAATTGTATCCTGCTATTCCGCAGATATATCTACCTTACTTTCTTCCATTGGGTCATTGTCTCTTCCTTATGACGTAGTGGATTCCTTCAAGAATGACTTTGACAAGATAATAAATGATTACCAAATAGATTAGAAAACTTACTGATATGATGAACCAATCCCAATGACCCATCATGGGCAGTACGCTGTATTGGTTTCAGAGTGAATACGTATTTGACGTATCATACTCCAATACATTCTTGTGCCGCAGCGTGGACAATTCAATTATTGTCTCCTTAAGAGTGACATAATCGTATAGCCCACGCCGAAACCAAAAATTACTGACCCAACAAATATAAGTAATCCTTCTAGCCATAGTGGCATTTTATACCTCTTTCACATCGACAACCACAAGTTTGTGGTCTTTAATTATTGCCTCAACTTCAGAGTCTTCGGCATTACGTAGAAATACGTAGTTCGTAATACCGTGATCACGCCTAAGTGTGAGACTGGGCAGAATGCGACGCTCAGAATAAAAAGTGAAAGTGTTCTTCCACTCCTCATCAAGTACTGCCACATGAAATGATACTAAATGATCGGCAGGCAAATGCTCTAACCGATACCACTTAACTTTTTCAACTTCTCCAACTTTTGACATATTCATGCCCTTTCTACTACGACATACTTACCCGAATCATTATCGACTATTAACTCACCATCACCCCAACGTGGGGCAAACCAAGAATACTGACATACCCTACATCTAAGCCTATGTCCGACAACCTCACCGTCAATAACAACGAATCCATAATAGGATTGTTCACTGTCCGACATACATTTAGAGTTAGGGCATTTGAAACCGACGCTTAAACTCATAAATTAATCTTTACATAGTCATGGCATATACAATTACAAAGACAATACCAACATTTCGTAGCACACGCTTTCTTACCTTCAAGTTTTGCTAGTTTACGATGATATGATCTATTATCATCACATACCATATGCTTAGACTCAAGGCAACCATATATGGACAATCTAAGCTGGCTCAATGTTTCTTCTCAACATGACACATACAATTACAGGTACAAATCACACAATCCAAAAGAGGACACTCACTCATTTCTGCTTCAATCGCTATCGCCATATGAGTTCTCTTATTGTACTTACATGTTTTATGATTCCAACGCCTACAACTAGCAGACAATCTTATTTGGCTCATGTCAAACCGTGACAGACACAGTTACAAGCACATATATCACAATAAACATCTTCACTTATTGAATTCTTCACATCTTTCACATGTTCCTTAATGCTCGAATGATATATTTTATCTTCTCTACATTGATGATGGTTAGGCGCAGGATTATCGTCAGAACAATAAAAAGCAAGCATCATATTAGCCGCCATTACATTTCTTCCTCTTCATCATCACTATGTTCTGCTCCCTCAAACCCTTCATCATCATCGTGGGATATAATGCCAGGCCCAGTAAAAAAACTTTCCTCTATGCTCTGAATCGGATTAGTGGTGAAAACACTAGGTATAGTAGAAGTATCCAAATCACTATATTGAATGGGTTCTACAATACCAATCTGTCCTACAGTACCCATTTCCCGTCTAACTGGTTGACCCTCATCATGACAAATACAGTTACACTGACAAACACCACACGCACTCAAACTATGATACGATCTTTCCTTATGCAACTCACGGTTATGAGTACAACCATAATGGTCAGTGCCTTCACAACGCTGAGACAATTTCATGAGACTCAAAACGGCAACGCCTCTTCCAACTTCTCTTTTGCAGCATGACACATGCAAAGACATTTATGTCTAGTAATATGAGTACAATTCATAGAAGGACTACAACCTATTGCATATGTGCAATGCTGATGTAAATTATCTTTACAATTTGTGCTAAGCCAAGCTATGTTTGGTTCTGTCATGCCGAATCAGCACTAATTTCTGGTTGTTTCCAATGACAACCACAAATGCAAGTCCAATGAATCTGAGCATCATCATGTGATTGTTCACCTTCACACGAACCGTGTAAACCTTCTGAACAAAAGAAAAACAAAGTTTCTTCTTCTATCATTATGTTCGCCTCTTAATGGGCTGCTCCCAATGACAATCACAATAACATTTACATACAGCACAGGTACACCAAGTCCCATCTGCTTTTACAAAGGAATCGGAACTTAAACCTTTACAACTACCACAATTCTTTATATCACAAGAAGTACTAAGCGCCATTTATAAATCAGCTCTCAAAACAAAGAGCCTCACCGTTATAACTGATACAAGTAATGGCAGGAATTATCTCTGCATCTACAATAATAGATTCTTCGACCAACGCTGAAGCTACTACTACCGCAAACCAGAATATAAGAATAACAATAGTTATTCTCATCGCATCATCTCCGCCATACCATAACTCACAATGTTACGGATACGGTGAGACATGAATTCGGCACTAGTAGCCTCATCCTCAAAATGACGCTCAAGCTTAATATCACCACTAATAGAATGACCTCTTGCTCGAACCGACGCCTTTGTTTCTTCTTGAATGAGACTCTCTAACAAATATGATTCTATACTTGTAAGCTCACTCACAATTCCTGTAATCACTACAGCTTCTCCGAACGCAACCATGTCAACTCCTTTACATTCGCAATAACTACGCAATTTGCGCAGCCATTCATGAAAGTTTTTATTCTTACCAACAAAAGTAACCATGTATTTTCACCTCACTTTCTAAACTCAAATGAGGGTAGCTTCGCATCAAGACAATTATTATTTATTTATTGTCTCTCATGGAACCGCTTAGGTTCTTTTGCTACCCTCTATTCAATTTAGACGATGCCAGGAGTTAATATCCCATTATCTTTATCTTCCTTTCATAATAGCTCAATAGAGGACTCTCAAAGGCGTTAACTTGAAACTAGTCCAACAGATCAAGTCCTCTATTCAACCATTCTTTGATACCCAGTCCACAACAATGACTCTAGTACTAAATAAACAACAACTCGTTCACCTAATTCTAAATCCCACAAACTAACATTAGTCATTGTTCTTCGTCTCCTGCATGAACCACAATGCACTCATTACAAATAATGAAGATGATTTCGCCACAACTAACAATAGCGTAGTAGTCAACACACTTAGCCTGGCACGCATCACAAACAGTTGCTTCGTAAGTGTGTCTTACTCGTGTCTTAGCCACCACTACTCCTCCTCGTCTACTTCCCATTCACTAATAGAAACAAACATACCTTTAACTTCAGCCTGTTCTTCTTCAACCCCAATGCTTTCCACTTCAGCAAAAAAGTCGGGCTCGAAGATAGCGTCAAAAGAAGGTCTCTTTCTATTACACTCATGGTTAACATCTATGACTAACCAACAGTCCTTACAGAAATGCATTAACATATCTCTACTCCTCTACTTCTAAACAAATTGGATTTATCTCCAATTTCTCTTCACACTCGAAGTCTGCGAACCATTCCCAAACCCAACATTCAGTGCATAAATACATTATGCAACACTCAAATGAGCCGCAGAATGATCACACAAACCAGCCTCACTGATAGTCATGCTAAATATACTTCTAGCACCAATGAAACTGATATTCTTAGTAGACCAAAACGAACCATCCATATCACAAACTAATGTAATATGAACACCAAATGGTTGAAACGGATCTATTGTTTCCTCCCACTGACTTTTACCAGCCTGAAAAACATTCTCTAACTGACATTCAGCACAAGCCTTAGTTAACTTGTCATTGAATGGATCGTTCTCGAAATGATAATGACATACATTCATTATCAGAACCTAAACTGACAGTCTAGGCAAAACCAATGGCCCAAACTGTTCTTGTACAATGTCATGGGACCATTGTTACACTTCTCACAAATACCCTCATTTGCGCCGCTACGCACAACATTAAGAGTTTCAACCAAACTCCTAATTTGTTTAGTACTCATGTTTCTAATTTCTGCGGGAGTTGTCATTTACCTATTCCTAACTTGAATTGTCGGTTTACCTGGCGACGAACCAAAACGGGAGCGCATTCGCTCCCGTCTGATTCGATTGTTTCGTCACTCAGATTCTGAGTCTGAGATTTCCTGCAAAAACGATTCGGCGTCTGAGTCCGACATTGTGTAAATGTCGGGCAATTCGCCATCATTGACTAGATCAGCCGAATAACCCTTTTTTACCAGCTTCTGGTAATTCGAGGGTAGTTCGGTCAAGTCTCGTGCAAGAGTGACATTTAGAACATCGCCCCGCAACACGGGGACATTGTTCTCAGTCACTTTTACGATCCCAGCTTTGTTAGTGGTTTCGACTTTGCGAGTAATGAGGATACCCTCATCATTGCGACGGTAAACGATGCCATCATCGTTTGTCAACGGCACTCTTTGCACCGATACGACCAAACCTCGCCTGAGTGCTTCCTTGTGGAATGTCGCAGTAATAGAGCCGATAGGTGCCGATTCGGGCAAAAACTCGTTTTGCTCAAATTGTACCCAGCGGGTATTGGGCGAGTCACTCAAAAAGTCAAAAGTCGATTCCCAAGTCTCGCCATCAGCAAGACCGACACGGACGGACGAACGACCTTTAGTGGTTTCGAGGATTCGTGGCATTTCCGTTTTCTCCTTTTTAGAGGGTTTGGCCCATGTCGGTTTGACATGAGTCACGGTCACGGAACCAAAACGATTGATCGAAGCCTTTTTCGGCGTCAATGTCGGCATCTGTTTGTTTCACCCCCATTCCTGCTTTTGTTTGGTCCGTATGTCATACTGACCAGCATATCGGAACTCAACGATATTCCACGATACATAACGATCAAACATTGTCGGCATGCCGACATCCAACCATACTTACGATACTTGACGTTACTTTACG
>SDBT01015478.1_pt1 | contig 12120 bp, 2 predicted proteins | sample 2277101 | NCBI WGS metagenome assembly SDBT01 (sample SAMN10404973, study PRJNA504765) | marine sediment metagenome | isolation source: marine sediment core GS10_PC15, 103 cmbsf | place: Arctic Ocean: Southern Knipovich Ridge | collected 2010
TCGTCGTAGGTGCCGACCCAGGCCACGAAATCGCCCTTTGTCGGGCTGGCGTGGGCCGTGTCGCGGAAGCAGAGGACCAGCCGTCCGTCGGGCGCATAGCGGCCCATGTGGCGATCACCCGTCAGGCTGGCCGACAACTCGACCGGGTCGCTCCACGTCTTACCCTCGTCGTCGCTGGTGATCAGCAGCGAGTTATATCGTCGAGCATTTTCCCGCGAGAGAGCCGCCAGTTGTTTCCCGTCGGGTGATCGAACGACGTAAGGCTCGCATGGATTGCCACCGGGATATTCCGCCACCTTGGTCTCCGCTTGCCAGGTCAATCCGCCGTCGGCCGAGATCGATTGCCAAAGCGTCAGCGGCGGACGATCCCGTTCACCTTCGCCGCGATGATACATTCCCAACAGGCGGTCCCCCTGGATCGGAACGATTGTGATCGGCGCAACGACACAATGCAGTCCATTCGGCTCGAACGGCGTCCAGGTCTTTCCGCCGTCTTCGGAGTGTGCCTGGCGCATGGGGCCGTTTCCCTCGAAGACGATCAGACGCTCCTTGCCCCGCGGATCGGTTAGCCGGTGAATACAGGGGCAGTTTCGGGAAGTTGCCCAATTCTCGGGCACCGGCAACCGCTCGCTCCAGGTGAGCCCCCCGTCGGTGCTCTTCTTCAGCACGGCGCCGGGACCTCCGTGGCCCAAAGGATAGGTGACGTAGATTGTCTTTCCGTCGGCCATCAGGACGGTCGTCGGATGGCCCAGGTATTGGCCCGGGATGCGCTCGACGATTACTTGCCGGTGTTTCTGGTGAGAGAGATCGATCGTGGGGATCGTGTATCCGTCGGGTTGGGTCCGCTCGGCCAATATCGGTTCCGGCGGCAATTCCGTTAGGTTCCCCGATGCGACGAAGCGTTGCACGCGCATCGTGCTCCGCCATGGCCGCAGTCCGACTCGGCCGGGCGATGCACCGAACGTCGTCCGATAGACGGGCTGGCCGTCGATCGAGACGGTCACATCCGACCCTTTGCGCGACACTTCCAGTCGGAACGCCTTTCCCTCTTGGACAACGACCGTATCGGAACCGAGGAATTGGCCCTCTCCGCCGGCAAACACTGGTCCGTCGACGAACATCCGCCCGTGGCCGCCTTCAAAACCGAAGTTGCTCTCGCCGAGAACGAACGTCGCGGCGCTCTTCGAAAGATTGCGAATGGTCAACTCAGCCTCGACATGGAAATCACCCTCGCCGATGGCATGGCTGCCAAAGAGGTAGTTTTCCGTCGCCCCGCACTCGACATATCCGGGACCTTTCTGCCACGGCTTGCCCTGAATATGAACCGACTTGGCCACGCCATCGTCGACAAACGCGACCTCGGCGGCGGCCGCGTGAGAACAGGAGATGATCAGTGCGATCAGAAACGTGAGTGTGGCGATGCGGCGGCCCATCATTCGATTCCCTTGTGCAAAAAGTCCGGTGTGGAAGCCCTCGAGCATGCAATCACGATACACGACGGCTCGCCCCACTGCAACACTGCCCCACTGCAACACTGCCCCACTGCAACACTGCCCCACTGCAAGCGACCGATTGACTTTCTTCGGTGGGTCGAGTAGGCTCGTTGGCCGGCCATTTGGTAGGTGGTCACGGGAAGATATGCGGGAGGCTACGATCCGTGAACGGAAAACAACGTATTCTGGAAACGCTCGGCGGAGGAACCCCCGATCGAACTGCCTACGTTCCCAATATCTGGCAGTGGTTCCATGTGAATCGGATGCGCGGCACACTATTGCCCGAACTGCAACTCATGGACGATCCGGTCGACGTTCTCAGGGCCATGGGCGCGGATATCCTGTCGAAATTCGACGGCCTGGTAATGCGCGAGAAACTCCAGGCATGCCGTCGCGTCACTACCTACGAAGGAGACTTGCTCGGCGAAAATGCAGTCTGGTCTTCGTGGGGAGACTTCGTCGGCGGCAGTATCCGGCGTGAACGCATCGAAACACCCTCGGGGATACTGGACCATCTATGGCGCTATGAGGTCGCGGCGGGCGCCCCCTTTGAAGCCTCACATTGGTGGAAGGATTTTGACCGCGATTACCCGGCAATCAAAGCCTGGACGGAAGACGCTGGCTGGGAGCTGGATCGCGACGCCCTGCGAGGTGGCCTGGCCAAGGTCGGCGACGACGGCCTGATCTTACTGCAAACGCTGCCTACGCCGCTCAAGCAGTTCCACTGGCTCGCCGGACCGGACCGCGCCACGCTGTTTGTGTTGGACCATCCGCGCGAAATGCGAGAACTGGCACAAATACACGAAGAAAAGGCGCTGGCCGCCTTGGAACGCGTGGTGGATCAGCCCGACGTCTTCGTCTTCGAGGTTCCCGACAACCTGGATTCCATGTTCTACTCGCCTGTGCTCTTCCGCGAGTATTGCCTGCCGATGCTTCGCTCCATGGCCCACATGGTGCATGCGCGGGGGAAGTATCTCTTCGTCCATGCATGCGGCCAACTGAAGGCCCTGGCGCCGCTGATCTTGGAATCGGAGATCGACTGTGTCGAAGGCCATGCCCACCCCCCCATCGGCGACTGGCCACTAGCCGAAGCCAGGACGTTAAGCGAGCGGTTGATCCTGTGCGGCGGCATGACCGCGCGCGAGCAAGAATGGACGGGGGCCGACGCGCGTCGGCGCATTTTCGCCCATGTCCAGTCGTTGTTCTCCTCGTTAGGCGATCGACGCCGATTCCTGTTTGCCTCGGCGTGCAATACATCGCCAGCCACCCCCTACGAGAACCTGCTCGCGTTTCGTGACGCCGCTGAAGAATACGGAAACTGATTGGCTTCGGCACTCCGCGACAGCCTGCCTACAAATATGCCGATTTGATGTCATAAAAAACATCTGCGGTTATCTTTCCGATTTCGTGGCAGATTGCTTGACAGAAACTGCGGCATCTGGCACATTGAAGTCATGTTTTTGTGTGGATCGATGTTCTGTGACCGATTCGCTACTCATGTGAGACATGCCCGTTGGACAAGCCTGCTCTTGGAGGAAGAATCATGTTGAGCCGCCACCTTTCCTGTTTCGCGTCAGGGCTTCTGTGTTTGCTTGTGGCCGTGTTTGTTTTATTACCAAGTGCGGCCCGTGCCGACCTGGTCTCAGCGTGGGAGTTTAACGCCGAGGATGTCACCGGTACGACCGTGGCTCTCAGTGGCGGCACTTTGGCTGGCCTGACCGGCAGCCTGGAGGCGAATGCCAACGTGACCGCCGGCACTCTCAGTCTCGATGGGGACGGGGACTACCTGGCCTTCGGCAACGACGTGACCGAGTTGCGTACGCTCTCGAAGATGACCATTGCGAGTTGGGTCAATTGGGCTAGCGAACCGACCGGACGGACTCGCATCCTGGAACACGAAGACAACATCTATTTCTGGGCCGAGGGTGGCAAGTATCAGTTTACGATCCACGGCACACCCGGCGGCGTGGACGGACGCGCTCTGTCGACGACCGCTCCGGCCATCGACGAGTGGCAGCATGTGTTGGTTACCTACGAGGCCGGCAAGCAGGCGCAGATATACATCAACGGAGTTTTAGAAGGCACCAGCGTGAGTTCCCAGGCCCTGATGCCGAACAATACACAAACGTTGCAGATCGGTGCCAGGCGGAATGGCTCGGGCGATCCCAGTGACTTCCTCCATGGTCAGATGGACGATGTGGCCATTTGGGATCAGATTCTCACTCAAGACAACATTGAAGAGTTGGCGGGCGAGAGCACGGGCGGCGGCTACCTGGCCCGAACCGTTCCCACCGCGTTGACGCTCGACCCGGTCGAGCCCGAGCCGCCTAAGCCGTCCTATGCCACGCTGGTCGGATGGTGGAAGCTCGACGAGGGAGCGGGCCTCGCGGCGGCCGACTCGAGCCCCATGCCCGTCGGTGGAAGCCCGAACGGCGGGACACTCCAAGGCGGCCCTGAATGGGATGGCGGCCTGTCAGGCGCAAACGACGTGAAGGTGCCTTATGGATTACGATTCGCGGGTGATGGAGGTGGGGCGGACGACGAGGTCGACCTGGATGCTCACCTGACCGACTTGAACACGCTGGCGGCTGGAACCATGTCGGCCTGGTTCCGCAAGGATCAAGGACTCGGCAGCGACGACATGTCGATTTTCGGCTTCGGCCAGCCCGATAGCAACGACTTCTTCCGCATTCAACTCGAAAACGGCAATCAGGTCCGTTTCGATCAGTCCAATGGAGGACAGGCTTGGAGCGGCACCTCGACCTTGACGGACGACGGCAATTGGCATCACGTCGCGGTTACCAGCGACGGATCGGGCGACGCCAACTCCGCCAATGTCTATCTGGACGGCGTTTTGGTTGCCGCCGGCGATACCAAGTGGTTCGACAGCTTCATGGCCGGCACGGCGCAACTGGGGAGTCTGCACCGCGGCGGCGTTCCACAACAGTGGGAGTTTGAGGGTACGCTGGCCGATGTCCGAATCTATGACAAGCCGCTGAATTCGGACGAGATCCAATACCTCGGCGACATGGCCAATTTCGGCGACGGCCGGAAAGAGGCGGCCAGCGGAGCGACGCTCGTGGCCCAGTATACGATGGACAATGACGCCGTCAACGGCGACGTGATTCAGGATACGGCCGGCTTTGTGCTGGGACCGTTCGACGGCACCAAAGCCAACGGCGGACCGACCACCGGAGTGCCGGGTGTCGTGGGGGAAGCGGCCGAGTTCGCCGGTGGAGCGAATAACGGGGACAACCAGTTCATTGACGTATCGGCCCATGCCGCCGCGCTGCACACCCTCACCGAGGGCACACTCAGCGCCTTCATCAAGCCCGATAACGAAGGATTGACCACCGACGTATTGACCATCTTTTCGGCTTCCGACGTGAACGCCGGGTCGGTCGAAGTGCGTTGGTTTGTCTCCGACACGGGAAACCTCGTCTACGGTGTTCGCGGCAGCGACATGAACGGTACCGTCACCTCATCCGGCGTCGACCTGCTCGATGGCGAGTGGCACCATGTGGCCGTTTCCGTCGGTGAGGAAAACGCCGTCACGCTGTTTGTCGATGGAGACGTTGTCGGGGAAGGCCTGGCATCGTTCCTCGGTGGACTGTCCGAACTCAACGGAGCCGCCATCGGACGCAACAAGGATAGTGCGGCCGGCGGAGGCCAGTGGTTCTATGACGGGCTGATCGACGATGTACGCGTCTATGACAAAGCGCTGACGCACGACGAAATCGTCGGTCTGGCTACCATCCCCGAGCCATCGAGCCTTATCCTCTTGGCGATCGGGTTGCTCGGACTGGCAGCCTACCGGCGGCGTCACGCGTGATCGGTTCATGGTACGGCTTGCGGGCTCGGAAGCCCCCGCCCTTGCCGCCACCGACCACAGCCGATCGGTGGCGAGGATGTCAACAGGATGGTACGCGCGCCGAAACGAAACCAACGCAAGGCTTCATGTTGGGGTGGCGTTGGTACGGCGCGGCACTGGCGTCTCGCCAGTGCGTGGCGATTCCCCACGGTCTTTACTCCGTCCCGCTCGATGGGGACATTCCGCCAGCCCCATTCTTCGGCTGCGCCAACAGAGAACACGAGGCCTCGGCGCCATTGCGCCGATAGTGAAAAAAAGGAGCATGACACATGTCCAAGAAATCTTCCACGGGGATGCGCCGTTTGCGGCTCGAACCGTTCGAGCAGCGTCTGCTACTGAGTGCCGGCGGCCTGACCGCCCATTGGACTTTTGATAATGTCGACGTACAAGGCGACGTGATCGGCGAGGTTGCGGGAGATCCCCTCGGTCCTTACGACGGGTTGATCAGCAACGGCGGCCCGACGACGGGTGTTCCCGGTATGCTTGGCGAAGCGGCCCAGTTCGCCGGCGGCGTGAACAACGGCAACAACCAGTTCGTCGATCTGGCGTCCCATGCGGCCACGTTCGGATTGCTCGGCGAGGGAACCATCGCCGCCTGGATCAAGCCCGACAACACCGGGCTGACGACCAACGTGCTTACCATCTTTAGCGTCTCCAACTCGAACGCCGCCTCCGAGGAAATGCGTTTCTGGGTCAGCAACGACCCGCCCGTATTCGGCGTCGGCACTCTGGCCTACGGCGTACGAGCCGGGACAACCAATGGTAGCATGATTAGCGCCTCGAACAATCTTCTCGACGGCGAGTGGCATCACGTCGCCGTGACCGTCGACGCGACGCAAGCGGCCCAACTCTACATCGACGGCATGGCCGACGGCGGAGAGAACACCATCTCGTTCCTCACCGACCTTGATGCCAGCGCTTCCGCCATCGGACGAAACAAAGACACTGCCGGCGGCGGCGGTCAGTGGTTTTTCGACGGCCTAATGGACGACGTGGGCCTCTGGCACGACCCCTTGACGGCCCCCGAGATCAGTGCCCTGGTCGGCTTGGCCCGACATGAATCGCTCCAATACGATCTCGGCCAGGCCCAACAACTGTTCGATCTAAATGACAACGCCGGTGGTTCCCTGCTGATCGGCCCCTTGAGTTGGAACTACGCTGCCTCGGGCCTCAGCGGAATGGAAGGCGAGTTGCTCGACGAGGGTGGCGGCACCTATTCAATCAACCTCGGCGGCGGACGCGGTGTCCGAACCGGGGAACCACCGCTGCTAGTCCTCGCCACCGACCCGGCCGACGGAGCCATCCTCGGAGCCGTGCCCAACTCGATGACCGTCGATTTCTCCCTGGAGGTAACCGCCGCTTCGCTCGATGCGGGCGACCTGACCATTGCCGGATCGGCCGCCGTCGGGGTAACGCTCGTCGACGCCGACACCGTACGGTTTGATCTGCCCGGCGGAATCGGGGCCGGAACGCACGAGATCCGGATTGCCCCCGGCGCGCTGGCGACTCCCGGCGGAGAACCGATTCGGGAGTATCTGGGCCAACTCACCATTCCCACCCTGCCAAGCGTCTCGTTATTGCCGCCGGTCGACGTGGGGGCCAATCTGGCGACGCTGCGCGGCGAAGTAACCGCCACGGGCCAAGACGATGTCGATGTCCGTCTGTTCTGGGGAACCGACGACGGAGGGACCGATCCGGCCGCTTGGCAGCATGTGGCCGACTTGGGTACGATCGCGTTGGGGAGTTTTTCCACTCAGGTCGGCGACCTGCAACGCGGTACAACATACTTCTACCAGGCTTTCGCGACGAACCTCGCCGGCGAAGCATGGGCCGCCCAGGCGGAGAGCTTCACGACACTGGCCGACTTCCCGCCCGTCTTGATCACCGAACTGATGGCCGATAACGACAATACGATTCGAGACGGTCGCGGCAGGAGCTCCGACTGGATCGAAGTGTATAACGCAGGCAGCGTGCCGGTCGATCTTGGCGGGTGGCACCTGACCGACGATCCGGCCGACTTGACGCAGTGGACCTTCCCCTCGCTGATGCTCGAGGCCGACCAATACGCGGTCGTCTTTGCCTCCGGCCGTCAAGAGACGCCCCTCGCCGGCGAGGAATTGCACGCCAACTTCTCGCTCAATTCCAGTGGCGACTATGTGGCGTTGGTGTGGCCCGACGGCACGACCGTTGCCAGCGAATACGGTCCCGACGGAGCCGAGTATCCTGGACAGTTCGAGGACGTATCCTACGGGTTCGAACAGCGGGTCACCCAGATCGAGTTGGTGTCGGCCACCTCGTCGGGCAAGTTCATGGTCCCCGATGACGATAGTCTCGAAGCCACGTGGGCGCAGCCCGGCTTCGAGGACGAGAGCTGGATGACGGCGACTGCTCCGATCGGCTACAACGCCACGTCGAGTGAGTCGGGGCTTCTGGCCTATTGGGATTTCGACACCGACGCCGGTTCCGGTGAAACCGTGGCCGACATGGCGGATACGGCATCGCCACACGACGGCATCTTGGCGGGCGATGCCTTTACGAGCGACGGCAAGCTGACGATCGAGGGCGAGGGTGATTATGTGGAATTGGGAGACCAAGCCGAACTCGCTGGCCTCCCTGCCATGACCGTGGCGGCCTGGGTCCGCACGCACGAACTCTTTACCAATCTGCGGCGTATCGTCGAGCACGAGGACGTATTCTACTTCTGGTCCCAGAACGGTCAGTTCCGCTTCACTACCCATGGCAGCACCGGGGGGGCCGGCTCGCTGCACATCATCGGCAATACGCCGTTGGTGGCGGACGAGTGGATGCACGTGGCGGCAACCGTTGACGGGACGATGTCTTACTTGTATGTCAACGGCGTCGAAGACGGCTCGGCCCCCTTATCGCCCGCGCCGGTCAGCGATCATCCCCTGCAAATCGGGGCGCGTCGATCGGGCGGTGGAAATCCCGGTAACTTCTGGGAAGGCCAGATGGACGACGTGGCCATCTGGAATCGCGCACTGACACCCGCCGAGATTGTCCAATTGGCCGCCGGCACGTTGCCCCCCGATGTGGACCTAGCCGCCACGCTTGGCACCGATGTCCGCGACGTGATGTACGAAGTGAATTCCTCGGCCTATCTGCGCATGCCTTTTGCGCTGGATCGGGACGCGGCCGAGCTGGATGCCCTGGGTCTGAATGTCACATACGATGACGGCCTGATTGTCTATCTCAACGGCCAGGAAGTGGCCCGTCGCGGCGTGGACGGCCCAGCCGCCTGGGATACAGCGGCCTCGCAGGACCTCGAGGATCCCACGACCGAGCAGATCGACCTTTCGGCCCACATCGACAAGCTCAACAACGGCGACAACGTGCTGGCGATACAGATCGTCAACGCCAACGCGGATAACATCGACCTGTTGCTTACCGCCGAACTGACCGCCATCGACGTCGAGGAAGTCAGTCCGACCGATCATCGATACTTCCCGACGCCGACTCCCGGCGGTCCCAATGGGGCGGGCGTGCTGGGGTTGATTTCCGAAGAGGTCGTCTTCTCGCGGGATGGGGGAGCGTTTACCGACGATTTCGATCTGACGCTCTCCGGCAACCGGTCCGGCGCGGAGATTCACTATACGACCGACGGTTCGATTCCCACGGCCGAATCGCTCCTCTATACGGATTCGATTGCGGTGAGCGGCACGATTGAAATTCGCGCGCGACTGACTGCGCCTGACTTGGCCCCTGGGCCGATCAACACAGAAGGTTTCGTGCATCTGACGGCCGAGGTCGAGGCCTTTGAGTCACCGTTGCCGATCGTAATCATCGAAAACTTCGGAGCCGGGGCGGTTCCCAACAAGCGAGCCGCGGGCCAACCCGGCGGCGACGGTAGCGGCATCCTCCAAGTGCCCTTCCAATCGGCCACCATGGCTGTCTTCGATCGGGTCGACGGGACCAGCACGCCGGCCAACCCGGTCGATCTAAGCACACGAGTCGGAATTCGCATTCGCGGCACCAGTTCCGCCAACTTCGCCAAGAAATCGTATTGGGTCGAAACCTGGGGTGACGTCGACAACGATGTCAACATGTCCGTGCTGGGGATGCCGTCCGAGTCCGATTGGATTCTCTACGCCCCGACGCAGGATTATGACCAACCGATGATCCACAACTCGTTTATCTACCAGTTGAGCAACCAGACGGGCAACTACGCGGTGCGCACCCAGTTCGTCGAGGTCTTCGTCAACATCGACGGTGGTTCGCTGAGCATGAACGACTATGCCGGCTTGTACGTCTTTATGGAGCGGATCAAGCGGGACGGCGACCGGGTCGATTTCAACGAGCTTTCGCCCGACGGGACGGAAGGGGGCTGGATGGTGACCAGCGACCGCATGGATCCGATCCCCATCGGCGGCGACAGCGCGCCTCAACATTTTCACACGGCCGGACCGGATCGCATCCTTCAAACACAGCCCAACCAATCCGGTGTGGGCGACGACATCCCCACCAGCTACAACACGTTCTTCAACTTCTACACCCCCGACGGCGACTTGATCAATCCGGTTCAGCGGCAAACGATCGAGGACTGGTTCGGCGAGTTTGAGGACGCCTTGTACGGCCCTGATTTTGCCGACCCAGATTTGGGATATGCAGCTTATCTCGACGTCGACAGTCTAATCGACCACTTCATCCTCAACAACCTTCCCAAGAACCGTGACGGCCTGCAGCTGAGCACCTGGATGGTTAAGGAGTCACCCGAGGCGAAGCTGACATTCGGGCCGATCTGGGACTTCGATCGGGCCTTTACGCGCAGTCTCATCAACGGCGGCGACCCCATGGCCGATTTGGACTGGGGCAAGCAGTTCCTCTGGATGCCGCGGTTGTTCGAGGATCCCAACTTCGAGCAGGCTTATGTCGACCGGTGGCAGGAACTGCGGCAAGGGCCGTTGTCGACCGAGAATATGTTCGCCATCATCGATGCCCAGGCCGCGGAGATTACCGAAGAAGTCGTCGCACGCAACGGCACGCCGAACTGGTCCGGCAGCCTAACCGACATGAAGAATTGGATTCGTGCCCGGGTCGACGCACTCGACGCGCAGTTCACGCCTCCGCCCGTGATGAGCAGCCCGGGCGGCATCGTGTCGGCCGGATTCGAGTTGAGCCTGTCCGCTCAGAATGAGATCATCCAGGAGACCGTTGTCTTGCCCGACATGGCCTGGGTCAGCTACTTGGTTCCCACCGATAATAGCCTCGGCACGACCTGGACCGATCCGAACTTCGACGACCTCGGCTGGCTCTACGGTAACACGGGCATCGGCTACGAAGACGAAGGAGCCGATTACTTCCACCTCCTCTGGACGGAGGTGCGGCCACGGGATGTCTCGCCGCAGAGCAACTCCGTCTTCGTCCGAGCACCGTTCGATCTGTTCGCCGGCCAAGAGATCGACCGATTGACGTTGCACATGAACTACGATGACGGGTTTGTGGCATATCTCAACGGCCAGGAAGTAGCCCGGCGCAACGTGAGCGATGCCGAGCCCGGCTACGATGCAACGGCCTCGCAGCACCCCGATAATCTGGCGATCATGGCCGAAGCCATCGACATCACGGAGCATATCGGCCTATTGAACATCGGGGCGAACGTGCTGGCCATCCACGTGATCAACACATCGCCGGACAGCAGCGACCTGCTGATCATGCCCCAGGTCGTGATTGGAACGGAAGTCGAGAATCCCTCTCCGCCGTCGATCTACTACACGACCGACGGGACCGATCCTCGGTCGTCGACCGGCGACATTTCCGCTTCGGCCCAATACTATTTTGGGATGCCTCTTCGGATCGACGAAAACACGACGGTCACGGCCCGGGCGATCGACTGGGTGAACAATTGGAGTGGACCGACCGAAGCGTTGTTCTTCGTCGGCGTCGAGCCGGCAACCGCCGCCAATCTGGCCATCACCGAGTTGAACTACAACCCCCACGACCCCACGCCGGCCGAACTGGCGATCAACACGGACTTCAACAACGATGATTTCGAGTATATCGAACTCAGGAATATCGGCGCCGCGCCGATCGATCTGACAGGCGTCGAGTTCACCGACGGCATCGCCTACGGCTTTACCGGCGGAAACGTCACCGTATTGGCCCCGGGCGACTATGTGTTAGTGGTAAAGGACACGGCGGCCTTCGAGGTGCGATATGGCTCCGGCTTGACCGTTGCCGGAGAGTTCGCGGAGGGTTCGATTCGTAACAGCGGCGAACAGATCATGGTGGCTGGCTACCTGGGCGAGACCATCCACTTGTTCAGATACGACGACTCCGGGTCGTGGCCGGGCCGTGCCGATGGAAAGGGTGCCTCGCTCGAAGTGCTCAACGTGGCCGGCGACTACGACCTCCCGACGAATTGGCGATCCAGCGGCGAGTACGGCGGTTCGCCCGGTTTCGCCGGCACGGGTCCCAGGACCGACGTCGTCATCAACGAGGTCTTGACCCATACCGACGGCCAATTCCCTGAGACGCAGCGCACCGATACGATCGAGTTGCACAACGTCTCGATGTCGACCGTCGACATTGGCGGCTGGTATCTCTCCGACGACGCCGACGACTACCTGAAGTTCCCGATTCCCGCCGGCACCGAGATTCCCCCCGGCGGATACGTCACGTTCGACGAACACGACTTCAATCCCAACGGGCCCTGGAACCCGACGCCGACCGGCGAGCCGACTGCGGATGACTTCGCGCTGAACAGTGCCCATGGCGATCATGTCTGGCTGATGGAGGCCG
>SDBT01015479.1_pt1 | contig 12120 bp, 13 predicted proteins | sample 2277101 | NCBI WGS metagenome assembly SDBT01 (sample SAMN10404973, study PRJNA504765) | marine sediment metagenome | isolation source: marine sediment core GS10_PC15, 103 cmbsf | place: Arctic Ocean: Southern Knipovich Ridge | collected 2010
TCACAAACTAGGATTGTTTGTGAGGCACTGAATGACCAGCGCGCTTTTCACTATTTCTTACTTTGATGCTCGGAGCTGCGTTTTGATTAGTCGGTGTCCTCGCAACAGAAAAAGCTATCTTTAAAGTTGGTGGACAAATAGCTAAAGTAAAAACTGCTGAAAAAGCTGCTTTCGCAGTCACTGTAACTGGCGGACTTATAACAAGAATGGTATCAGATATAGGTTACGAGGCTCTGATCGGTATGCCATCGTTTAAGGGAGTGGAACAGATTCGTTGTATGACCACTGGAGAGAACTGCTCTCTTGCGCAAAGACGATACACCTTTTTTTTAGCAGGTATGATGAGTGGAGGGCTCGGCAGAAATGCGTGGCAACAATTAAAATCATGGTATCCTAACGCAGCTCCATCAGCTCCAGCTCCAGCTCCAGCTCCAGTGGTTCCAGTTCCAGTAGCTCCAAGCGCTCCGCAATCGGGATAAAAAATAAGGATTGTTCTGGATGCACTCGCTACGTAGCCAGTGCATCCTGGACAATCGTAATCTTACTATTTTCATCAATCGTCAAAACATCTGGTTTGCCATTCCCCATAATGTCCCCTGCTGCAACCGCCACAAAACTATTCTTGCCTGCGCTCGCTTGCCCCAAATGGCTGCTTGATGTGCCCAGCTTGCCGGTAAAATAACTGCGCCCTTCTGAGCCGCCAAACCCATACGTATAGTAGAAGTTTTCATGTGCTCCACCACCTTTATACCCTTCCGGTTTCCAGCCAACCCCTCCCTCGCCATTCAGTATGCCTAAGTAGGTTCCTCGTTCGGCCCAATGCGCTTTTTGCGCTGCATAGATTGAGTTGAGATTCATATAGGCCTCAGCTCGTTTTGCTTTGGCTAAAAAACGAGTAAACGTTGGGACTGAAACCATCGCGAGAAATGCTATAATCGCCACGACAATCATCAACTCTATGAGGGAGAATGCCTCTCGTTTCATGGTATCTCCTAGTAAGGTGTTTGATCATGTATTGGTAACGTCGCAAGCATAGATGGGGGTTGCGTTCGAATGCAAAGCTTTCTCAAAAATGGCAACATAAAACAAAAATATGTATCCTCATATCTAATTTTCAGGAAACCATATGAAACAAAATGATATGAAACGCCTCTTTGTGGCAATCCCGCTTCCACAGACCATACGTAATGAAATAGCGCGGATTCAAACCAAACTGAAACGGTCCGCACTCTGCGAGGGGCGCTACACGAACACCGAGCAGGCACACCTCACGCTCGTTTTTATTGGATCAGTTGATGAATCTGAACTGCCAGCGATCAAAAATGAACTTCAAACAGTTTCATTCCATGCGCTAACTGCAACCGTAGGATCCGTAGGCACATTTGAAAAACATGGTCAAACACAGATCATCTACCTCGATATTATCTGCCAAGAACTCGCCACACTCGCCAACCTCGTGGCAGAAACACTTACCACGTGGGCTCAGAAAGAGGATCGGCCGTTTGTAAGCCATGCCACTATCATACGTGTGAAAAAAGTAATGGATAATGAAAAACTGCTCTCATTCATACAAAGCATTGACGTAGAGCATGCTTCATTCAACATCAACTCGTTTATGCTCATGGAATCTGAGCTAGGGCCCGACGGCCCGGAGTATCATGAGTTGGCACGATACACATTGCTTCGCTAAATCCCCTTGATTTGCAGATAGAGATCTCGCAAAAACAGTTTACTGCTGCCAGGCATTGGTAGTTTTGTGCTTGCGCCTTTTAAGATCGCAATCACCTGCTCTGCCACAGTGCGTTGATCTGGTTTTTCACGCACCACTCCCTTTTTGTACTGCTTCATCCAAAAAGAAAGCAACGCATCCAGCAGTTCCATCGCTTCTCGTTCATTAATGTTCGATTGATAGAGCTGCTGGGAGAATGCAGCCGGATTATATCCTTTGGACGACGTTAAAAAATCGAAAAGATCTTGATGAGCCACTTGCTGCGCATCGTGATCAAGCACATGTATCATACAGCGTGAGCGAATCGTAGGAAGAAGATCGTCAAGCCGTTCAGCCGTTAGCAGAAAATAATATCCTGAGGGCGGCTCTTCCAGCACCTTCAGCAAGCTGTTGGCACACGCCTGAGACAGAGAGTCCGCCTTTTGAATCACTATAAAAAACTTCTTCCCTTCATCCAGACCAAAAGAAAGCGTTTTAAATACCGGGTCAAGCTGATCAAGCGTGTATCTTGCTTTCGGGTATAGCCACAATGCAGCGTGATACTGCTGCTGTTCAATTGACGTGCAAATGGAACATCGATTGCATCCACCCTGCGCACACACCTGCCGCTTTATTACTGAAACAACCTGCTTGTGCGCTATCTCAGACGAACCAATCCAAATGTGGGATTGCATCGTCGTTAGTTTTTCGCTTCCATCCATTTCACCACCGCTTTCGTTGCAATATCAGCCACCTCTTGCGGTGACAATGTACCATCCAGCGTAATCACATTATCGCGATCCCGAAAAATCTCATCAAACCCTTTAATTAATCGTTTCACAAACCCAGTCTGTTCCTTTTCGAATGCAGTGAGCGTTGCTCGTCTTTTCAGCCGCTTGATCGCCTCTTCCGGCTCAATCTTCATGTAAAACGTGAGATCCGGTTTGAATTCTTGCATCGCCCACCTATTAATCGTATTTATCATCGCAAGATCTTCACCACGGCCATACCCTTGATAGGCGAGTGAAGAATCAGCCATCCGATCAGAGATTACTATCGAACCAAGCGCAAGTGCTGGTTTTATAACCTCGTCCATATGCTGTGCGCGATCAGCAGCAAAGAGCAAATATTCCGCACGCGACATAAGCGCCACCGGCTGATGCTGCAAAATTTCACGAAGCAATTTACCCAACGAAGATCCGCCCGGTTCTTTGGTGGTAACCACCGAGCAGCCATAATTTTGTAACTGTTTTGCAAGATGACGGACCAACGTACTTTTTCCTGATCCATCAATCCCTTCAATACTAATAAGCATCCCCCTTGCAGTCGTCATCGGCGCCCCATAGGTATTCATGTTGAACGATTTATGGTAAGTATAAAGGATTCGTATAATGATGTCTTTTTAAAGAGCAGGATATGAGTATAAAAAACGTCACCATCAAACCAGGATGTATTTCGTGTGGTTTGTGTGCATTTATTGCACCAGAACTGTTTGAAGTAACCGATGTTTCCCATCTTAAAGATGGTGCCGATCTTAAAAAGCACGAAGAGAACCTCAAAAAAGCAGCGGAACAGTGTCCTGTTCGCGTAATTTCCTATAGCGAAGAATAAGAAAATGATACAGCCAAAACAGAATGAAGAGCAGTTTTTTAATGAAATGCTCAATGAAATAACCAAAGATGGAAAGCTTTTATATGTAGGCAACTTACTCAAGCGTGCCGCGCAGAAATTCAGCGATGAGGTTCCTGCGTTGATCTACAAAGATGAACCTATCACCTACAAAGATCTTTATAATCGAGCCAGCGCCCTTTGCGCGCTCCTGAAAGAACGCGGGCTTAAACCAAGGGACCGTGTTTTGGTCTGCTTTGAAAACTCCCCCGAGTTTTATATAGCCTACTTTGCGGTGCTACAAGCAGGTGCAGTGGTTGCCCCCATTAATACCTTTTTAAAAGAGGCAGAATTGGCCCACATAGTTTCCGACGCACAGCCCCGTTTTATTATCACCTCCTCCGATCGCAAACCACTCTTTGAGCAAACGAACGTTGCCAATCTCCCTCCCATAATCACTGAGCAAGATATGCCCACACCGGACAGCTCATTTACACCAGGTGAACCGATTGCGTTGGAACCGGATGAGATGGCAGCGCTGCTCTATACGTCCGGCACCACCGGGCTACCCAAAGGAGTGATGCTTAGCTCGCGCAATATTATCACGAACACCATGCAAGGGCTCACTCGTTTGCAGATTGGATATAAGGAACGGGTATTTGGCGTACTACCCCTCTTTCATGTGTTTGCACAAACCGCATGCGTCTGGTCTGCATTTTTTGTGGGTGCCACCATTATTCTTGTGCCTAAAATTGATCGTCGCTACATTCTTTCAGCACTCAAACATAAACCCACCAGTTTTTTGGGTGTACCAGCCCTCTATGGCCTGATGTGCCTACTCAAAACCGCACCGCTTGGTTCGGTAAATTTTTTCCTTTCTGGCGGTGATGCGATGCCGGATAAAATCCGCATGTACTTTGAACTGCTCTATCGACGCAAAATCTGCAACGGATACGGCCTCACCGAAACATCTCCCGTGATATCGGTAGATTGTGAAGACGTTGCTCAACCAACCAGCACCGTAGGAAGACCAGTGTTTGGCATAGAATGTGAAATTCGTGATGAGAGTGGCGCCGCTCTACCCGCTGGCCAAATTGGCGAGCTGTGGGTAAAGGGACCAAATATCATGCTCGGCTACTACAACGCAAAAGAACAAACTGACAAAGTCCTCAAGGACGGCTGGTTTAATACGGGAGACACAATGTATTTCGATCCCACCGGCAAACTGATCATCACCGGCCGCACCAAGGATCTTATTATTCACAAAGGAATCAATATCTACCCGCAAGAGATTGAGAATGTGATTCTTGCCCATCCAAACGTTATTCGCGTCGGCGTGATCGGCAAAAAAGATAACGCGTATGGCGAGATTCCCATTGCCTACGTGCAACTGCGCCAAGAAGAAGAAGGGATCGAGAAGAAACTGCAAGCACTTTGCGCACACCAGCTCGCTCCCTACAAAGTACCTCGGTCATTTATCTGCACCACAGAAGAGCTCGCAACCACCGCTACCGGAAAGGTGGACAAAAAGGTACTGCGAAAGAAGGAATGAAAGTAGTTCATTTTATTACCAGCTTAGAAATGGGTGGCGCACAGGCAGTGCTCTATGATCTCGTTACCCATCTTGATGCACAGAAGTTTGAACATCATATCATCTTTATTCATGACGGGCCGTACCTCAAAACGTTTGAACAAGCAGGTATTCCAACGTATCAGCTAACCGGTTTTATTTCACCGTATGATTTTATTGCATTCTATCGCCTTATCAAACTGATCAAACGGATAAACCCCAACTGTTTACACACTGTTTTGTGGTCAGCAAATTGGTTGGGGCGTATTGCTGCAAAAATAACCGGCATCACCTGCATTAACTCTTTGCATAATAACGTTGATCAAAACGAAAACATACGAAGTATGCTCGACAAACTCGTACCAAAACCACAACATCTGATAGCCGTATCCCACGAAGTAAAGGAATCATATACCACATTTCACCGCCCATCCTGCCCCATTACCGTGATCCCGAATGGGGTGAATTTTGAGGCAATCCGACAGCTCGGCATGAAAAATCGGATAAAACGGACCGTTTTGGGGTATTCCAAAGAAAATATTATTATCGGATCGGTAGGCCGATTTCAGCCAGTAAAACGGTATCCTCTGCTCCTTGAGACCTTCAGTTTGTTACATACAGAAAACCCTGCAGTGCGCCTTCTTTTGATCGGCTCCGGCCCCCAAGAACAGGAATTGCGGGACAAAGCCCGCGCGTTGGGCATTTCACCATTTGTTAAATTCGCAACAAACCAACGAGCATACGCCTACTACCCTCTCATGGATCTCTTTGTATTGAGCTCCGAAAAGGAAGGAATCTCCATCGCACTCCTTGAGGCAATGAGCTATGGGGTACCACCCGTCATAACCTATCATTCAACCATCCATCCGGTCGTTATTCATGGCACAAATGGTTATGTTGCAAAAACCGCTAAAGCAACATGTTTTGCGTTCACACTCCGACCACTCATCACTAACAACACGTTGCGTAAACAACTGGGGATAGCAGCGCAAACTACCATAAAAACAAAGTTCACTCTGCATGCAATGGTGGCTTCATATGAAAAAATTTTCCATACGCAATGTTCATGAACAAGCATACACATCTCAACACGCAAACAGCCTTTTATATCCAGCATTAACGCCCTTTAAATTCGTTGCACATATTCGTTGCAAATTTGCTTAAAAGTTTGATTTTAATTAAAAGATCTTGTACCTTATTCACTAATGATTCGTCATTAACATAAATTGTGATAACCTCCATTTCCCCTATCCATGACGTTCTGTCTGGGTAGGGGAAAATTATTAAGTAGCATTATGCGTAAATGGTATCCACAAAAAAAGAACGGTCGATTTTATAACTGTTCCCCTTCCTATAAGACAGAATCCCTTTTATTTGGCACCATACCGTCAATATTACAATCATTAGTGGCTCGGTTTACTCAGACGTCATATCATCCGGAAAAATGGTTCCAAGACATTCCACTTCCTTCTCAATCAACATCCTTGCAAATTGCATGGCTTGGGCATGCCACTTTTCTGATTCAAGCGAATGGCTACACCATTATCACCGATCCTGCTTTTGGTAATGTATCTCCCTTATTTCCCCGCCTGCTGCGCACGGGTATCTCAGCTAACACGCTGCCTCCCATTGATTACGTACTTATTTCTCACAATCATCGTGATCATATGGATAAGCAGAGTTTATACGCTATCAAACAAAAAAACCCCAATGTGCACGTACTGGTAGCACAGGGAGATAAAGCTTGGTTTGATTATCACCAGTTTACCAACAGCTCTGAGCACACCTGGTGGGAAGAAACAGTAATCTCTCACAAACTCCGCTTTACGTTTCTGCCATCCGTACATTGGTCGCAACGATACTTGTTCGATAAAAACCGATCTCTCTGGGGCAGTTGGATGATCTCATTCGATGATCAACATATCTACTTCGCTGGTGACACCGCGTATGGAGATCATTTTGCGCAGATCGCTTACGAGTTTCGGCAGATCACGGCAGCGCTCCTTCCTATTGGCCCCTGCGAGCCATCTCTATGGATGAAGCACAATCATCTGAGCAGCGAAACAGCTCTGCAAGCATTTGAAACTTTACAAGCACAGCATTTGATTCCGATGCATTGGGGAACGTTCCCCTTTGGCGCCGATCATGCAGAAGAACCGATTATTCGTTTGAAACACGCGTGGAAACAAAAGAGGGAAGCACTCAGTCATCGCCTGCTTCATATTGTAAAAGCAGGAGAGATTGTGCCATTCGAGAAAAAATCGATCTTAGCTCCTGAACTTGCGAACATCACGGAACGTAATAAACAGAATAAACATGATGAACAACGCAAAGAAAATGGTTGAACTGATATCCGAAACCGATTCGGGCAATTTGCCAAACAGTGCTTCTATGGTATACCAGGCAATCTGTCCCCCATCAAAAAAGGGAATTGGCAACAAATTAAATACCCCAATACCCATACTCAACGAAGCAAGCACCAAAAGATAATGGGTGAAACCAAGAGCGGCACTATAACTAATGATGGAGATGATCCCAATAGGCCCAATCACCGAATCATTAAATTTGCTGGAAGCCTCCATAAGCAGTCCACGAATATTGATTGCTCGGAATCGAAATAAAAACAAAATGGCGTATGCAAACAGAAAGTTTGCAGCAATGCCAGCAGTAAGAATAATCATTTTTATCAGATAAGGCTGCGCATCAAGTGCCTTTTGTGTAATAGCCACATACCCACCAATCGGAAAGAGCGCCAATTGAAATAATGTTCCACCAATACGCACCCCAAACAAACCGGGCCCAAAACCTATCGAGAAGAGAGGAACTGCCACGCCAAACAGTTTGGCAGCAAGAAAATGACCAAACTCATGGATCATGATCACAAAGCTCAGGCCAAGGAGGCCGCAGATTATAGAGGTTGATTTTTTCATGGTGATATCCGAGGTGATGAATAGTTTTGCGTTATCATACTTTTTTGCTCCTTGCCCTGCGTATAAAAACCTTTGCTCAAATAAGCACGCCCGGAATCGCCAAAGATAAGAACCATCCTATCTTTCTCAGATAAACGCTCTTTGGCATACTGATACGCCGCATGTGCCACGGCACCACTACTTGGTCCCACCAAAAACCCTTTCGCAGCTATCGTTTTGAGCATCGCAATCGCATCATCATCAGATACAGTAAGAATCTCATCCAACACATTATAATCCAAGACCGGTGAATCAAAATCGATCCCCATTCCCTCCACACAATATGGTTTAGGCTTACCATTCGTGGAACGGTAAGAGTTATCTGAATCCACTGCGATAATCTTTACGTTTGGATTACGTTCTTTCAAATACCGCCCCACACCACTCACCGTTCCGCCGGTACCCGCACCGGCAAAGAAATGGGTCACTGTTCCGTCTGTTTGTTTCCATACCTCAGGGCCCAAGAGCGTATAGTGCGCCTGCGCATTGAGCGGATTAAAATATTGGTTTGGCATGAAGGAATTTGGCGTCTCTTTTTGCAGACAAACCGCCACACTATGATACCCGTCAGGATCATCAATTCGATCGGTTGGTTTGCAGATCACCACCTGTGCATTATATGCATACAAGGTTTCAAGCTTCTCTTTGCTAATTTTCTCAGAAACCACGATGATAACGCTATACCCCTTTGCCGCCCCGATCATAGCCACCGCAATGCCTTGATTTCCTGAAGATGCATCAATGATTGTGCCACCCGGCTTGAGTTGACCGGTTTTCTCCGCATGTTCAATCATATAAATTGCTGAACGATCTTTTACGCTTCCACCCGGATTTGCGTATTCAAGTTTGGCATATATCTGCGCGGGAACATCAAACGGCACACGAACTAACGGGGTATTGCCAATGGCCTCTAATAACGTTTTATGCATGATATAGCTCTCTCAATAGTATGAGTAATCACTGAAAGTCCTACTATACCCCAACTCTCATACGATGGGTAGTATGAGATCATTCCTTAATAAAGGTACGCCATAGTAATGGCAGCCAACGAACCAAATAAAAATGGCCAGTAGAGCAACTTAGAAATCATATTTTTCCTGTGCCGGATAAACGGTATATTAAATTCAAGCTGGTACAGGAGCGCCACCAACAGAACAAGAATAATTAGTATATACATCATGAAGTAGAAACTTTCAAAATATACGATCTGAGCTCGTGGAATTTTCTCGCGGAACCGCACATGGGCAATCACCGTAGCAAAAAACACACTCGCACATGACCCAATTAACGCATACCCCTGCTGCACACTCGTCAACAAAATCACGAAGAGCAGAAAGGCAATTACCGCAACAGGCAGCAGATCGGAAACCACCGTATCAAGCAGCTGACGCGTCACCAAAAGGTCAAAAAACAGCTCCGGAATCCCCGACTTATCCACAGAATCATACACACCAAATGGACCTACTTTGTAGTTACCAAGATTACTCGTATAGTTAACTGTTTTATAGCCAAAGTGGGTTGCCACCAGATTCCATCCCGGCAAATACACATCATCATCTATACCAGGAAGCGAGCGCGGATTAATCAGCTGATAGGCGTTAAGATCTGGCACAAGCACAACATCCTGTGCGCTGTATCGGTGCCATAGCTGAATATGGATAGCTTTGGTATCAAATGGATACTGATCAAAATCAAGAAGCTGATTCAACGTAGCAAACACTTCCCAAAGAATAACTTCCGTTTTTCCCTCTTTGATACGAGAAACCTCATTAATCTGAACCGCGGATGCTTGCGGCAACATCGGACCACGTGGCACATCATCATGTAAACCATCGGTAAACCGTTGCCAGATAAAGGCACTCATCTCCACCTGACTTGCCGAAACAAACCGAATGTTATTGATAAAAATACCCGTGGGTATAAATCGCGCATCATAGAACCCCGCATGCAACGCATCTTTTGCTTTCTCAAAAAGAGACATTTCTTCTTGTGGTGCAGACTTTTTTTCTGACTCAATATCAGAACGGTCCGATCCCTCAGCCATCTGATCCACCCGTACTCCATACCGCTGCCGTGCCGTCTCTTTTTTAAGATAATCAAAAAGACCCATTTTATTCTCAACCTGATGTGCAACCTCGTGCTGATAACTTGGATAGATTGAGCTTACATACCAAATCCATAAAATCAGACCTATAAGTGAGAGGGAAACCATACAGGAAGCAAGCCACCAACGGGTCGGGCTTTGCTGCGCAAATAAAGAGAGAAAAAATATAATCCCCATAATAACGAAAAAGATAAATGCTAACACAGGAATAATAAGATTATGGCGTAACATATTCGGCTGCACATCAAGCTCACCCTTATCAAAGACCCCCACAATACTCCAACTTGTCCCTTCAATAGGATCCGCAAATAACCATGAAGGTGCCCCCGTAATCTCGTTGTCGTATTCAAAAAAGACCTGCTGTTGCTTTGTAATTTGTTCAGCAACCTTGGCAAGCGCAGGATTTTTCAATTGATCAGCAAGTTCAAAAATAGTGAGCTGCTTGTGGGCAAATTGAGTTTGAGGGTGTGAAAGAAAGACCCCTTTTTTGGTGAGAATAAACCAATAGCCAGTTTTTCCTAAAAAAAGCGTATCGAGCACATGTTTTAAATGTTCCACATTCTGATTAGCATACACGATACCGGCAGGACGTTTTTTGCCATCTGCATCGATATAGTAAAAAGGAACAGCGTATTCCACCAAAATGGTTTTGCTTACTTGTCCATAATAGGGCGCCATAAACCCTGACCCCTTTTTAAGGGGTTTATTAAACCATGTATTTTTCGGCTTGGTGTAATCATAAACTGTTTCCAGATGCATCATTTTTACTTCACCGTCTTGCTCTGTTATATAAGGAGCATAGAGCTTGGTGTCCGGGCCAAATGCATGCGGTAAAAACGCAACACCGAGTCCCGCGATGGCCGGTGATTTTTTCTCACGAATAAGCGCCTCTATTTCGGCCTTGCTCAATTTTTTACTACTGAGCTCATTTGCAATAGATTCTGCTAATGGTTTGAGCATCGTAATAAAGCTACTCAACTCCTTGGATGCGTTTATGGTATCTTTTCGCGCATATTCACGCGCTTGCCCAAGCAGCCGATCACGAACCGCAAAAAAATTATAGGTAAAATAAATGGTTCCCACCAAACCCGCACATGCTAACAATAACCATATATATGATGTTCGCTTTAATTGAAATCTCTTAGTCATGAATACTCTCCCTTATACAAATACCGCATTACTATCTAGTCACGTTTACACTATTTTATGGTTATGTCCAGATCGGCCTATCAGCTGCTGATACAACAAAATATGCTCACGGACCATATGAGTAATCTCAAAATCAGTTAATAGATCCCGATGTTGCTGACACGTTCTATAGAAAGCAGACTAACCCATCATGCGAAGCATACCATGCGATAACCCGTGCCAATCCCCCTGTTTATACAAGAGCCCATTCTCCTGATCCGTAATAACTTCGCAAATACCTCCCGTATCATAACTGATCACCGGTAATCGCAACAACCGTGCCTCAACCACCACACATGGCAGCCCCTCCCACAATGAAGAAAGAACAAAGGTATGCCATGTTTTCATAATCGGCGCAACGAGCTGCTTCCATCCATGTAGCGTAATAACACGCTCCAAATTTCGCTCACACACCCATTGTTCAATGTGAGGCCGCAATACTCCATCTCCAATAATTTCAAGACGTGCACGCGGTTCATGCGCATATACCCGCTCAAATGCACTCAAAAGATCAAACAAATTCTTTTGCGGCTTAAAACAGGAAACCGAACCAAAAATAAATGGTTGCGTACTCGAAGGAATCGATACCGCAACTGCTGGCTGATAAAACTGTTCACCCTCCACCGCCGCACGAATAATAGAATGCTTTCTTGTAAAGCGCGGAAACAAACGACTCCCCACCTTTACATCCTGCGCCGAAACACAAACAAAATGGGTAGTTATCAGGCTCGTGATCAATTCACAAAGATAAATAGCCCACCAGACTACTCGAGATTGATGATCATGAAACGCATAACCATGCACCGTATGCACACGCGTTTTAATGCCTGCAAACCACGCAGCCCATCTGCCGATAATGCCTGCCTTCGTGCTATGCGTGTGAACCACACTATGATGATGTTGTTTTTTTAACCTCCGCAAGCACTTTATCAATTGCACAAACAGAAAAGTCAATTATTCTTTCTGTTCTTAT
>SDBT01015480.1_pt1 | contig 12120 bp, 18 predicted proteins | sample 2277101 | NCBI WGS metagenome assembly SDBT01 (sample SAMN10404973, study PRJNA504765) | marine sediment metagenome | isolation source: marine sediment core GS10_PC15, 103 cmbsf | place: Arctic Ocean: Southern Knipovich Ridge | collected 2010
ATAAATCCAATCATCATAACAAACGGTTTTAAATATATTTCTTTCCACAATTCTTTCGTTTCCTGCCTAATTCTTTTATAGGCATATTTAATATCAATATTCTCAAATCCTTCTTTATGCCCAGGTTGTTCTAATTTCTCCAATTGCGCCTTATTCCCTGCGTTAAGTAATGCTTTATAATCTCTCATTCGTATTCACTCCCCCAAAAATCTTCGATTGTCCAGCCTTTTTTTTCTAATTTATCCCAGCCGATATCTTCTGAATTAGCAGCGTTGAATTTTGCACCATAGTTATCCCCTGAAGTAAGATGAATTTGCCGATCTCCGTTCATGACTGGTACGTAATATTTTTTATCCGGTCGTATTTCAATCATCAAATAACTCCTTATCTACATATATTTTTTCCTGTATTTCTTTATGTGGGAAAAGTTCCTGCTGCTGTATATGTCTCTGGAATCTTGCTTCATTATCCCGACAATAGTCAGGGTCAAGTTCACAGGATATAAGATCAAATCCCATGTCATAAGCTGCTATTCTGAAACTACCGCTGCCTGAGTGAGAGTCAAATAGTTTATCCCCCGGTTTTGCGTAGTTCGTTAATAGCCATTTGTAGAGGGCAACGGGTTTTTGAGTGGGATGGATCCTGTTTTCTTTGTTTTTCATATTCTCCTGCAATAACCCATTCCATGTATATTTAAACTTTCTTACAGCAGTCTTAAAAGAAGTCCATGCAAGTTCACAATCTGCAAAATTACCTGAATTATTTTTATCCCATACAATCATACATGATGTTGAATAAAGTTTATCAATGAAATAATTCCCACCCCATATAATTTGATTTTTTGATATTCTCATAAGTTGATTAAAGTAATCTTTTGATGGTGGTTTTGTATCGTCAAAAGTATGATATTCAACAGCATCAACAATCTTATTTTTTCCTGCTTTTGCAAATCCTCTCTTCCCAAAAGGTTTATTTCCACCTATCTTTATTCCATAAGGCGGATCAACAATAATCAGATCAAAAGTGTTGTCAGGGATATCTTTCATGTATTCCATGCAGTCGATTAGGTGTAGGGTGTTCATATTTTTTCCTTTGGTGGTTGCGGTAATGGCATCCAATGAGTAATATTCTCTATAAAATTATTAACATAAGGATGTGGTATCCAATCTATTTCCAATGTAACATCAGATGTTACACCCTCGTAACGAAATGCAACAAAAGGCACTTTGTTAGCTGAATCCTTTACAAAAACATTCGTATATAATTCAGGCAATCTATTTTCAACACTTATCCAATCTCTCACCTTCTCCCCCTCAATCTATTATTCATCGGCTCTTGGTTTGGACTCAAAACATTTAAGCAGTCTTTCACACGGAAATACTTTAAACTTATCTTGTGGGTCATCATCTCTTTTACTGCAATAATATCCTTCTGAAGAAAAATCTTCAAAACCATCTTTTTCGTAATATTCTAAATATTTACACCCCCAGCATCCAGTATCTTTCTTATCATTTTCAGATTTTCTACCTTCCTGAAATCTTTCTTCATATCCATCATAATATGCTTGTTGCACTTCATTCACTTCCTCAACCTCCCACTCATAGCATAAGTCCACCCGGCTTTATAACCAAGTGCTTTCGCAAGCCCTTTCACTCTGTCTGAATTACCATATTTATATAAATTACTTATCATTGCTTTTTGCCTCGCTCCCGGTGTCATAGTCTGTAGGCTTAAAACCTGCTGAACTGTCTCGGTTATATCCTGCCCCGGCATAACCTCCCGCAAAATACCTTCAATTTCTTTAGGCGGTTTCCGGCCTTGCGCCCGTTCTCTATCTGTGTGTAAATCATATCCACAATCAGGGCAGGCTTTAGGCTCTCCCGGCCAGACTCCTGAGCATTTCGGGCAGACAGAGACTACAGGCTTCGGAAGTTGATCACCCTTCTTGCCATGTTGCCGGGTATCCTGTAGAGTCCAAATTGGTTCATCAAGCAAATGGCCATGAATATCATAATTCCCGGCAAAGTCCTGTATCTGTGCCATAGGTTTTATTCCTTCCCTGATAACTTTTAGGCGCTCTTCCCGGTTGCTATTATACTGATCAAATCCGGCAGGCCATATCGGGCGCAGTGTCCGACCGCCAAACTGTTTAAACAGAACATAGGACATCATTTTTCGCATCATTTGAAGGCCTATGCAAGAGGGAACATCAAGTCCCTCACCAAGTACATCAACAAAACATAAGCCCTGAACACTCCCGGAACTTAAACCAGCTAGAGCATCAAACATTTGTTTTTCGTATTTCTTCCCTCCTTGGATCATTACGAATTCCCAGGATTTGCCTTTTTCCCTGGCAGCCTTGGTATATTGCTCTTGCATAAAATGCGCATGGTCAAGGGATACACAGGAAACTATTTCCGGCTCACCATCCATAAACTGCTGATAACTGTCAACTGCAGACCCTATGATCTGCTTTTTCTTAAAGTGATCTTCCTGTTCTTTTTTATCATAATCGCCATTACTGCCTATATGGAATTTCGGTATTTTCTCACCTTTCATCATATGCGGATATACAAGCCACCCCTCATCAACTAAATATTTAAGTGTTAAATCTGATATCATAGTATCAGCGAAAGGATGTAATCCCCTGCCGTCAATCATGCCGTTTGGTGTAGCAGTCACCAATAGAGTTTTAAGATCCGGATTTTTCTCACGGTAATAATTAACTGCTTTCCCCCACATATTAGATTCGTGCAGATGATGCGCTTCATCCTGCAATATCCAGTCAGGTATTGGGATAGAATCAAGGCGATTTATTAAACTCTGAATCCGTGCAACTTGTATTTTATGACCTGTAATTTTTTTACCGGCTGATACTTCCGATGTATCAACGCCAAATTCCTGGAATGTTTCCCGGAGTTGTCTTTGGATAATTTGCTTATGACATATAGTCAGGACATTTCTATCTTTAGCTTGGCATTGTTGTGCCCACCATGCAAGGACAGAAGATTTACCAGATCCGGTCGGGCCGATTATTACGGTAGAACGGGAGCCAGACTGGAAAGCAGCGATGGCGGGATTAACCATATTGTCTGTTTGGTAGGGCCGGAGGATCATTTTTTATCTAATGCTCTTTTTATCAATTCATCAATATTTCTACCGATTTGATCATGAGTATACCATCTGATATTTTTACCGAGTTTTTGAGCATATTCTATTTCGTTTTTTGTACTGCTCCCTATATAATCATCATAATTGATTACAAATATTTCATCGCATAAATCTATTTTTCTCATGTGTAATTCATCCATTGACTTTGCAATGCCTTCATGTTCTGCAAGATGATCAGATATAGGTTTGTCAAAATACCAATCCGGCAATAAATGTAAACCCATAGTAATAGCTTTTTCCTTTTTCTCAATTATCCACGCAGTAACCGCCATAATATCGCAATATTTAGATGAACCACACATAACAACAATTTTCGTTTTCATCTTACCTCCCATTCCCTCAACTCATAACCCTCCCCGGATTCCCTGGCAACGTAAGCCCGTCCGCCGATCTGGACGCAATAATCAAGATGGTTCTTTTGCTCTTCAGTCAGTTTTGGGTAGACAAGGGTTTTAACTTCTATGAGGCAGTGGACAGGGATAGCCTCTATATATTCAAACCCGAAAAGATCCGGGAAACCATCCTGCTTCTTAGGATATGGAGAAACCCGTATAATTGCATCCGAATGCATAGCCCGAAAAGTACCCTGCATCATTTTATAAAGCCTGCCTCGCCGTTGAACTGACCAATCAGTCTGTACGGCCTGGACTATTATTTCGTGACGATCAGCCATATTAATGCCTCCGTCTATTAGCAATCATTTTTAACATCATGAGGCTCATCATTGCATTATATCCGTCTAAATCATAACCAAAATCTGGCTTATGAAATGAACTTTTTAAAAGGAACTCGGATGTTTCTTTTTCAGGAATACTTTTTATCTGTTGTTTCATAAGTTTAATTTTTTTGTATTCCTGGGGTGGCATGCGTTTCACCTTATCCTACCCTGTTCTTTTCTCCATAAATAAACAAACGATTTTCTGTTAATTATCCCTTCCCTGTATTCTCTGATTAGTTGTAATTGTCTGGGTGTCATTCTAGGAGCTCCTTGATTTCTTCCCATGATTTGCCTGTTGCTTCCTCAAAATCATCACTGTAATTAAATTCTTTTGATGTATATCCGGGCATCATCTCATAATATTTTTCCAACTCTTTTGCTAATAATATAGACAGATTTAAAAGTTCATTTCTTTGCTGTTCTACTTCTCTGACTCCTGAAGTATTACTGCAATCCCAGCCTTCAGGATCATCAGAATCATATAAATTAAAACTTGTTATTGGTTCAATCCCAAACTTCTCAATTATATTCATTTATTCCTCCGGTTCTAATGTTATTTTCTTATTCATTTATCTTTCCTCTTGCTTTATGTCGGCATTTCCAATGTATTTTATAAACATCATCATCACCCCGGAAGTTATTTGTTTGTACTTCCACCCTGGCATCTGCTTTTGATTCTTTACATATTATGCATAAACCTTGAGGTTTGCATTTGTATATGTTTATGGTTTTCATTTATTTCTCCCCCTAAAACGGAATATCATCCTCTTTAAATTCTTTCTGCTTAATAGAATCATGTTCTAATTCATCAATTGTTTTCAGTCTTATATTTTTAAGTCCTCTCCGTTGGACTTTCTTAGTCTCAAATTCATGAGTCTCAGGATTATGAAATGTCTTTACAATAAAGTCATTATCTTTCCGTATCTCAGCTCGAGATTTTTTCAGTTGCCGGATTAAAAAACTAACTGATATTTTTTTACTTCCCATGTAATCATGATATGCATCTGTTATCTCCGCAGATGTGACAAAATAATCAGAGGCCGGGCCAACTTTGCACATTTCAATAATGAAGTTTTCAACATTATTATTATCTGAAATATAGGATTCTTTGTGTTTTTGGCATAATTCCGATTGTTTAATAAATCCATTATAATCATTTTTCAATTCTAAATAATCATTTATTTTTTGTTTAATTACTGCAGCAAATTCTTTCCTTATTCCATCTTTCAGAATATCACTATCTATTTTCATCATTATTTTATCAGGATCTTCACCTTGGGTAATTTTTAATTTTCTCTGATCTTCATTATCAACAAATGTTCTTTCAAACGGCAACACTATTAATCTACTGATAAATGCCCGATCCGTTCCATCAAAAAACGGTAGATCATTAACTGATAAAATCATCTGCCATGTCGGATAAATAATCCGAGGATCTTTATACAGGGGCCTTGCTGTAAAAGTATCCTGTCCAGTGAAATTCTTTATTTTTCCAAGTGATAATTCCTTACCTTTTAAAACTTCAGATCCATATAGAAAATATTTTCCTGCAAAGTCAGCAGCTTCCGGCGGTAAATTATCCCGTCCATATTTACTATTCAAAATCAAATCCGTTGCATATGGTACCGCTTTCTCATCTCCAAGTAGTTCGGCTTCAATCTCAATCCATGTCGATTTTCCGTTATCACCACCACCATGATATATCTGAAAAACCTTTTTAGCATTTCCGGTTATAAACATACTGGATGCTTGCCTGGCAGTGAATAAAGTATCTTTATCCGGGAATAATCCTTTAAGAAATTCATTATATTTTTTCGGTATTCCGGCTTTCATTATCTGATCAGTTGAATAATCAATATAGGATTTTCTAAATTCTTCTCGATCTCCTTTTCTGATAACAGATTTATTCCCGGTAAAATCAATTACACCATCCAAAGTTGTAATAGTTTCTTTAATTCTGAAACTATCCCACACTGCTTTTTTATAATAAATACCATCCCTACATCTAAGTTCATTCACCGTTTCACGTTTCCAATGGGTTTTATTTATTGTCTTAACTAACTTAATAAAATTATCATTATCTACATCATTTCCTTTTTTCTTAGCATACATAAATTTAGTCAACCGAATTAAAACTGTATAAGCCACTGAAAACATATCATAATATTCTGACCACTTATTGCCATCAAAAAGAAAAAATTCTTTATCAGCTTCACACCAGATAATATGTTCCTGGATTGCATAACCAAGCAAAGTAGCAGCTACGGAATTCCCCCCAGTAATAAATAATTCCCTTGCTTCTTTGCTGTCACTTATTTCTTTATAATCAGGTTCAGGGAATGGTAGGTTATGCCCGTCCTCTCTCATGCTTTCATATAGTTCAATCGATGTATTATATGACAAAACTTTTTTAATAAAATACTGACTGATTTCATGTTGTCGTAAAATGCTTACAAACGTCCCCAGCGTTACACCTTCATGCTCTGAAAACATATCAATAGCATTTCTTATTGTATCATCATCCCACCCTTTAATACCTCTTGACCATTCTAATAATTCAATTTTTACATCTTGTGTATATCCTGCAGCAACCTGACAAGCTGCAATAAAATCATACCATTTATTTGTCTCTCCAAAGTCGTCAATTTTCAATTTCGCGAGAATCTTAGATAACAGACTTAATGGAATATAATTTTCTGATACGTCCATTTCTGTAGGCTTTTCTTTTACCGTATCATTTAACCAATTCTTAATTTCCTTCGGCATATCAGAAATTGAATAATCAAATACATTCGGATGGACTGCATATCCAGGACTGCCGGAAGTAATAATATATGTAGAATCCGTGAATAATTTTATTCCTTCAGCTTTTCCGCCATCTGTAAATTTATGCTTTTTCCCAGCCTTCAGATAAATATGATATCCTCTATTTTTGGTTACTACACAGAAAGTGCGGCTTGTGATATCATAATTTATATTATATTTTTCTTTTATCCCCTGAAAAGATTCAACACCATTTGCATGGTCGTTATAACGACCTAAATCTATAACAACAATATCATCGGGAATCCATGCACCGATCAATTCACCGGTATTCTGCAGCAAAGTAGCAGCCTCAACAGTCAGATGCCTAGCAGAATTCTTCCAATCAAAAGCTGTCTTGTCGGGATTACAATGGAACAGCTTGAAACCATTTTCAAGGTAAACTTGAAGCATAGCTATTCCTTATTTTTCATGGATGTTTCCGATTATTTCAAGCCGTTCAGAGGTCCACTGTCTAGAAATATTGCTCCATTCTGCTTTTCCTTCATCCCATATAACAGGATATTTGTGTACAATTTCATCAGTTTCAGTAAACTTATTTACTCCCTCACGGACTCGTTTTTTCTGAATTAAAATATCGCCCTCGTAAATCTCTTGCCCCTCTGGGAATTCTTCAGTTCTTTTCTTGTCTTTTAGGCCGATATATTGGCCTACTGTCTCAGGTTCTACAGGATAAAAATCAATTCTTAAGTCGCCACCTGGATCTGAATAGCAAGGAGGAACATTAATCACTTCCTGTATACAGATTGAAGAATCCCTGTATAATAAATATCCTTCATGCCAGATACCATTCCTGTCCATGCCTCTAAATTTAATCTCTCTCATAATCTCTCTCATAATCTATTCCTTATTTTTTAGATACTCTGTAATGAAATTATTCAATTTATCAGTCATGGAAATTTCTTCATTAATACATGCAATACGAAAATCTTTCTTTTTCTCAGCATCAACAAGAATAATAATCTGATCTTTATCTGGCATAATTTACTCCTTTATTTATTTTCTATTGCGTATGGCTTCGCCACATTCATTCGCACATTTTCCTCTACCATTCCAATATGCTATAGGCGGAATCAAGCCAAGATTATCCAAAGCATTATCCCTTTGTTTATCACAAATCATTGCACAGGATTCTATTTCTGCCTTTACTGCTTCGTTTAGTTCGGCCTGAGTAAAAGATAAATCATACGGTCGTTTAAAAGCACAATGATAATCATACCTGCATCCAAATCCATTCCCTTTCAAATAAATATAATTACATTCACTTAACAATTTACAAGCATTACAAGTATAATCTATCTCTTTCGGCATATCTATTCTCCTTTAAAGTCCGGGAGCCTATCCCCGGTTAAGGCGTTCACAGTGGAATTACCAACCCTTTAAATATAGCCCTTGGGTAACCCTATTCAAGAAACTATACCGATCTGACATTCTGCCAGCCTATCAGGTTATCAAACCTGCAATTAGTTATCCTCTAGGAATAACACCTTATGGGTTTTTGCACTGACAGGACTCGAACCTGCAATATCGGTTTAGACTAATACGTCAGGGATTCCGTTATTATCCGATCTACCCTTTGCAATTTTACGGTGCTTTGCGTCTCCCAATTCCGCCACAGTGCAACAGTTCGACTGGTTTAAAAAAGGGATTGAACTACTTTCCCTATAGCAAGGCAGGGAGTTAAACCCTGCTGGTGGTTTTATCTATAGTACCTCTATTTTATCCACCTCAGAGGACTTTCAAGGACTTATGCCATAACAGCTACCTTTGCACGTCCATCGTGCCTTCTTGCAACCGCATACGCTCGTCGTATCGCTCCCCCCTGTCTTTCTTATTTTACCAGTGTAGCAGAACGCTGGCCGGTTTCTTTATTGATAAGATTGCCAAACCGGTAAATAGGCAATTCTCTAGCGGGGGCCGGACTTGAACCGGCAACCTCCTGGTTATGAGCCAGACGAACTACCAACTGTTCTACCCCACAATAAAATAACAATATATAAGTATATTAAACCCATTATAATAATATGTCAAGAGATATTTCTTGATTCATTGTATAATTTATCCTCTTGGATGTTCAGGAGTCACATGTACCCATGTATGCATTTCCAGCGTATCAAGGTAATCCATCAAAGCAGTTTCCATTAATTCAGATATTGTTATCCCTTTAACAGCCGATGCAACTTTTACATTTCTATGTAATTCCTCACTTATTGCGAAACTTGTGTATCTTTTTTCTTCCATAATATACCTCCAACTCTACCTTATGTTAAAATATAAACATGATAAAGTCAAGAAAATTATTTAAATAAATAAAAAATAAAATAATATAAAAAACCAATATAGATATATTAGAGCTATAAAAAATGCACATAATCACAAATAGGCCTTTCCTGAAAGGTCCCTATGGGAATCTAAAAAAGAGGGGTCAAAAAGCCATTATAGCCCGTTTTCCTGTTCAAAGGATACTTTACAAAAAAAGCCATTATCCGCACATGTGCATTTTACTATATAGAAAGCCAAAATATCCATTTTACAAAACCTGAAATCTGTGTTATATTTCATGACATGGGAAATATACTGAAAAACAGAGAGCACATCAGTGAACAATGAAAATCTAAAACCATTCAAGCCAGGAGTCTCAGGAAATCCAGCCGGTAGGCCAAAGAAAGAATACTGCCTTACAGACATTTTGAAAGAGCAGGGCAATATTAAAGATGAGATTGACACCATGGGTAATCTGATAACCAGGAAGCAAGCTGTTGCGAGAAAGCTTTGGGCAATGGCAACGGCTGGCGATGTGGTAGCACTAAAATATTTGTATGACAGATTAGACGGCAAACCGCTGCAGACAATCGAAGCTAATGTAAACCGGCCTGATATAGATATGAGCAATCTAACTTTAAAGGAAAAGAAAGCCCTTGCAAACATTAATAGAAAAAGAAAATCTTGAATTAGCCTGTGTCATGGATCAGGCAGAAATAGAATTATCCCGGTCTGACTTCTGGGAATTCTGTTGTACTCTTGCATCGGATTATTACACAGATGAAAAGATACACCTTGAGAAATTATGCGAGACTTTACAACTATTCTATGAGCATAAATTATTAAAACCTGATGGAACTTTCTACACAAAACTGATAATCGAAATGCCACCGCAACATGGGAAATCCAGGACGCTTACTAATTTCACCGCTTGGGTATTAGGACAGAATCAAGAGGAAAGAGTTATGACTGCCTCTTATAATGATGAGCTTGCACAAGATTTCTCCAGGTATACCAGGGACATAATATCGGCTGTCAGCAATATTGGTGAATTAGTTTATTCTGATATATTTCCAGCAACGAAAATAAAACGGGGCGATGCTAGTTATAAACACTGGGCACTCGAAGGGCAGTTTTTTAATTACAAAGGGACTGGGGTAAATGGAACTATAACTGGAAAAGGCGCAACCTACAGGATAATTGATGATCCTGTAAAGAGCGCTGAAATTGCATACAACGAAACTGCTCTTGATAAATTATGGACATGGTATACGGGGACATGGATTTCAAGGCGGGCTGGTCCACTGGTCATGGATATTATCTGTAATACTCCCTGGGCAAAAAAAGATCCGACTGGCCGGCTTCTGGAATTACAGCCTGAAGAATGGTATAGATTATCATTCCCTGTCATAGATGATGATGGAAATATGTTATGTGATACTATACTTGATAGAGCCGCATATGCAGAAATCGAAGCGATTGCAGACCCACATATACTGGCAGCAAATTATCTAATGCAACGCCTGGATATTAAAGGTAGACTTTATTCAGGATTTAATACATACTCAGAATTACCAGAGGCAACAACAGGGACAGTTAGCTATACTGATACAGCGGATGAGGGTGATGATTACTTATGTTCAATTGTTGCAAAGAAGCATGATCTATTTTGGTATGTTGTAGATATTATTTATACACAAGAGGCCCAGGAGATAACGGAGGTTAGTGTATCAGATATGTTGATAAGAAATAAAACTACGTACGATATGATAGAATCCAATAACGGCGGGCGGGCATTTGCAAGAAATGTCACCCGGATAATTACAGACCAGGATATCCGATCATATATTAAGTGGTTTCATCAGAGTGAAAATAAGAAAGCAAGAATTCTAACGCAGGCAAGTACGATACAAAAATATGTTTTATTCCCTGAAGGCTGGCAGGATAAATGGCCGGGGTTTTATAATGCTGTTATCAACTATCAAAAAGAGGGAAAAAATAAACATGACGATGGGCCGGACACATTAACCGGGCTGGTAGAAAAAACTGCGATGACAGGACCGGCGATTTATGTTTGATAAACTGAGAGCATTTATTAAAAATAGTTACAGTAGATCATTTACAAGATGGTTTGGAATAGCAGACTGGGAAGATGGAAAGAACTTAAATATAAATAATGTATATAACACAAATGCATATGTTAATATCGCTATAAATAAAATAGCAACAAATATCGTAAGGGCTAAAGTGACACTTGTAAATGATTCGGGTGTAGTAGTTGAGTCGGGACCAGCATATAATTTATTTAGAGATGTGAATTCAATGATGTCAACTGCACAATTAGTTGAAGCGACTGTGTCCTGGGTAGAGATGAGAGGCGAAGCAATATGGGTTTTAACTGGGAGGACTCCCGGAACAATAACCGGTGTCCCTATTGAAATTATTGTGGTAGATCCTCAATACATGCATCATATACTTAATGAGGAAAAAACAGAAATAGTTTTGTGGAAGTTCCAGAGAGAGGCTGAAGAAATCCCTTTTCTTCCAACTGAGATAATACACTTTAAACAATGGAATCCTATATCTCACTGGCGTGGTGTAAATCCGCTTATTGCTATGGAGCCTGAACTATTATCAGATATGTTAATAAATCAATCTAATAATACACTATTAAAAAATAGAGGTGTCCCTGCTGGATTATTGACAACTGAGGAATCTATCACAGAATTACAAGCTAAAGAGATTCGTGATATGTGGGATAAAGCACATGCTGGATCAAGCAAGACTGGGAAAACTGCGGTCTTAGGTAGTGGTACTAAGTATGAACAATTGGCCCTTACATCTGCCGAAATGGAATATTTCAAATCTAAACAATGGAATCGGGGTGTGATACTTGGTCGGTATGGAGTGCCGGCAATAGTCGCTGGGTATAAAGATGAGAGTACACCATTATCGGGTTCTGATACAAATGAGCAATTAAAATTCTTCTGGGAACAGACTCTTATACCACTATTAAAATTCCTTGAGAGTAAATTAGATACAGAGTTTAGTAAACGGTTTGCGCCTAATTTGCATATCAGATTTGATACTTCAGAGATTGCAGAGCTTCAGGATGATCTGGAGCTACTCGCAAAGAGGCAGAGGGA
>SDBT01015481.1_pt1 | contig 12119 bp, 23 predicted proteins | sample 2277101 | NCBI WGS metagenome assembly SDBT01 (sample SAMN10404973, study PRJNA504765) | marine sediment metagenome | isolation source: marine sediment core GS10_PC15, 103 cmbsf | place: Arctic Ocean: Southern Knipovich Ridge | collected 2010
CATGCTTTGTAGTGGCATTCATTCAATGAAGGTTTGTTCATTGAATACAGGTTTGTTGAACCAATGACTGGATACTTTGTATCCAGGGGTGGATAGGAAGTATCCAGTTCAAGATATTAAACCGAGGTTCAAGATATTAAACCTGGCCAAAGGTTGTAACCTATTGGAATCATTGAACATTCAGCCACTACAACGTAGGTTGTACAATATCTTGAACAATTTAGGGTACTTCGATGGTTGTCGAACAGTTGAAGGTCAACAAATTTAGTCAATGATATTGGGGAGTTATGAATTAATTTCTCGAATTGTTGCATTTGGCATCGGGATTGCATATACTAATGGTAACAAATCGAAAAAGGGGGTGACACAATATCATGACACAAGATCAAATCGAACAAGAATTTACACAACAGACAGGATTATCGATTGAAGATCTTCCCGATGGCCTACCGCTTGAAGACTTCATTGATGAAGAAGGGAATTTTGACTTTAATGCTATTTCAGCCTGGTAACAAATTGGCGCAGTAAGCTCGTAAGAGACTGAATATGAAGCCAGCTCGCTCTTTGATAAATTAATTCCATCCTCAATTCTACCATGCTCCCAAGGAAGCAAAGGAGAGCATTATGGACGAAAATGGAACGAGTACACCCAAGATCGAGACCGAGTATCATGCCGGAAGCGGTGATTCAGCCCTAATCCCAAATGACAAGCGGCTGGTGACTAAAATCGGCAGCACAAAGAAGAGCCTCCAGAAGTATGAAATATACTTCCTGGTACCGGAGACTGATGAAGAGTGCAAAGCACGTTATGGCATTCCACTTTCAGCTCTAATCATCAAAGGGGTGCAAGGGTTGAGCACAGGTCCGGATTATCCCGGTGTTGGGTTTGACTTTGATGAAGAAGCGGTAACTACTGTTGACCCAAAGGCTGCCGACAAACCCTTTGTGGACTATCCCCTTAAGACCAACGACGAGGGAAGTGTCATTGGCCACATTGAAATGCAGACCCTGGCTGATGGATACCAGCCCGGCCAGCGTGTAGCCGCAACCGAAGGCCAAAAGGCCAAGGCCAAGAAGTACGACACCCTCAAATCCGGTACAGACAGTATGGGAATTAGTAATGCTGACCTTGCAGAGGCTGGCGACGCCCCGACTGAACATGAACGCAATATCAAACTTGCTGCCCTCCTGGCCAGAAAAGCCAAAGAACTGACCAAGAAAGTCAAGCAAGGCAATTAAGACCCAGTCACATTTATCCTAACAACTAACCACCTTGGGAGTATGGTAGAAGTGAGGAATTTGCAATAAACAAGCCATCAACAAAGGAGACAAATTATGAGAATGACTATTGACTGGCAAGTACCACATGATGAAATCGAGATTGCTAATGTGATTAATCATTTAGCAGAATATCTCGAGTCAGACAAACCTGTACCAAATCACTGGGAACCAGGAAAACGCCAAGGTTGTTATAATGCAATCTATGAGCACTTGACCTATTCAGCCAGAACTATGTGTGAAAAACTAACCACAATCTAACACTTCTCTTCCTCCAAAAGCTCAGCACACTTGTGTGCCTGGGCTTTTTGTGCTACAGGTGTCCATTTTGTGGGGTATAACTATTAACTACTTACAATTTATAAATAACTGAGTCATGGGGCACACCCATTTTATTTGTACAAATATTCGTCTTAAGAGTTAGCATTCCCTCTCTTCAATAGTTAGTTGTTGTTCTAGATTTTTTTTTTTTTTTTTTTTTTATAAATTATACCCTTCCCCAACAGTGAGTTATTTATAAATTGTAAATTGTAAATTATAAGTTATTTAATAATACCTCGTTCCCTTGCCTTCGCGTCCCCAATATGGTAGAGTGCAATATACCAGAAAACGTCCAATTAATGGACACAACCAGCAGCAACCAAAGGAGGAACAAAAATGAACAACCTTGAAGACCAGCAACTAATCGTTCAATGTAACAAGTGTAAAGGAGAAATCATCTATAGCTGGATCACCGGTGTAAGAGAAGACAAAACTTCTGCACCAACACCTATCGCAGTCTGGTGTATACCCTGCGTTATAGGTGCAGGGCTTTATCCAGACTACCGCAAGCTGCCAAAGTTTCCAAAAGCCAAGCCGAAGGTTCCCTTCACTCCAGGTATAGCTTTTTTCGATCTGCACTACTTGAAATTAGAGCCACAAATTACAATCTCGAAGCAAGAATATCAAAGCCTACTCGAGGATAGAAATAAATTCTATGCACTCAAATCAGCAGCGCTGTCACAAAAGGAGGCACCAGAGAAATGACCTACACATCCAGGATAAAACCCTCCCATCTCAAAGCACTTCAACCAATTATCAGAGAAAAGGAGAACCTCATGGAAGGGGAAAGCCTCAGCATTACTAATACACCAGTTGCAATAGACAAAATCAGAAGTCTTTTGTACAATTATCTTGCGATGACAGACCAGAGAGGGCTGTTCAGAATAACACGGGAAAGCAGTACTATTCTTGTTATTACCCGGAAAGAGACTTTCACCCCAACAGTTGATCTTATAGGCCAGCTTGCAAAGTTCACAGCTCCAGCAAGCAAGAGGAAACCAGCTGTTATGAAACAAGCTCCAGCACCAGGAGGCAAGCCTCCTCGAGTCCATGCCACAGGCCCAGGAATGGAGTTCGTCAGAGATCACTTGCTTATGGAGGAGAACGAAGCAGCAGCAGTACAAGCACTCAGCGAACAAGGGCTCAGCCCTGAGGATCAGGCAGTTGGACTTAGTGAATGGAAGAGAATCAATAACAAGGAGTAAAGAGGAGGCTCCCAAGGGAGCTCCCAGCAAAGGAGACAAACTATGCCAGAGTGCGCAGGAGGACAATACCTCGAGACGTCCGTGAAATGGACGTACCGAGGAGACGATCCAATGGATCAGCAAAATTGGTACTACGAAACAACACTACTGAAACTCTGGGATATAGAAACAAGTATCGGCTTGGTATGGTTCTCTTCTGTCCGAGATGACTTCAGGCATATGTGGGAGTAACCGAGAGAGGAGGTGACAGCAAATGAACCAACTTGAAATCAAGAAAGTAATCGAGCACAAGGAAATAGAGAACATGGGCATGCTTGACTGGAGATACTTAGTTGCTTTGTTCTTGGTATTAACAACATTCACCTTTGGAGTAGGTTTGTACATAGGTATAGCATACCTTTAACCTGTTGTGGTCCATTTAATGGACATCCCAAGCAGCGGCAAAGCCGTAAGGAGACCCATCATGACTAACACTACAGAAGCACTTGCCAAACTATTCACCGAAGCAGCCAGGATTAGAGAAGAGAGCTTTGACCACAGTGCAGCAGATAAAGCAGAAGCAGCAAACAAGGTTGCCATAGATGAGTATCAGAAAAGACATCCCAATTCTTACTACTATCCTACCGCTGACTACTCTAAGTTCTACACCAAAGACTTGCATCAGGCGGCAGAACAAGCTTGTAAGGAGGCAGAGGCAGACCCAAGACTCGCTCAGATGGTCCAACTCGCCTTGTACACCTGTTGGAATGACATCCTGGACTGGGCTAACGGCTGCCAAGAGGAGGTATTAAAATGAGTAATGTAATAGAGCAAGCTCCCGAGGGAGCAGCTGCTCCACCTACCGAGACCTACAGCATTATTGCAACACTGACTGCTCTTGCACTTAACCATGCAGGAGGACTTGTAGGGGATAAGGAGTTTCACAAGAGAGTTGAGGAAGAGACTATTAATTTGCTATGTTGTGTTGAGTAAGGAGGGAGGAAACTAAAATGGGAATGGCAGCAGTTCCAATCAGCACCGATTATAGGTGGGTTCAGAGTTTAGTAGATCAGTGCAAGGTGTGTCCAGATTGCAAGCAACCTGTGGAGAGCTTAGTGGAGCCCAAGGGCGAGACAATCCTCTACCCGCCGGTTGATCTTCCAGCAGGAGTTGAGTGGAAGAGAGGAAAGCATAGCACCAGGCAGCCAGCAAAGCCTTTGAGGGAAGGGAGTTTTTGCTACTACCACAGGAGGGTTCACGAGAATAGCACGAGGGAGTTTACGAAGGAAAGAGAAAGGATGGAAGGAGAATCGCTATGGAAAACGATATGCACCAAGAAGGAAGTTAATTCCTAATTGGGTGGACATTCCCCGGACGTTGTGGTATTGTGGGAACAGGAGGATGAAAATGCACTCAGCAAGAGGAGAGAGGAGGCTTAGGATGGGAATCAAACAAGATATAAAGGATGAACGAGAGTTTGCAATGATGGAATTAAGGAAAGCAGATCGACTTGTTTCCAGTGCTCAACGGAGAAAAGACAAAGCCAAACTCTGGATTCATAACCTCGACCAGAGTTTAGAAGAACTTGCTAAGATAGAGTTTGAGAAGAATAGAAAGGAAAAGAAGAATCTACGAGAAATTCTACATCCTGAAAAACCAACTAAGAGTAGCCTCGCTGCCAGTATCGAGAAAGTGTTTGGTACCCAAGGGCTTGAGTTGGTACAGCGAGCACTTAGGGAGGAAGGTCCTGGGAGAGAGCAATTCCGATGATTTTAAAGGAGCCGTCCGATTAATGGACAATACGAGGAATGGAAAACATAAAAGATGAGCCGAGAGATGAGCCGAGAGACAGCCTCTCAGGGGAGGGCCACCCACACAGGAGGGAGAGGAAGAATCACAAGATGCTTTCTACCAGCAATAACAACAGTGGAAAGCCCCCTTCTGAGACAGGAGGCCAGGAAGAGCAGGCAGGGCGCCTTGAGAATTCTGTACTGCCTCCTGAAGGTTGCTCCCCTGTTGAGTGGGTTGCCCTCCGCTGGGAGGAGGTCGCAACTCATAGGTATTTCAAGTGCCAGCATTATGGAGATTGCCTGGAGTATGCAGGGCTCTCAGCTTGGCAAGGAATGAGTTGCTCGAGGTGCAGGCATTTCATTAAGGTGATAAGGAAAGCAATAGGATGAAAGGAGACAAAGGAAATGGCTATTAGATGGAAGTGTGTAGGTAAAGATACAAAGAGCTGGTTGAGCAATTCTCTACCAGAATCATTTACTCTTCGGTATAATGCCGGAGCAAGAGTAAAAGCCCCAAAAGGGTCTATAGGGATCTTCACCTTTGAGACAAGGGAACAAGCAGAGAGGTTCCTGAACTGGACTCATAGTAGTAGGGACTCAACTATAAAAAGAGTCAAAACCTTTGGCAGAGGAAAAAGACCAAAGGTGATTATCAGACCAAAAAGAGAGTGTCTAAAGATGCTCACAACAAGAAGATTAGCCTGTCTTCTTGCTGATTGTGATTATATGTCAAGAGATATCTATGAGGGAACTTTGTGTTACAAAGAAGTGGAGGTGATGTCATGACGCACAGAGAAATGCTTGAAAAGGGACTCCCAGACACGTTTGACAACAGCATGAGAAAGTGGCGTTCCTGTCCGAGAGAGTACTACTGGTGGAGGAGAGGATTTAGCTTTGCAAGTAAGCCAGCCTTCTTTGCATTCGGTAGTGCCTGGGGAGTTTGCCAAGGAGCTTGGTATAAGCAGGTAGGAACAGGGGTAGGAAATGAGCTAAGGGCACTCAATGCGCTTCAGGTAGGGCTTAAAAGCTGGGACAGCTCGGCTGCTGAAGGAGCAAAGACTGACACGAGGGAGAATCTGATTGACCTATGGGGGAGGTACATTGATATGTATCCAGAGGAACCCTGGGAGATGGTAGCGAGTGAGATGGGATGGCAGTATCCGCTTCCAGGCACGGGAGGGAAGTACATGCTCGGAGGAGCGATTGATGGGTACTTGAAATGGGAGCCTTTTGGAATGCTGGTGTTGGAGACTAAGACGAGTGGGAAGTGGGTCTCAGATCAGTATCTGAGGCAGTGGAGTTTCAGTCAACAGGTTACGGGGTATATCTGGTACCTCGTTCAGCTTCTCGGAGAGGAGAACGTGTTTGGGTGCTTGATGAATATTGCTTGCAAGCTTACGGCTAAGGCAGGAAAGACTCCGAAGTTTGCCAGAAAGTTAGAGAAGCGGAGTGCGGAGGAACTCAGGGAGTTTGAACGAGCCTGGCGATCTGACATTGAGGTGCTGGAGAAGTATTACACTGAGGAGTTCTTCCCTAAGACTGATGATGCACTCAACTGTGTGGGGAGAGAAGGAAGGAGCAGGTGCTTGTTTCAACCCTTGTGCCTCAGCAGCATTCCCCTCGAGGAGCTTGATCCACTCCAATTTGAACAGATCATTCTCAGAAGTGAGGAGTGGGAACCTTGGAAGAGAGAAGGAGAGGAGGAGTCTTAAAATGTGCTACACAGGAACTTGCAGTCATGAGGACTGGCACACCGGTGAGTGTAAGCATCCAGGAAAAGGGTGCATTGTAGAGCAGGAGCAACGCTGGCTTTCCAGCCAAAAAGAAGAGGAGGCAACCGAAAATGACCAAGCAACTTGAGCAGGCAAGGGATGCATCCAAAGATGAACTGGACCAAAAGACTTATAAGATTAAAGCCTTTATTGCTGGTCCATCTGGGAGTGGCAAGACACAGAGCTCAACAACACTTCCAGGAAAAAGACTCCATCTCGATTTTGATGGCAGGTCAGCAACTCTTGCCAGGATTGCAAACACTCATATAATTGAGATAGTAGAGCAAGATCCAAGATCCCCAAGGGCTTGGCAAAAAGCAGAGGCGATTCTCGCCGAGCTTACTACAGCAGTTAGTCAAAAGAAGCTTAGCTATGATAGTATTATAGCTGATGGGCTTACAAGCATGGGGAGACAGAGTATGAATTGGGCACTCCTGCTCGATCCTGGCCGGGGATTGGGAGGAGCCCCGGCTCGGCAGCACTATCTTCCTCAGATGGATACACTAAGCAAGTATGTACTCAGGCTCCTTGCTCTCCCTGTTCACATCTGTGTTACTGGACATCTTGAACTTTTCGAAGACGAGGAGATGGGAGGTCATAAACTCTACCCAAAGATTACAGGGAAACTCAGGAGTGAGGTAGCTAACTGGTTTAATGAATGTTACTACTCGTACCGGTCTTACGACAGCGAGAAGAAGAGGACAAATTACTACTGGATGACAGCAGGTTCAGGTAGACAGGAGTTCTTCAAAAGTTCTCTTAACCAGTTGGGGAGATTCTGGAAAGATCCGATCAAGCTAGACTTTAGCACTAACAAGCCAGTCGGGTTTCAGGACTTGCTTGAGAGGAGGTTTTCGCAGAGCCCGTCCGAAAAACGGACGAAGGGAGGAGACACAAAATGAACAATCAGATGAGAGAGACTATCTACCGGAAGGGATTTCTTGATGGGCTAAGGTGCTTTGCCTGGTGGAAGGATGGAGTTGAGTTTGTTGGGATATCTGGGACAAGACTGAGAGATGCAGAGGCTGTGTGTACAACTCAGTGGAGCTATGCTCCAAACGGAGGAGGAGAGAAGGAGGAGACAAGAAATGATCTGGAACAAAAGCAAAGGATCACCACTGCAGGAGTGGGCCTGGAAGAGGAGACATCTTAAGGGGAGTGTATCACTGATGATTGCTTTGATAATTTATCATAGCAAGGAGGGGGTAATTACTCCAGTAGAGAAGGACTGTCTAATGAGAGCAAAGAGACAGTTAAAGGGTATTCTCAATCTTTGGAAAGGTAATCAAGCTGAGTCACGAGGGGAGGTGGTAAGGAGGAGGAAAAGGGAGGAGCAGGAGGGAGGCCATTAAGGAGAGCTTGGCAGGCTAGACCAGGAAATCAGAAACGTAGTTAGTCCTGTTGTGAGATCTACTACGTACTCACAAATCGTCTTGCCTGTCAAGTTTAACAATTAACTAAAAAGGAGAACCAAGCAATGAGTCCAACATTTAGCGTAGGGAAAAGTATTGACGAAGTTCATGATCCAGAATTGATGCCGGAGGACTGGTACCCGATGGAGATTGCGTTGGAACCGGTTCAGGAACTGAACAGCAAACAAAAGGTAGGCGGGCCAGAGGCTGATGGAGCAGGTGAGAATATTGTTCTTAGGCTGAGGGTGGTTAGTGATATTCCGGAGCACAATGGGAGACAACTGACAAAGTGGTTGTCACTACCAAATCCGTCTGACGAAGGGAAGTTCACCCGACAAGGACAGAGCCAAGAAGACTGGAAGATTTCTGTAATTGCTTCCTGGGCCTTGGCATTTGGAGGGGAAGCAGAGGGAGAGGATGTTGAGTTTAATATTGGAGGCAAGGCAATGGTGCTGATTATCCAAGGGATAGGGCAGGATGGGACTACGATTGAGAATAAGATTGACTTCAACTCGCTGCCCAGGGCAATTTCCGGGGAGGACGTTCCTCCATTCTAAAATGTCCAAGCCAATCGTGATAGCAGAGTTTGCTCTTGTCATTCCAAGGAAAGGGGCTCGACCAGAGCTTGTTTATAACAGCAAGGGCCTGGTCGGTCCCCTCCATCCAGAGGAGGTGGATGAGATAATGGGGAAGGTGAGGGATTTGCTTGTAGAGGAGCTTGTCAAGGGAGGAGTGCTTGTAGGGGAGGGGGTTACAATACAGTAGAGAGGGGAGGAGGAGCACAAACTATGAAAACAATTAAGGTTGAAGTTCCCTTCGCACTCTGGGAGGCATTCCGAAAAGCTTATCCGAGAAGAGGAGAAGGAACAGAGCTCCTGAGGAGGGTTATTAGCCTTCTCGTGGAGAGCAAGGAGAGGAAGGATATCTTCGCAGCGTTCGTTGCAGAACTAGCGAAGGAGGAGGAGGAAGAGAAATGGACCGTCTAGCTGAAATCATTGGCCCAGCACCGAGTGAACTCCCTTGGGAGGAGGCACTGCATAGGGTCATGGAGGAGAGGGAGAGAGTTCGAGGAGAACTTGAATGGTTTAGGACAGGAGGAGCACGAGGGAAAGGGAGCTCAAAGGGAGCAAAAAGTCCTACCCAGGTACAAAAGAAGAAAGCATTTGTCCAAAAAATGGACGCCTTTAGCAGCAGTCCTGATGTGCTAATTGAAATGATGAAGAAAGCAATAGAGGAAGCAAGAGAGGAAGGAGGAGAGAAATGAAAGCTGAACTAAAACCAACTATTAGTGCTCGTATTACTGTTGTTCTTACTGAGGAAGAAGCAAGAGCATTAGTTGAGCTAACAATCTATGGGACAAACGAGTTTTTGAAAGTCTTCTACGAGCATCTTGGCAAGAGCTATCTTGAACCGCACGAGCTGGGACTACGATCTCTGTTTGATGGGGCTAAGAATCTTGTTAAACCACAGTTGTTTAAAATAGACAATGCAAGAAGAGAGGTACTTAGAGAATGACTGACCAAAATAATCGAGTTCACAGAGCAGATCCAAGCACAATTCTGGTCTCAGACAACCGTCACCGGCAGAGCTTCGCCCGCAAACCCTTGGACCTTCTCATCGAGAGTATGAAGGATCTTGGACAGCTTCAACCCATTGTCTGTACGAAGGATGGTGAGGGGAGGGTGATGCTGATTGCAGGGGAGCGGAGGCTCCGAGCTTGTGTTCATGGAAAGATGGAGGTTGAATACATTCTCAAGGAGGAGGTTACTGACCCCCTGATGCTGGAAAGGATTGAACTTGAGGAGAATCTTGTAAGAGAGAATCTTAGCTGGCAGGAGGAAGTTGCAGCAGGAGAGAGACTGCATGCTATTCTGCAGAAAATGGCTGGTCCACCCGGGCTTGGGCATGCGCATGGAGTTAGAGATACGGCAGAGTTTCTTGGAGCGAGCAAGAGCATTGTTGCTGAGGATATTGCGCTCGCTGTCTGGGTGAGAGAGAATCCGGAGGTTGCGACAGCACCTTCGAAGACAGTTGCTAAGAAAATTGTTAAGAGGCTTACAGAGACAGTAGTGAAAGGGGAAGCGCTGGAGGAAGCACTGGAGAAGAGCAGGAGGGAAAGAGAGAGAATGACGGTGAGAGAAGGAGGAGATGCTCCAGCTCCTCCAGCCTCTGAGGAGGAGAGGGTAGAAGGGTTGCAACAGGAGAGGTTGTTGTACTATGATGAGAGGTGTAGGCATGGAGATATAAGGAAACATCTTCCTGGAATGATGCCATTCAATGTAGTAATCTTTGATCCTCCTTGGGGAGTCAACTTTGATAGTATTAGTTTGCTCAGCTCAGGTGTCAAAATGTATTCTGATGACGAGGAAAAATCTATTAATGAAATGCGAGACTGGATATATCTTATCTACCAGAATATGGTTGAGAACTCGCATCTCTATATGTTCTTTGGGATTGTTCATCATTGTCTGATCTATGATATGCTTGAGGAGGTAGGTTTCACAACTAATAGAATCCCTCTCATCTGGTGGAAGAGAGGAGCACACAGAACTCGTAATCCTTCAGGAGAACATGGACGCAGCTATGAGCCTGTTGCATTCGCTCAGAAAGGTAAGAAACCGCTTGCCAAGCCTGGTCGAGCAAATCTGATAGATACTCCGGCTCCGACACCTTCTATGAAAGGAATTCACCCGAATGCTAAGCACCCCGAAGTGTACCAGCAACTCCTTCTCGCGAGCTGCTCTCCAGGAGACAGAGTGCTAGATCCAATGGCCGGTTCTGGGATGTTTGGTGTAGCAGCAGAGGATCTCATCGAGAGGCTTGCGCTCGACTGGTGGATGGTTGAGAAAGATGAGGATTTCCGAAATCTTCAAATATATAACCTGAGCAAAGGGTATCTCAAGATAATCGGTGAGGTTAGCAAGGAACAGGAGGAGCGTCCGGAGTACAGAGTTGATTACGAAGAGCCTATGGTAGCAGATACTTACAAAGAACTCAAACCTGGGTCGAAAGGATGGAAACTTTATTGGGATACTCATCCTGAAGCCCAAACTGAAATGCTTAAGTGGAAGCTCAGCAAGGCGTAGGAAAGGAGGAGACAAAATGGCAAGGACTAGGAGAGATGTAAACTTTATCAACAAGCAAAGTGAACTGATCGACTTAGGCCAATTTGTATCAGCAGTTGTTAATCATAATGTCAATGCTCAATGGTTGATTGGCTACCTTGCTCGAAAAAACATTCTATTCAAGGTGGTTAATCTTGGTGGAGGAGTTAAGAAGATCATGCTGGAAGAGAAGGTTTGTCCAGAGTGTGGAGGGAAAGGATACTGCTAAGAATGTCCATTTAACGGACCAAACGAGGAGACAAAATCATGGAAGAGATCGTAAGAGTACTGAGGCTGCTGGAGTATGTTGGAGAAAGAAGTTGGGTTGAACATACACTGGCTAATAATGGGGTCAAAGGAGAAAGAAGATGTGGAAAAGTGAATGTAATTAGGGAAGCATCTGTAGGACAGCACCCTGAAATAGTTGGTGTCAAAATTGAGAATATAGATGGACTGAACTTAGTTCGTAACTTTGTTGAGCAACGGCAGAGCGTTTATTCAAAGGACTCAGTTTTGTTTATTGCTTACAAAGTTGTACTTGATAAAATAGATTCAGTTTTTGTTGAGGAGGTTCCTGATGAACCGACTTAAAACAAATATCGTTCCTCCAGTAGGACCTCTCGATGCTTGTATCTGTATGATAGGGGAGGCTCCTGGGGCAGAGGAGGATTTTAGTTGCGAGCCGTTTGTAGGGACGGCAGGGCAGTTGCTTACCAGGTGTCTGAGAAGTGCAGGGCTCTCGAAGCAGGAGGTGCTGCTCACAAATATTTTCAAGCAGAGGCCTCCGAACAACAATCTTGATTACTACTTCAAGGATTCCAAGCATCTCTACCCGACTGAGGAAGGACAGGAACACATTGAGAGCTTGAGGAGGTGGTTGACCAAGCTTCTGAGGGAGAGAGAGATTGGCCATGCTCGTCCACAGGTTTTGGTCGCTCTTGGAGCTGAGCCTATGAAGGTGCTCACGGGGAAGAAGCGGATTAAGAAATGGAGAGGGAGCACACTTCCCTGTACACTTGTAGAGGGATTTAAAGTCTACTGTTGTTTCCACCCGAGCTATGTGAATAGGGCTATGAATGAGAAGGAGGAAAGACATGTGCAAGGACAGAAGAAGATGGATCTCGACAATGCTCTTCCATTGTTTCTCATTGACTTGGATAGGATTCAAGAAGAGGCTCTCACCACTGATATTACAGTTCCAGAACGTAGATTTGCTATTAGTCTTAGCCATAGCGAGCTTATCAGCGCTATTAATTCT
>SDBT01015482.1_pt1 | contig 12119 bp, 19 predicted proteins | sample 2277101 | NCBI WGS metagenome assembly SDBT01 (sample SAMN10404973, study PRJNA504765) | marine sediment metagenome | isolation source: marine sediment core GS10_PC15, 103 cmbsf | place: Arctic Ocean: Southern Knipovich Ridge | collected 2010
GACCTTTTGTACAGTAATGATGAAGCTTTATTTATGGAACGTTACTGGAAATATGTACTTGGACAACACATTTCAAATATCCCAATCTACAGGGCAGAAGATGTAGAAACAAATATTGCTGGGTAGCTTAACGGTAAAGCAGTCGGCTGTTAACCGATTGAGTGGTGGTTCGACTCCACCCCTAGCAGCCTAAGAATGTTAGCAACTAGAAGTAGAATCGCTAGTGAATGTAGACAGGCTGAAGTGGAATTGATTACTCCACGTAGAAGTTCAAATCTTCTCTGGCATTCTAAATATTGCGGGTTCATCTAAAGGTAGGATATCTGGCCTTGAACCAGACGATGGAGGTTCGACTCCTTCACCCGTAGCCTATGGCTCTGTAACTCAGTTGGTTAGAGTGCCTGTTTTACACGCAGGATGCCGCTAGTTCGAGTCTAGCCAGAGTCACTTTTGAATATTAAATCATAAGGAGTTAAACAATGAAATGGAAAGACCGTTCACCCTCTTACAGAAAAGGTTTTTGGTTAGGAGTAGGTGATGCTCTCTTGATTATGATTGTTATTCCGATAGTAGGATTTTTCTTTTGGATAACAATATTTATAAATTAATATACGTCTGTAGCACAATGGTAATGCAACTGGCTCTTAACCAGTAGATTGATGGTTCAAATCCATCCAGGCGTACTGTGCATGTATAGTGTAATGGATAACACGCTTGGCTACGAACCAAGTAATTCGGGTTCAAATCCTGATATGTGCTCCTAATGTCTTTATTCTAAACAGTTCAAAATGTTTCCAAAACAATTAGATTAAACATATGTTGAACTTCAATTGATAAAGACATCCTTAATTAACTTGCTCTTGTATCGGAACGGTGTTCTAAGCCGCAAACCCGTAATGGATGAGAATGTAGGTTCGACCCCTACCAGGAGTGCCTTAATAGTCTGGGTAAACCCAAATCCTAAGCAAACATTATTCAGGCTATCACCCAGGAGTTATCGTCTAACGGAAGGACGCTACCCTCTCAAGGTAGAAATCAGAGTTCAAGTCTCTGTAGCTTCACCTTAAGAATATTATTCAATTCCAATGTAGAGCGACTAGTTAAGCTCGGTCTTGGATAGGGTTTGACCATATGCAGAAAGTTCCTGTTTAATATTCTTACATGCGTTTGTGGTATAACGGTAATGCTCCTGCCTTCCAAGCAGGCCGATAAGGGTTCGAGTCCCTTCAGACGCTCTTATGAAAATTAAATTATTTTTATCTAAATTTAGAGATGTTACTAATTGGATTCTATTTGGACATACCTATTCTGAATTAGAACCCTATATTAAATTACATAAGTTATTTGATATTAAAAACAAAAAAGATTTAGAGATAGACACTGGTAGAGAAATGGGACTACTATAGTTGTCGATAAGATTTAGTAGCACGACCTAACCCCATTAAAGGGTGCTCCCGAATCTTCTTTAACATGACCGCATAGCCGAATGGCAAGGCAAGAGCCTGCAAAGCTCTAGATTACTGGTTCGATTCCAGTTGTGGTCTCTACATTAACTTTATGTCAAAGTCGGAGGACAAGTGACGAATACAAGTAAGAAGAGAGAACAGTTAGGTATGCCTTTAGGTACAGCACAAGCCAGATTGAGAAAGAAAATTCTCTTTAGTTTTGTTTGTACAAATGGATTAGATATTTGTTTTAGATGTGGAAAACAAATTTATAGAATTGAACAATTAAGTATAGAACACAAAGAGGCTTGGCTAGATAGTAACGACCCTATAGAGTTATTTTTTGATTTAGATAACATTGCTTTTAGTCATTTATCTTGTAACTCTAGTTCTAGGAAAGTTCCCCACAAAGGGAATAAAGCTCCTCATGGAACACCTACTAGATATTCAAATCCTCTTAAATGTAGATGTAATAAATGTGTAAAAGCTAAAGCAGATTATAGAAAAGAAAGATATCCAACTAAAGGGCGTTCTGCTTAAAGATTACGGAAGGTTGACAGAGCCGGTAATGTACTATTTTGCTAAAATAGAGTCATCGTTTATTCGATGCGGTGGTTCAAGTCCACCACCTTCCGCCTAAGACAGGTTATCGGGAAACCAGTGGGTAGGATATAGACGTTCTAGGGGACGAAGTATAGAGCGTTCCACCGTAAGGCACAGACACTTGTAGATGTACAAGCTTGCGGCTGCCCGTCCAAGGGTGTTATCAATGATGAGAGATGATAACTTTACAGGAGTAAAATCAGAGAAATCTGAACAACCCTGACTTTAAAGGAGTAAGCCCGTTCAGTGTGGTGCTGGCTGTAATCTGAGTCATAACCTGTCAATCATGTAGGTATCGGATAGCGGCAATTCCATCTGGCTGTAAACCAGACGCTGTAGTGGCTTCGTTAGTTCGAGTCTAACTACCTACACTCAACAAATAAAAATTTAGCTAAAGTCGGAGGACAAATGTCTAAAAAAGGTAATAAGAAGAAAAGCATTCAATTAGGAATGCCACATGGTACAGCTACAAATAGATTGAGAAAGAAAATTCTTTTTAGTCTTATACAAAACGCTGGTTTAGATAATTGTTTTCAATGTGGTAAAATTATTGAGAAAATAGATAATCTTAGTATAGAACATAAGATACCCTGGTTGAATAGTTCTAACCCTACGGGATTATTTTTCGATTTGGATAATATAGCATTTAGTCATTTATTCTGTAATATTGCTAATGCTACAAAGATTAATCAAGGAAACAAAGCTCCACATGGAACCACCACTAGATACAATGTTCATGCGTGTAGATGTGTAAAATGCAGAGAAGCAAACATGAAACATCAACGACAGTGGAGAAAAAAGAATAAGCTAATGTAGCCCAACTGGTAGAGGCACGTGCTTCAAAAGCATGAAAGTGGAAGTTCGAATCTTCTCATTAGTACTGACCGCCCTCGGAATTAAATAAATGCGAGCTTGCCGATTCAATCTCCAGGCGTGTCAAACATAAGCTGGTATGGCGGAACTGGCAGACGCGTTGGATTTAAATCCCAATGTCTTCGGACGTGCAGGTTCAAGTCCTGCTACCAGTACTAAGGAGTAAATATGAAATGGAAGTGGATTACCCTATTAGTTGTGGCTTTGATTTTAATTGTTCCCTATAAAATAGAAAGTAAACGTGAACCTCTTACTTTTAGTAGTAGCACTTTAGGGGATAGGTTAAGGATACAAGGTATAGGTTATAAATATAGTTCTCATCATCGGTTTGATGAACGAACTCAATTGTATCAAATTCACCGAGGTTTTCAAATTCCCGTTGTATCATATGATTTTATCACTGTAGGATTTTATTACAACAATTATTTTTCTCCTCATTATCGAATTCTTGTAATTGACAATCTTCACGTTACCATAGGTGAGCACGAAGATTCAGACCACAGAATACTAATTAATTGGAGCTGGTAAAAGAATAGATAATATGTACCTTTAGCTCATCCGGTAGAGCATCTGTTTGAAGCGCAGAAGGTGACTGGTTCAAGTCCAGTAGGGTACACTAAAATAGTATTATCATACTATTAAAAATAATATAAGGAGAAATTATTATGGAAATCTTTTTTGTAGTTATTGTAGCAATTCCTATTCTAGCTTTGTTACATTATATTATTTTCGATAGATTAGGAATATCTTTTTATCACGTTTCCTAATCTAGTAAAAATTATGGGCGAGTAGTGATAACGGGAACACACTGCTTTTGCAATGCAGAAATCGGAGTTCAACTCTCCGCTTGTCCACTGTAAATATGTAAAAAGGAGTTTAGATGAAATTAACTGGATTGTATAAATTTATCGAAAATTTTGGTCTTTCTATCATACCTTTCGAGACTACAAATGAATCTGACGAAACTTTTTATTTAGCTTTAATTTTACGAGAGGATGATTCCGATACAGAAAAAATTATAGATTATCTAAAAAAACTTTTAGAAGAATGAAGTAACGCCCTGTAGCTCAGGTAGTAGAGCAGCATTCTTATAAAATGCAGGTCACAGGTGCAAGTCCTGTCGGGGCTACTCATTGCGGAGTTTAGCATGTTGGCTTGCTTGCTGGTCTCATACGCCAGTGACGAGGGTTCAATTCCCTTCTCCGCTACTAATAGGAGAGTAGCTCAATTTGGCAGAGCAACGGTCTCCAAAACCGCAGGTTGTGCGTTCGAGTCGCACCTCTTCTGCCTATATAGTACCAGAGTACCATTGACAAAAATTCCGAAATGTGGTATACTATTTACAAAGGAGATTTTATGGACAAAGTAAGTAACGAACAAGTTGTCGAGATTATAGAGACGGAAGGGCTTGGTTACGCCATCGGAGAGTATCTAAACGCAGATAATATAGAAGATGAAACTTTAGCTACTATGTGGGAAGAAGCACAAAATTTATTACACGAAATTGATAACTATTTAGGAAGATAATTAAGGAAAGGTGAAATAGATGTTTGGAATTAGAATTAAGATACGGTTTCCCAAGATTAGAATAACAAAATTTTGGTTCTCTATTAAGAGATATAAGTCTTTAAAAGGTAGAACGAGTGGTGTAGAAGATATTTTAAACCTGACAGGTAATGATAACCTAACAGATTTGGGAATAAAGGCTTTGAAAATTGCTGACAAGAAGTTTACTAATGCTATTAGTGATGAAGAGAAGGCCAGTAAACAGATTGAAGCAGGAGAGGTTTCAGTTACTATGGCAAGAGTTGAACAAGACGTTGCCAAGCAACAAGTTGACGCTATTACTAATGTGGTAAAGGCTAAGAAATGAGTACTAGCCAAGCTATTATTATTATAGAATTTATCCAAAGTACTGCCATATTTATAATTACCATCGTAGGTTTAGAAATTGCTGTGGCAGTATTAATATTATACGATAAGATTGCTAGAATAAACAAATAACCATGAGCTTTTGAAGCATTATAAGCGATGCACCTCTCTTGTAAAGAGGAGAAGTCGGGGCAGTACCGACCAGAAGCCCCTATAAAAATTCCAGAGCTCACTGCCGAGTTACCTGGAATTTTTTTTTACTAATCAAATAAACAGGTGTATATGAATTTTATAAATAGAATTAGGAAGCACAAGAAATATGTAATACTATCTATAGTCATTGTACTGGCTTTAGTCTTTTCTCTGTTACCATCAGATACTACTGTTGTAGTCGAAGAGGAAGAAGTTAGTGAACCAGTACCAGAAGAAGTTGTAATCGAGGAAGAACTTCCCCTTGTAATTATAGCAAAATCTTTTGATGATTTCATAGATGAATTAGAAGAGTTAAAACAGGACATGAGTGAAAGACCTACTCATGTTTATAGAGTAGCACCCCCTATGGTTGACCCTAATTTCTTTGTTCAGCCTGATAAACTTCTAGACTGGCAAGCAGGATATATTTCAAAATGGGATGAAATCATAAATTTATATCTACCTGCTAGACCTGAGTTAGATTTATTTTTAATTCTTTCAGTCATAGGTCAAGAGAGTCAAGGAGATGAAAAGCTAATAGCTTATAATCCTGACTTCACAAATAACCCAGCCCCAGGAGTAGGTCTTATGATGATTACTCCTAGAGCGTGGACAGGAACTACTTCCTGGTTATTACTTCCACTTAATAATATAAGTGTAGGAAGCTTCATATTAAATACTGCTATAAGAGATGCAACAGAGATTCATAATTTCGCTCCTGGTTTAGATAGTGTGAGAGCAGGATTAGCTGCTTATAACTGTGGATGGAAGTCTTTCTTAGCTGATAAATGTTATTGGTTTGGAGGCTGGACATTTGCAGATAAGGTTTTACTGTATTGGTATCCAATGTTACTTGGAAGATACGAGGGAGAAGTTGAAGCTCCTTATTACTTTAAAGAACTGGAATTAGAATTTAAAAGGCTAGGATTATGAAAAGAAGATTTGTATGGAGAGGTTGGAGTATTTTAGGATTTATGAATACATATCTAGGGTGGAAATATAATATACTTCTTGTTATATCTATAGAAATAAAAACTAATAAAGTATTTAAAGCATTTGTTATAGATGCTAATGAGTTTGATAGGACAGGAGTAATTAATGCTGAAGCCTATTAAACAAGGTAGGTTCTGGAGATGCGCTTACTGCGAGGCTGAACATCCTGAAGAGGATGCCGCACAGAAATGTGTAGCCTCGCATGATTTGATTCTAGTTCCTATTTCTAAGGAAGATTTAAATAGATTGATTCAATTTATATACATACAAGAACCCAAGCTAATAACTTCTGCTCTGGTACACACACTACAGAAATACTCTCAACACTCATCGTTAGAATAATGAGATGTATAGATTGTGGGGGCAAGTTAGAAAGAGCAGAGGAAGAATATAAGATGGTTGCATTAGACAAACCATATGCAAATTTATTCTTTCATCCTAAATGTTTATTAGATATAGAGCAGGGAAACCAAAAAAACTTGTCTGTATATTTGACCGAAAACTACGAGATATGGTATAATAAGTATATAGAATATGGTAAATCAAAGAAAAAACGTGGAAAAAGAAAGAAAAAACAAAAAGCCTAATTGCCCTGAGTGTGGGTCTAAAGACTTAGTTATAGCAGGAAAGTGTGCCACATGTATGAATTGTGGCTGGAGTTTGTGTTCACTATGACAGGAGTATCATCTAAGAGTTTAAGAAATCTAGCACAGTATAAAGATTTATCGGATGAGGAATGGGAGGAAGTACAAGAAAAACTCCAAGAAGATAGAGGGGATACTAGAGAAGAGTTTGAAAATAGAATCCAAGATAAGATATCAGAGTTTGAAAGAGATTATGACCTTTCAGATATGAAGTTCAATGACACAGAAACTTTAAGAGCACTGTGTCAAGCTATGATTACCTTAGAGGACTTTGAACAATTATCTTATAGGTATAGAGACTTTGACCAAGATACGGAAGATGGTAGGGTAAAACATTTAGGAACTCTCAGAGAAATTAATAATATTGTTACTAAGCTTAGGCAAGATATTTCTTCTATGCAAGAAGACTTGAAGATTAGTAGAAAGATTAGAAAATCTGATAGAGAACTGAGCGTTAGAAATGAGCTGGCCGTTCTGAAGGAGCAAGCTAGAGAATTTTATGAAAGCAAGATGTCATATATTTATTGTGATAAATGTATGATGTTACTTTCAACGGTATGGTTTACTTTCCCACATAGTAAAAATAGAATACAGCTTACGTGTGGAAGAATCAATGAAGATGGAACAGAGTGTGGAAACATTGTTGACCTTATGACTTCTGACCTATTAGAAATGAAAGGAATAAATGTAGATAACACACCTGATTTTTAATAAATGCCACTTAAAGTTAAGGAAGTTATATCTCAAGAAGACCTAGTTTTTTATGAGATACTAAGACATCCAGTACTCTTTCCTGAGTTCTTAAATAATATGGATAAGCGTGAGGAAGAAGAAGAATTTCTCATGACTGATTACCAAGTCACAATGATTTGTGACTTTAGTGATAGAGTTTCATACACTTGTGGTCGAGCAGTGGGAAAAACAGTAGCTCTAATTTCTATACTCTTATGGGCATTAATTAATAATGTATTTCCCGAAGAATATATAATCTACACTGTTCCTAACAAGGCACAATTAGAGCCAGTTTGGACGGGGATAACTAGAATGCTTAGAAGTAATTCACTTCTTAAGCATTTTACTGAATCAAAACAAGGAATTAACAGTGGAACTTACACTATCAAACTGTTAAACGATTCTACATTAATGTGCCGTATTGCTGGTATGGCAGGTGCGGGACAAAATGTAATTGGTTTACATAGTCCTTTCGTTCTCTTGGATGAAGGAGGATACTATCCTTGGGGTACATGGTTAGAGCTTCAACCTATTATAAACAATTGGGTTAAGGGCTCTAGATTAATAGTATCAGGAGTTCCTACAGGTTTAAGAGAACAAAACGTTCTTTATCATGCTGATAAAGAGAACTCTCAGTTCACTAAGCATAGAATTTCTGCTCATGCAAATCCAAGATACACGAAGAGTGATGAGGAAAGGAGTCTCGAACAATACGGGGGAGAGGATAATGACGACTACATACACCTAGTTTTAGGTAGACACGGGAAGCCCGTGTTCTCTGTATTTGATAGAAGTCTATTTGATATAAAATCATATCCAGTTTATAAATTAGTTATTGACGGATTGAAACATAAAGAAAATATTGGGGAATATTTAGAAAGAATTTCAATTTTTCCCAAAACAGAACATAAGAATATTATTATGGGAATAGATTTAGGGTATACAGACCCTACTGCTATAATAATATTATACCTGGATAAGGCAGGAAGATTTAAATTTCATGGGAGAATACAGCTTAACAAAGTTCCTTATCCCATGCAACAAAAGATAGTAGACTATCTAGATACAAAATTTAAACCTGCGTTGATAGGGGTAGATGAGGGTCATTCTGGGAAAGCCTGGATACAAGATATGCAGATGAGTACCGAGTTTCAACACAAGAACTACAGTGAACGAATGATACCTATCAGTTTTACTTCTAACATTATTCTAGGAATAGATGCAGATGGTAAGGAAATAAAAGGAAAGACTAGACCATTCTCTGTCAGAGTACTTCAAGATTATTCTAACAATGGTAAGTTGATATACTCATCAACAGATTTAGAGATGGTTACAGAGCTGGAGAGAATGTCATACACTAGAACTCCAGCAGGGAATTTAATATACAAGACACTGACTGCGAGAGGAGGCCACAGAAAGGCACAAGACCACATGACCTCAGCTTTGCTATGTGCTATGATGGCTTGGTATTTAGAGAATGAATCTATTTCTCCTAACTACAGACCAATAAAGTTAATGACCCCTATGTGGCATCACTCGCAGTAAGGAGTTTATAATATGAGTAACGAGGAAAAGAAAAGTTTAGACGTAGAGATTACTTCTAAAACACCAGAGGAAGCCGAAGAGCAGTACCGTATCTTAGTACCTGCTAGAGCTGCTTTCCAAAATTTAACGGGGAATAACTTCTCCTCTAATCCCTGGGTATCTACTGACGTTGATAAGATGTCATCTAAGAATCTGGTAGACCAGTATTCAGAGGCCATTAAAAGCTGTAGGTTTTTCTATAGAAAAGACGCTCTAGCTAGTTCTGTTATTAATAAACTAATAGATATATCTATAACAGGATTAGTATACAGTCAAGGAAAGACAACAGATAATGTAATGAGGGTTTATGATTCTTTAAAGAATGAATTAATAGACTTCGCAGAAGATTGCGCTTTAGAATATTTATTATCTGGTTTAATTATTCCAGAGATGGAGTTTGTAGAGGAAACCAAGAAGCAATTAGTTGCTAGAGGCATTAAAACATATCCTAGTTTACTTCTTCCAGATTCTCTTTGGATAAGAAATGCAGAAAGTATTGTTATTAATTCTCCATTGATAGGAGGTAGACCATCTTACTTTGTTAGAGTTCCAGATGAGATGGCTTATTTCATTAAGAACGAAGGTAAATATCCAGATGGTACAGAGGATAAAGAACTGTACAATGAAATAGTTAAACTGTATCCCGATTTCGTTAGAGCCATCTTAAAAAATGTAAAGGCTATACCCTTAGAGAATCCTATGGCTTTTAGAAGAAGACCATTAACAGATTCTCCTTATCCAACCCCTTATTTATATGCTGCTCTTGAATCATTAAAACATAAGAGAAACATTCGCAGAATGGATTACTCAATTGCTTCAAGAGTAATCTCTGCTATCCAGTTAATTAGAATGGGAGACAAAGATTTTCCTCTAATAGAGCAGGACTCTGCACAGCTTAATGAAATTAGGAATCAAATGAGATGGAGGAGCTCATCTAATAAAGATGTTGAAAGAATATTCCAACTATTTGCTAATCACACTTTAGATATATCATGGGTATTCCCTCCAACAGACGCTTTACTAGATGATGTAAAATATAGAGATGTCAATTCTGACATTATATATGCTTTAGGATTCCCTAGAATATTAATTACTGGTGAAACAGAGAGAAGTGGTACGTCAGATTCTGATTTAGCATTGTTATCTCCAGTAAAAACTATGGAAAACCTAAGAGGAAAGATACTTAGAATTATAAAAAAGGTAGTAGAGCAAGTAGCAGAAGAAAATAATTTTAAAAACTCACCAGAAGTTAGGTTTGAGCCTATGAACCTACATGCTTTCAGTGAATTTATGGAAGGAATACAGCATCTTTATGAAGCTGGTAATGTTTCTAGAACTACTCACGCACAGTCTCTAGGTTACAACTTTAAGGACGAGGCTTTGAAGAGAGCAGAGGAAAAAGACCTCATAGAGGAATTAGATATTGATGGTTTTGCTGAAGTTCCTCATTCAAATACACCAAATTCTGATGAAGATAACTCAAAACCTAATGGAAATAAGGAGGAATAACACATGGATAGTGATAAAACAGTCAAGTTTTTAGAAAATGTGGTACAATTAGTACAGGAAGATGAAGAAGTATTTGCTTCTATTGGATTAAATCCTACTATTACGCTCATTAAATTCATATTAACTGACGATAAACCGAACAACAATGGTATAAGAATACCTAAAGAGGAGTTTCCTAATCTGATTTCCACAGGTTTGTACATGCCACTAAAGATGGCACAAGGCAAACCAGGAGACCATGAGGAAGCTTTTCCTATTGGCGTTATAACACATTTAAAAGAGGTTGCAAATAAGGTCAGAGGGCTTGCCGTTCTATGGAATATGGAACGGACTTTTGACATTGACTTGATTAGGGAGAGATACTCTAATGACCAACCCCTAAATATATCTTGGGAAATTCTTCATAAGGATTCGTTTATGGAGGATGATGTAGAAAACCTAACAGGAGTATATCTTAGAGCAGCTACTCTGGTGGATATTCCAGCTTACGGTGGAAGGACACAAGTAACAGAGGTTATAAGCTCAGAAGAAGATAACATACCAAAGGAGGATAAAACCTTGACCAAAGAACTAGAAAAAAATGTCGAACTCTTAGAAGCTGCTGTGACAGAACGAGACGATAAGATAGCTTCGCATGAAGCTACAATCGTTGAACTTACTGCTTCACAGGTAACAGATGAAATTACTAAAGAGTTGGACGAGCTTCGAGACTTCAAAAAAGAAGTCGAAGAGGAAAAGGAAACTCAAGAACGCAAGTCAGCCCTAAGAACTAAGTTTACTGATGAAGGCATCGAGAAAGACGAGGCTTATTTTGAAGATAACGAAGAGATGCTTTTGGGCTTAGACGAAGCAGCCTTGGATTTTGTTGTGAAGCAAGAGGCTACAATAGCCGAAGCTTCTAAAGAAAAACCAAGAAAGAAAAGTAAAGAGAAGAAATCTTCTCTAGTCCCTAATCTGAGAGGTGAAGAAGGTTCTGACGATGGAGACATCGACCTAGACGACCTTTCTCCTAAAGAGTTAGGAGCAGCGTTGAGAGAAAGTAAGGCTCAACAATCCAAAGGAGGAAGTAACTAATGGAGATTAATAAATTTTCAGATATTATGGGAGTAGTAGCTACTGAGGACATCGTTGAAGGACGTTTGGTTTTCATCACTACTCACAGTGAAGACTATGATTTCGGTAGTAGAGTAGAACTTCCTGGTGTTAAATTGCCTGATGATTCTACTGACTCTGCCAAATCAAAGTATGTTTCTGCTTTCCAAGTTAATAATAGAAACGTACCTATTTACGAACCAACCCCTTCATTCAGTTTCGCACTGCGTCAAGGGTTTGACCAAAACTCCAATGTACCATTTGATGCTACAGTACATCTAACAGCACCTGGAAACAAAGAAGGACAAACTATTCCATCAGGAGAAGTATGTCTAGCCTTTGCAGGTGGTGTGTTTACTGTGCCGTCTGGAGCTTTTATTTATCATGCAAGTCTAGCCGCCGGAGCTCACTTAGTCGTTGCTAATACAGCCGATGACAGTGCCGGAGAAGCTGGACAGCTAAAGTTTTCTTCAAGTGCAGGTATCGCTATTGTTGAACGTTATGATACTGTTAACAACAGATTAACATTCCGCACACTGCAACCCTAATCTTGTAATTCTCTAATGGAGGAACAATTATA
>SDBT01015483.1_pt1 | contig 12119 bp, 8 predicted proteins | sample 2277101 | NCBI WGS metagenome assembly SDBT01 (sample SAMN10404973, study PRJNA504765) | marine sediment metagenome | isolation source: marine sediment core GS10_PC15, 103 cmbsf | place: Arctic Ocean: Southern Knipovich Ridge | collected 2010
TATAGGTAACAAGTTTATGTTTCTGGAATTTGGCTCGCATTTTCTTTAATAATTTCTTATCCCAGTTATTCAACTCACCAAATTCATCTATTGCAAAGACCATTTTCTTCTTCTTCGATTTAGAACAGGGTCAGGGTCAAACCTTGACTATTGACTAATATCTCTATAGATACGCTCTATTGGAAAATAGGCTCAGCGGCTTTTTTATCTTCAATTCAATCTGCGGCATCATTTGCTCATTTGTCAATAATAAAGATTCGACCCCCGACCTCCTTTAGTTATTCATCCCAATTTATTTCAAACTTATTTACGCTTACAATTTCTGGTTTTGATTCTTTATCAAGAACGCCATCCACCTTTAATTTGGCCTTTATAATTACTTGATAACCAATAGAGTTTCTTGAAGTCAATTTTTCAAAGAATCTTTTGTCCCTTTCTTTATCCTTATATGCTATTACAAAAGCTTCTTCTATCTCTCGTGATTTATCTTTGGTCATATACTCAGCTGCTAATCCGACACCTTCTGTATGTGTACCTGCTACGATTATTATTCTGTTTTTCAAGTGATAGTACTTATTAGTAGGAATTGTAGGAATATTAATTATCATTGCATATTCAATTTTATTTGACCTACTAGGTTTGTATTTAAGTTCAAAAGTTCTATCATATATATAATTCGAATTGACATCTTTGTTGACATAATCTGAAATACAATAACCAAAATTATATGGCAAAGATTTTAATATTTCCGAGTAAGTCATTATGTATTCTGTAAATTTATTATGTTTTGGACCCCCAATCAACAATAGATTTTGTTTTAGATATTCATTTCTATCTTCTTCGCTCATCTCATCTCCAAAGACAAGATTTAACGTCATCCCAGAGTAATATTTTGTTAGATCAGGAAGTAGATAGCGAATTGCTTCAACTTGACCTATACCAGTAGCTGGGAAATCGATTCCTATTTCACCAAACGTGGCTGATCGAGCAACGATTAATGTTGTTGGATATCTGGTGTTGAACCCTATTGCCTTTCTAAAATATCTACCTGGCCCCAAATAGTTTTGATATATATCCCTTATTTTTTCACTATAGATTAATGAAAGGAATAATGAAATCGGAGGCCATAGAATAACCCAGATAGCTGTTAAAATCGGGTTCATAATTGATCCTTTTTTATTGCCTCTATGACAAATAGTTGGCCAATACTCTTTACAAATCTGTTAATTAGCTGCAATATTGATTGAAATAAGTTTAATATTATACTAAAAAGTCCGTTTGTGTTATGTATAATTAGTCCTGTATTTTTTATAGATTTAATAGTATAACCATTATTTTCGATAACTTTTTTTATTTTCCATTTAAAATAAACTTTATGTGGATAAATGTTACCTTCGACATCTGACCAAGTATGTTCAATGTATCCTTCTTGATGTAGAATAGTACCTTTTAAAAAAGACCATAATATTTCTATTTTCCTGTTCACAGTATTTAAAACAGTGATTAAGTTTCTAGGATTCATTGCTGAAGGGACAGTTACTATTAAATTGCCTTCAGGTTTTAAAACTCTTCTGAATTCTTTCAAAGCTTTCTCAACATCAATTAGATGTTCTATTGTCTCAATGCATACAATTGTATCTAAACAATTACATCGAATAGGTAGTGACTCAATATCTCCATTTATTAGGGGAACATATTTTTGCTGTGCCGAATTTGCTTCTATATGAGTTTTAAACTGTCTTAAGGATTTCATTGATAAATCAAGACCAATTATATTCTTATTAGATTTAAATGATTTTGATAAAAAAACTCCATCACCACAGCCAGCATCCAAAATAATCATATTTGGCGGAAGAAATCTAATCATTTCATAGACTGTATCATATCGCACTCTATACAGTTTAGCTCTTAGGCTGTTTTCTGAAATCCCCTTAAATCTGTCTTTGAATGAATTCTTATAGTTTTCTTTTATCTTTTCCATACTATTACCAAAATCAGGTTTAAACTTTGATTTTCAACCTGATTAACTTATTTTTAGATATAATTTCTTTGAATATTCAGATAAATAGAGAAAATAATATTGGCTCCTTTTACCTCCTAAACTCTCTGATATAATTCTTTCATCCAAGATTCAATAATGTTAACAAGTTTAGCAACTTCAGGAAATATTAATAAAGATGAATGTACTGTTTCTACTGTAACCGGATCAACATTTTTAGGATGCCCAGAATCATTACGAGCAATTCGAATTTGTCCTATAAAAGCATTCCAAAAAGCATCATATGCATCAAATAGTTCACGAGGCATATTTGATTTTTTTGAATCATATTCTCTTTCTAGAGTATTAATAATTGTTTTAATTTTCCAATCTGTTAATCCTCTTGGAACATCTGCCCCACTAGTAGTTAAACAATCTATTAAGATATCACGCATATGCAAAATAATACTTTCCAATGCACAACCGATCATTACTGCAGATGCTTTTATACAATTGTTATTAAATGTTTTAAGGGCTTCATCTAAATAAGATCTAGAAATTGGATTTAAAGTTGCTTTTGCATCTAAATATGCCATATAGCCAGTTGGATTAACTGGATCTCTACTAAAATTACTCATAGCCTTACGGCCTAGTTCTGAAAGATGTAAGAACGGTGGTCCGGGATTACTGAGATTATATCCCCAAGCTAAATGACCAGTTCTAAATAGTTCATGCCATACTGTTAAGATAATTTGCTCATGTTCGATGCTTCCTTTTACATTTAAACGCTTTGCAGTTTCACCCAGTACAGAACTTGACTGGAGGTAACCAGGTCCTATTTTTCCGTATTCATCAATAATTGCTAAAATGCAATTTTTTACAATTCCTGCATTCATATAATATTCCTTTCTATTATATTATAATAGCTTTAAATTTGGTGTCTGGTAACGAGTTATATGCGAACTTGATAAGAGATGTTAGTCATAAAATAATTTAATTATGTTTAGGTCTAATTTTACATCTTGACAGGCGTTTTTCGTTATGCATATTACTATTATCTCAAAATGGAGAAAATGAGATATTCACAATTCAAGATTCGACCCCACTTCTACTCCTCTGCTTCCCAAAAAAGTCAATATTTCGATAACTTCTCTACTTCCTTTATTGCGTTTGGACATATTTATTCACCTTTACAAACTACCTGTTTAGTCAATAGTCCAGGTGACTTTTTACTATACTAAAAGATTTGCCCGTATACCTCCTTATCTATAATTCCTCAGCTTCTGAGTAGTCTTCTCTATCAGGGAAATTTCCCCTATGGTGCCATAAGTTCCTACTTTTGTTTGTGCCATATACTCTTGTGCCAGCTTTTTTTAAGCAATTAACAAGCGCCTTTCTTGGATGCTTCCTGTCACCTTTAGCAGATATATATGTAATTTTTGGTTTCATAATATCAATTAATACAGAAGACAAATTTCTTCGACTACCATGATGTGGTACATCAAGCCAGTAAATGTTATTCAAAGAGGTCCTACTATGGACGTCATTAAGAGCTTGAACCCCAGCATCACCAGTTAATAGATACCTATTGTCATTTCTGTTTATTTCAATTATTACACTTGAATTATTTTCTGCCGTTGTATTATTATTTTCATCTACAATTGGACAAGGCGTATCTCTTTCCCTAACTGCATATAGTACAACTAACAAAGGAGATAGATTATCCACCACATTGTTGTATTCAGACTCAGCTTCATATGTAATGTATCTTTCTAAATTAGAAAATCCCGGTAGTAAAGAATTGTAAAATTCCTGTGAGGGTCCTAATATTCTTAGAGCAGAATTCCAAACAGAAAGTGGATACAAAGCTTGCCTTCTTATTATATTATCAAAAGAATCTACCACTTTAATAAAATTTTCTAAATTCTCAAATGATTTTAATATTAAGTTATATCTTTCATCTGTTGATTTTCCTTTAAGATAAGTTTTCAATGAGTCATAAAGCCCATATTCACAATGGTCTGCGGGATTATTAACCCATACTTCACTAATTCTATTGCCATAGTATTCTACCACATCAATTAAACCACCAACATGATCTTTATCAGGATGTGTTGAGATGATCAAATCTGGCGCATCTTGAGGCACATAAGGTAGTATATATTTCTCTAAATGATCTATTATATTTTGGCCATCTTTAGGAGCTCCGCCATCAATTACAATTACCCCAGACATATCATCTTCTTTTAACCAAACAATTATTCCATCAGCATTGCCAAGCGATAACATATCTATACTGATGTCCACAATTTTACCTTTTTTCAATAGGATTAATAATATTATTTAATAATAGTCATGATGTACTTTCTTCTGCGAGTACGTTACAAACAAAACGTTTCCCATAATTCCTCGCTACTAACGATATTAATAAATATTGTAATAACAAAAACATAGAATATAAGAATTTCCAAATACCATTTATACCCAAAAAGATAATGACCAACGGTATTAATATTAAGAATAATGCACTCATACTTGTCATGTCACGTGCAAATAAATAATTCTTATGTGAATTGAGTATTACTATTTTATTTTGATGTTTTTTGTAAATAGAATACCACAAGTTATTCTGTTCTTTTGGTGATGTGGGTAGCTTCCCTATTATTTCTTTTAATTTATCCATATTAATTCTTTCATCTTTTGGAGCCAGTACGGTAAAAGCCTTACTGCCAGGTAAAGGATATCTTATATTCCAAAATACCAATATTGCCTTTACATTACTACTTAATACACCATTAAGTATAAAGATAAGGATAGGGCTCAAAATACCTATGAATGTTCCTTCTGAAATAATTTTTAAAAATTCAATATTTATTGCTTCAAAACTAACTGAACTTGCATTAACACACAATAAGAAACAAAAATTAAAGGCAAAGAAAAGCCACAATTTTTTCCTGTATTGTTCTATTAAAGTCTTCTCCATCTAATATTCCTTCCTTAATATTAATAAGTCTTTATTTGTGAAATGTGCATGAATTAGGCGAGGTTATTGATATTTTGACTTTCACTTCTATTTTCTACAAATATCATTACCTATTAAATTTCATTCCCCTTCTAAATCCTCATGGATACTGGTGAATTGTTCTAAGGCGGATTCAAGATTTTCTGCGATATCTCTTGCAAGTATCTCCGGGGCCGGAAGATTCTCGGAATCTTCAAGACTTTCGTCCTTAAGCCAGAATATATCAAGACTTACCTTGTCCCGCTGCATTAGCTCATCGTAGGTAAAAGCTTTGAATCGCTCCGTTTCCTTTCTTTTAAATCGGTTCTTTGCGTTGTAACATTTAATAAAGTCCTGAAGGTCTTCATAGCGAAGCGTGCTTGTTTTTAGTGTAAAGTGCTTGTTGGTTCTCAAATCGTATATCCAAAGCTTCTCTGTCCATGGTTTCTCTCTCGCAGGTTTTCTATCAAAGAAAAGCACATTTGCCTTTACCCCCTGGGCATAGAATAACCCCGTAGGGAGTCTTAAAAGGGTATGAACATCGCACTCGGCAAGCAGTTTCCTCCTCACTGTCTCCCCAGCACCACCCTCAAAGAGAACATTATCAGGCATAACAATACCGGCTTTCCCATTTATCTTTAAAAGGGTTTTTACATGCTGGAGGAAATTTAGCTGTTTATTGGATGTTGTTGCCCAAAAGTCCTGCCGTTCATAGACCAATGATTCTCTATCCGCCTTGCCTTCGCCATTAATTATAGTAATGCTGCTTTTTTTACCGAAAGGTGGATTAGTAAGCACTATTTCAAAACGGTCCCCCGGGTCGGAAATAAGGCTATCACTGCATTCAATAGGTGACTCGATACCGTGGAGATAAAGATTCATTACGCACAACCTTACAACAGCGTCAACGATATCCTTTCCCCTGAAGGCTTTACACTTTAGAAACCTTTTCTGCTCCTTATCAAGTTGATAATTTTTTACTATGTAATCATGGGCAGCCAGAAGAAAGCCACCGGTGCCGCAGGCAGGATCGCATATAGTTATCCCAGCTTCTGGCTTTATAACCTCTAACATTGCCTTGATGAGTGGCCTCGGGGTAAAATATTGTCCGGCTCCGCTCTTTATATCTTCTGCATTCTTCTGTAAAAGCCCCTCATAGATTTCCCCTTTAACATCAATATCTAAACCAACCCAGGTTTCTGCATTAATAAGCTCAATCAAACGCCTCAGCTTCGCCGGGTCTTGAATTCTATTCTGGGACTTTCTGAATATAACCCCAAGCATACCTTTCTCTTTGCCAAGGGCTTCAAGGACGCGGCGGTAATGAACCTCCAGAGCGGTCCCATCCTTATTAAGGAGACTCTGCCAGTCGAAACCTTTTGGAATTCTTGAAGGCTTGTTGAATGGCGGCTTAGTCTGCTCATCAGCCATTTTCAAGAATAAGAGGTAAGTCAATTGTTCTACATAATCACCGTAGCTTACGCCATCATCCCTTAAGACATTACAATAATTCCAGAGCTTCTGCACTACTGTTGATGCTTCATTCGGCATTCTATATCAACTCCATTTGTTTTATATCAATTTTGTTCTTACTCTTCTTTTTTGTTCTCTCTTTAGCTTCTTGCTTTGCCTTCTCCATTTTTATCCGCTCCAGCAGTTTTTCTGCTGGCTCATCGTTCGGATCTTGCGGCACCAATTTGCCCTCAAATGCCTTTTTCAGAATGCTCTGTCTTAATCTTTCTGCCCGCTTTAGGCCCTGATCTACTACCTTTGCCATTTCATCAGCTACAGAGAGGCGCCTCTCTATTTCTTCAACGACTTTGTGCTGTTCGGGGAGATGGGGAAGGGAAATAGGGATCCGCTGTATATAATTAACTGGGACTCTCAATTGACCTGCAGAACCTGTCATGTTTCGTTGAGCATCCTTCCTGAGTGTCTCTCTTATTAAAAAGAAAAAGAAGAATTTCCGCGGAAGCGATTCAGGCAATCGGATTATATGAAATTCAGTTGAGCCAAATCCGATACCGTTTTTCAAACTATGAGCTATTGCTACTTTTCCATTTTCCATGCAAGGTGTAATTTTTGCAAAAAGCAAATCACCATCTATAAAAGGCGTATATCCTTTTTTTACTTCTGATAATCTCCTTGTGAAGGATAAATCAATGTGTCCTGTTAATTCCTCGACACATTTCATTGGCAGAAATGTAACCTCTATATCATCAGTAACACCTTCTTCATGGAATTTTGGATTAATTTCTGCAGTCTCCCCCAATCTTGTCCACAACCAGCCCTCTGGCAATGCAGGTAAATCTGATATATCCACTGGCGGCAGGTCTTTGATTTTTCCTTTTCCATTCTTTTCGCGTTTCTCTTTGATTCGTTTCAGAAGTACAGAAGCAGGTTCCATCTCGCTTTTGTGGGTTTTCCGCCATTCCTCAGTTAATTTTCCCTCAAAAGCATATTTCAAAACGGCCTGACGGTAGCGTTTTAACTGGGCTTTAATCTTCTTTAATGCCTCAACTCCTGCATCCAATTTAGTAAAAAGCTCCTCAATCTTTGCAACGATTCGGTGTTGTTCTTGGAGAGGAGCTATTAGGATGGGAGCCTCTGAGAATTTATTCTTATTCACAATGGAAATGGTTGTGGCTGAGGCTACCTCTTCCAAAAAAGGTCGTAAAAGCTGACATGCATAAAATCCATATCTTGGCTCGATTCCTTTAAGAAATATTACGGCATTGATTTGCTGATTGAATGCGGATTTTTTAGTGGTGATCCCTGTTTTCCCTAGATTGCCGATACAAGAGACCAGAACAGTTTCTGGAGGAATTATCCTTGCGTGCTTTTCACCTTCAATACTTATTGATTCATCGGCTTCGATTATAGGACGATCAACTAAAGATGGCGGTTTGATGAACGGCATTGAGCCTCCATAGTATTCCTTATGAGAGGTATGGGGTGTATTCCCTGTAATAACCTCTCCAACCTCCTTTAATGTAGCCTTAGCCCAGTCTGAAGGGAGGTTATTTATACTGTTAGTACTCACGCCGCCAGCACCTCATTTAGTTCTTCTAAGATATTATCCAATTCTTGTCCAAATAATTGATACACCTTAACGGCTCCGCCCTTCTCATAAAATGGAGCGAGCTCAAGGTCATCCATACTTAGGGAGAGTGAAGCGGCAATATGTTCTTTTATCATAAAAAGCCACTCCATTTGCTCAGGCGCAAATGCTCGTCCAGCTTTTTCCTGCTCTGCCAACCAATCTTTGAATCTGTGGTTCACAGTCTCTGAAAAAGGTTCAAGCAGATCACTCTCGCCGATGGCAAAGCGTACTAAGGAGATTATATTGGTTAAAAGTCTCTGCGGCCCTGCTCCTCTTACCTTTGACTTTTTCAGTTTCTCATAAGCCTGCCAAAGAAGTTCTTGCGTAAGTTGGTAGGGCGGTTTTCTTATGGCCTCGGCAAGTTGTTTAATTTCCTCGTAGGTAAGATGGCGTTTGCCGTAAGGCTTGCTGTAAATAATCTGCAAAGCCGTAAGCTCATCCTTGTTTTCCTCAATAAACTTTTTAAAGGTACCAACAATAGTGCGTGCCTTCTCTTTTGTTTGAACATCATAACCTGCAAAAATCACAATGTCTTTGCTTACCGTATCTATGATCTGCTCATTTCTCTTCTTGATGTCAATGATTGTGTTCCTTAGTTTCGGGCTGTCAAAGGGAGCGCAGGCTTCTTTTGCCAGTTCCTCAGAAGCCTTCTTTACTTGCCCCTCTGTTGGCTCCTCTGTCTTGAAAATCTCCTTTGCTTTCTCCGATTTTTTATCCGGGTCAATCGCATCCAGCAGATTGTTGATGAGAAGTTTCAAAGTCTTGCCTTCCGCAGCCTCTTCAATCTCCTTGCTATCCTTTTCATCTATTACCCTGTCCAGCCTTGCAAGCCTTCCCGCCAAAGTAGAAAGGGTATCTTCATCTCTATCGCCCGTAGCAACTGCCATAATAAGTTTTTCTAAAGGCTCGCTTTTCTTCCGATCAAGAGGTCTTAAGTCAGTTTTATCGCTCTCGCATACGCCGACGGCATCCACAATCACAAAATGCGTTTTATGAGAGACATCAGGAGTTACCGCATTAAGATCAGTTGAGGAAATAACTCGAGTGCCGCGCCCCTTCATCTGCTCAAAAAAACCTAGTGACTTTACATCTCTCATAAATAGAAGACACTCTAATGGTTTAATATCTGTACCAGTCGAGATCATATCCACCGTCACCGCTATCCGCGGGTTATAAGAATTGCGGAAACTGGCAATCAAATCCTCAGGTTTCTCACCGGTAGTTTTGTATGTTATCTTTTTGCAGAACTCGTTTCCCTTGCCGAACTCCTCTCTTACGATATGGAGAATATCCTCAGCATGAGAATCGTCCTTGGCAAAGATGAGAGTTTTTGGAACTTCTCTCCTGCCCGGGAATATCTCGGTAAAAAGCCTGTCCTTAAAAGTTCTTACAACTGTTCTTATCTGGTCAGGGGCTACTACATCCCGGTCAAGCTGCTTTGGTAAGTATTCCAGATCTTCATCCAATTGCTCCCATCGTATTTTTCTTGTGGGCTTATCCCGCTTGTCTATGTAGTAACCTGCTTCTACTTTACTACCTTTTTTTGTGATCTCAGTTTGTATTCGGTAAACGTCATAGCCTACATTAACGCCGTCGGCAACGGCACGCTCGTGGTTATATTCCATAACGAGATTCTGTTTGAAGAAGCCAAGGGTCTGCTTGTAAGGGGTTGCAGTAAGTCCAATAATAAAGGCGTCAAAGTATTCAAGCACCTGCCGCCAGAGATTGTAAATAGAACGATGGCATTCATCGGTAACAATAAAATCGAAGGTTTCTATCGGGATTTGAGGATTGTAGGAAACCTCTTTGGGCTTTTCTTCCTTGAGTGATATATCGAAAATTGATTGTTCCTCAAGCTCGGGATTAAATTCAGGCTCTCCCTTGAGCATAGAATAAAGCCTCTGAATAGTGGTAATGCAAACACGGCTCACAGGATCAAGAGTGTTTGATGTGAGACGCTGAACATTATAAAGCTCGGTAAACTTTCTGCCGTCATCGGGAGTTATGCACTGCACGAACTCCCCACTTGTCTGACGCCCTAAATTGCTCCGGTCAACTAAAAAAAGCACCCTTTTCGCATCGGCAAATTTTATCAGACGGTAAATAAAGCTTACGGCAGTATAAGTCTTTCCGCCGCCTGATGCCATCTGAATGAGTGCCCTCGGGCTTGCATCCGCAAAGGATTTTTCAAGGTTTTCGATGGCTTCAATCTGGCAATCCCATAATCCCTCTGTAATTAAACGAGGCATATTCTTAAGCCTGGCTCTAAGGGTGTTTTCCTGAGAAGCCCATTCTTTGAGTGTTTCAGGCCTGTGAAAAGCGAATACCCTCCGGGAGCGGGGGTCGGGGTCTCTCGAATCTCTGAAATAGGTCTCTACACCCGTGCTTTCATAGGCGAAAGGGAGGGGATCTTGAACATAAGGAATATTGTCAGGAATTCCCACTAAATATTTCTCAGATTGCTCAGACACACCGCCTAATGTGGTGCCCTCGGGCTTTGCCTCGATAACCCCAAAAACCTTTCTATCTACAAAAAGCAGATAATCCGGAGAACCAGTTTTAAGATGAAATTCACGGACAGCTACACCCAGAGATGCACCAAGATTTAATTCTTTTAGGTCTTGAATCTGCCAGCCTGCCGCTTCAAGCAGTTGGTCTATCCTTTTCCGTGCTTTTTCCTCTGGTTTCATGTGAATAAGCTTCTAAAATATTAGATTTACGGGAATTTCGGAAACTTTACCCATTTTTGCTTTATCGTATTTCATTTTGTAGTTTCTTTCAATATTTTTTATCGGTTGGGTTATTCGACAATAAACTTAATCTTTACATCTTTGCCCGGTTCTCTTTCCATAAATATATTGACCCTAATCGTCCTGTCTTTGATAATCTCGATTTCAAATTCCTTCGTAACTCCCAGTTTGGGATTCTCGTATTTGAACCTGTGCTTCCCCGCGCGAAGCCCTAAGTCCTGGATCGGCGTATTGTCTTTCCGCTTTACCCCGTCAATCGTATAATTTGCCCAGGGAATACCCGCGGTATAAATATAGCCGTATCCTACTTTCCCCGAAGAAGACCTGGTTGGGGCTTTGAAGGGGCTGCCCACAGGAACCGCCTTTACCAGCCCCTTTAACAGTGCTTTCTCCTTTGCTTCCCGTAATTCCTTTTTCTCCCCCGATGAAAGCCCTGTTGGGGCTTTAGCGGGGTCAGGAAGAGAAGAAAGCTCCTCCGTGGGTTCCTTAGTTTGCTTTTTCGGCCTGGCCTTCGTAGCCCCGATGTCCATCGGGGCGGAGTAGGCGGCGGGCTTTTCAACTTTCGTAGTTTTCTTCTCTACTGCCTGGGGCCTCTTTTCTACTGGAGGAGGGATTACCTGCTTCCAGGCCCCTCCCTCCATTATAGATACCCTCAGATCATCCCCTTTTTTTCTCTCCAGATAGACAATATACTTAACCTTTTTGTCCTTAATAATCTCAGCCTCTATCTCTTTCGTAATCTTGAGGTTAGGGTTATCATATTTTATTTTGTGTTTTCCCACGGGGAGCTTCTTGTCCATTACCGGGCGGCCTTCTCCCGGCTGCTTCACCCCATTTATATAAATATGTGCCCACGGAACAGCGTTTGTAGTAAGATAGCCGTATTCAACTGGGGGTTTTGCGGGACGGGTCTCTGCTTTGACAGCCGGCGTAGGTTTTCGGACTTCCGGCTTCTTTGCTACGGTTTTCTTCTCTGGCGGGGAAGCCTTTTTTACTTCCGGCTTCCCTTCCACCGGCAGGATCTGCTTCCAGCCCCCACCCTCCATTACCTCAATCTTAAGATCCTCCCCTGCCTTCCTGTCCATATAGACAGTGACCCGCATACGCTTGTCTTTTTCCACCTCTAAGTTGAACTTCTTACTGGTGCCCTTATCCGTATTCTCCAAAAAGAGGACATGGGGGCCTACCGGCAGCTTCAACTTTTTCATGGGGGTGAAGCCGAAATTCTCTTCATCGATCCAGACCCTGGCCCAATGGGGCTCACTTATTAGATAGATCCTCTGAAGC
>SDBT01015484.1_pt1 | contig 12118 bp, 15 predicted proteins | sample 2277101 | NCBI WGS metagenome assembly SDBT01 (sample SAMN10404973, study PRJNA504765) | marine sediment metagenome | isolation source: marine sediment core GS10_PC15, 103 cmbsf | place: Arctic Ocean: Southern Knipovich Ridge | collected 2010
GGTCCTTGGGGATTTGGCTCATTATTATTTGGCGTCACACGTGGATCACCAAATTTCTTTTCATCATTAATTGCGTCAACCACTGACGGACTTGTAATTCTTGGCGGAATAGCCTGGTTAGGTGACGTGACAATCAGATCATTCGGCGGTGAATTTCGATTGACATGTGTGCTACCAGGTGCCGACGTATTAGGATCTAGTCCTGACGTCATATTGTTTACGCTATTCTGTGCAACTGGTCCAAACGGCGATAATTCTAATCTTTCAACTGCATTGCCAATAATTTTCATCAACCAGTTTTCGAATGCTTTTGGATTTTTCATCAAATATTCTGCAGTAGGAATACCGATATTTGGCCTTGGTCTCTCTTCTTCCAGGGGATTCTTTTCCTCTGGCTCGGCTTGCGTTTCTTTCGGAACTGTAACTAGACTATCTGACGTTGGCGAATCTGTCGTGAATGCTGGAGGTTGTAACGGATTCTTTGCAATAAAGTCGGCATACATTTCATCGTTAAGTGAAATTTGTAAGTCCTTTAGCATCTCTCTCTTTTCCTCTGGCGGAACGAGTGTGTCGGGAATTGTTAGAATCTCCTCAAACTTTAATTTTCTAACAGTTGGCTTGAATGTTACAACAACATCCATCTCGTCAAAGTCTTCGAATCCCCAGGACTCAGCAAGTGGCCTAAGTAACTGGTCTATGAGTAATTCAACACAGTCAGTATGGAGCACTGCAGTCCTTTCATCCATGACATCCATTGGCGTTGTAGAACTAGCAAAACTAAATCCTCCTGGATTAGTTATGATTTTTTCTGGGAAACCACCTGCTAACGAAATTAAATTATCAATGTCTTCCTGATATTTGTCAAACTTACCAACATTTTGAACGGAGGCCTCTGCAATCTTTGCTTCCTTGTTGAATGCCCAAAAGTATTTGTTGTTATTTGGATCCGCCATTTCCTTTTCCATCTTGTCTAATTGTGGCTGAGGCATTCCAGGGAAACTGCCAAATATCTTTGGACGTGCAACTATCTTTTTGATTTCTACTTCGGCTGAAATAAGTTCGGCTTCTGCGTCAAGAATCGAAGTCGTAATCCTTGCAGTGTTCGAAGGTTGCTGAGTTTCTGGATCAACCATTGCAGTAATCTTTCGAGGTGCTGCTACACTGAAAAATTCTGATTTACCAAACGCTTGTCTGTCTGGATTGTTAATGTGCCATCTTAGATAAAATCTCGGATTAATGTCTTTGAAGACACCATCGATAACCTGAACCATCTTCAAGTCATTACCGAATTGATCACGAAATACTCTGAAAATTGTTTGCATTGGAATTTGTTCAACGTTTCCAATCTTTCCATCTTGTGCGTATTGCACTTCCAAAAGTCCATTCCCTGTGATCATCGTTGACAAAACAAACGAAGACAATTTTTTGTCTGCGTTAGTTGCACGCCACCACTTGTCAATAAAATCGTTAAACTCCTCGTTGTTACTTGTGATGTTAACACCTGCACCCATAAATTTCTGATGTTCTACATCAATGGCTCTTTTGATTTGTGGCCATCCATTGTAATATTCATAAAGTCTTTCAAAAGTTACATCTTCGGGAAACTCACCAGTTAGCGTCCTACTCGGGCCAACAATCGTTGCGTTCGCATTGTTTACAGTCCTAGAAAAAAGAGTATTGAAACTCGCAAAAATCCTATTGTCGAAAAAACCCATTATCTAGTTAACACCATTTCCTCTTTGTATTCAGTGTTAAGTTTGCAGAGTTTTTCGAATTTTGATTTTAGATCCTTTTCGAGTTTTCCAATCTTTCCGATTGATTTTGCAAAGTCATCGAGTGCCTTGAGTTGTCTCGTAGAATCGTAGCGTTCAGTGCTTATCATAATTATTGTAGTCCTTCGACGTTGCACTTGTTCTTGCTGGATTTCATAATTGATTTTTCTCACTTGCTCACGCAATTCCATGATTTGCTGAGGAATAGGTTTACTCATCAACAGGGAATCCATCCCACGTGCCTTTAAAGATATTGTCGTTTGACATGAACAACGCTCCTCGGCATGCCCATCTACCTCTTTTATCGAAAACACCAACTGTATCTATGACAAACATTTCACCATCTGTTCCAGGAGGATTTGTAATTACTGCAGTCGTTTCGATTACCTTTCCACTTGGCTTTCGAAGATCAATCTTTGGCGTTCCATTCGTTAAATCAACTGGAACTAAAACTGGACTTGGACCTGAATTATCTACCTTCTTCAAAGATACATCGATTCTCGTCCCTACGTTGCCAACTCTGATTATGTCGAAAAATGGAGGGATAAATCCGCTATCTTGGCTCATTCCCTACTCCTTATCACACTAATGACTTTAAGGTTATCTCTTATAATTGACGTGTGAACGAGCCTAGCAAACTTGCCAAGGAACGCATCCACTGAGAAATTGTTTGTTGCTCCTAACTTCTTGACTATCGCATCAACTGTGAAATCTAATTTTGGAATTATAACGACTCGACCATCAACCTGGAATGTGAATTGCGGTCTATCCACAACAACTGCGTCAACCGTAAAGAAGTTCGTTGGTTGCGGAGGCGTCTCGAAGCACACAAGGCAAATATCAATTTTTCCTTCAACTTCGTCGACAATAGCATCGACTGTAAATTCAAACTCTGTTGACTCTAACAGACCTGCATCTACTGTAAACTCGAATAGATTTGTTTTCGAAATTATAGCATCAACTGAAAACACAGTTTGGTTTTGTGTCACAACTATTGCATTTACATCGAAGTCGTGAGTTCGTCCTTCTTCTTTCAAGAATGCGTCTATCGTAAACATTATTGACGGCATTGACTGGATCAGAGCGTCGAGACTAAATTCTTCCACGAAAGTCTTTTCTATGAATCCGTCGGCTGTGAAGTCGTGAGTCTTTGTTTCTTGCAGTAGTGCATCTACCAGGATTAACGACGCCCTATTGAATGTAATTCCATCTACTGAAAACTCGTTCGTTTGTGCGAATGCTTTAACAAAAGCGTCAACCTCAAAGTCATTCAGAATTTGTGCCGAAAGTATAGCATCAACACTAAACTCGTTTCGTACTGCAAGATGTCCATCAACACTAAATTCTTGTACGAATATTCCAAGAACTATCGCATCAACTTCAAACGTCGTCGTGCTTAACTTGAGCAGATTAGCATCAATCGTAAACATTATCGATGGCATGGATTGCTTCAAGGCGTCAACTGAAAATTCATTGATCTGGATTTCTTTAACAAGAGCATCAACGCTAAATTCATTATTACCTCTAAGGTTTGCATCGACTGAAAATTCGTTTATTTGTGTTGCCAGAAGAATTGCATCAACATCAATCGTCACACTTGGAATTTCCACTAGATGTGCTGCGTCTTGCAGGTGTACATCACTGAATAGAATTTCAGGCGAACCTGTCATGTCAGAATTGCATCTCCTGAGAATGTCTGCTCGAATTGAGTCGCAATTACTGGCTCTCCTCTAATTGATAGCGTCATGTAGTTTGTAATTGCGTCTGCTTCTGCTCCTGATAGTATGAACTGGAACGTCGTGAACGATGACGGACTTGGACTCGTGAAGAATGGCGTAGTTGCAATCAATGTCGTTCCATCCTGGAATAACTTGAGTCTAACTTTCACTATTGAATCGCTTACTGGCCCAATGCTACTTGCTCTTAGCACAACTGTTATGACATGACCAGTCGAACCACCTGGATCTCCCATCGGATTTAGTCCTACTTCGAAAGTGTCGGTGATGTCTGGCACTCTTCCTCCGTTAAATCTAATGAATTGGCCAGGATTCTTTGCCAGATTATCTAGTTCCTGGAATAGTGTAGGGAATATCTGAGGCACCCATGCTCCTGCGTTACTAATGTCCTCATCTGGCAGTCCTTTTTGTCCTCGAATGATTGCATCAACAGTGAAATCATTTTTGGTTGCTTCCTCAAAGAATGCGTCTACTCTAAACACATGTTCAAATTGTGCCGTGATAAACGCATCAACTGAGAAATCATTTTGCGTTGCTTCCTCAAAGAATGCGTCAACACTGAACGTGTTTAGGAACCTATCCACAAGAACTGCATCGACATCGAAATCTTCTGTTTGTGTTGCTTGCAGTAACGCATCGTTCTCCCAGTTCTGACTCGTTGCTTTTTGTACATTGGCATCAACAACAAAGTCGAGCGTCTGTACTACTTTGAATATGGCGTCTACTTCAAACGTTGTCGTTTTTGTTAGTTCAACAAACGCATCAACAAGGAACGTATCTGTTTCTCCTTGTGTTTGCACAAAGGCGTCAACAGTGAAATCATTCTGTGGCCTGTCTACAAGGACTGCATCAACGGTAAACAAGTTCCTTACTGCTAATTTTGCATCAACTGAAAAGTCATTCGTTTGTTGCTGTCTAATTCTTGCGTCAACTGAAAACGTATCGGTTTTAGTTCCCTGGACTAAAGCATCAATTTCAAAACTGTCCGATGTTGCGAGTTGTACGTTAGCATCAACAATAAAGTCGAGCGTCTGGCCTAATGCCTGGATGAATGCGTCTACACTGAAATCATTATCCTTTGTTTCTTGTACGATGGCGTCTACTGTGAAATCGTTATCAATATTTTGTCGTTGGATAATCGCATCTGCCTCGAACGTGTGTGTCTTTGTTTCCAGGATAAACGCATCAACATCAAAGTCTAAGTCGAATCTTTCGGGAATTATTGCATCAACTTCAAACGTATCGGTGAATGTATCTTGTAGTAATGAGTCTGCTTCAAAACTCGTTGACGTTGCAAGTTGCACGTTGGCATCAACAACAAAGTCTAGGTCTTGCGTTGCTAATAGGAACGCATCAACTAAACTGTCGTCATCGAATCTGTTTACTATAATTCCATCAAGGCTAAACGTGTGTGGGTTTCTTACGACTAGAATAGAATCAACATCAAAGTCAAAGTCTTGCGTTGCTCTAACAAAAGCGTCTACTGTGAAATCATTGTCGACTATTATTTTCAGAATGGCATCTACTGTAAAGTCGTTATCAAATCTATCGACAACTATTGCATCTACACTAAATTCTTCGTTATGAAATCCAAAACTGAATGCTGTGTAAAGAACATCTCTTTGAGTTCCATCAGTGTTTGTCCACGTTAGCCGAAAATCCGTTAGAACAGTTTGTGCGATAAGTTCTGCATCGCCCACGAGAGTCGTCTGGGCTTCGAACATTCGCATAAGTAACGTACTGCTTCCAGAGTTTTCGTTGTCAGTTGTGCCTCCACTATGATCGTAAAAGAAGCCAGTCGTTCCTTGCGAGTTATTTGCGTATGTTCCTGCCCCCAACATCTGCTTGACGATGGAATCGTTAATGATGGTCGCAGTTTCAACACGAGCCTGCGTTCTGACTTTTACTTCCTGGACACTTTGGTTTGAGGTTGGAACGTTGACTGTCGTGTTTGTCGTTGGCTCTAAGAAATCTCCAATGTCTATGTTTACATCTACAAACTCAACTGCCAAGAAACCATAGATGATTGCATCGCTGTCTGCAACAATCATGTTTTGTGTCCAGCCATCAGCATCGAACGACACGAAGTCAATGTCTTCTAATACTGACGCTCCTCCTCCCATTCCTCCAGTAATTGTAAGAGTTCTAATCAGTAGGTCTGTCTGTGTGGTAATTGTATCTTGAACACCCTCGTCCACGTACATGGCGATTCCATTTCTCTTTGAAGGCGACACTGCATCTCCAATGGAATAGGACGCATCTGCTTCTGTCTTCGGTAATGCTGCTAACGTTCCTGTAGACCAAACGTTAAGGTAGTTTGGCACGAATCCTACGCCAGTGATGGATTGGTTTCCTGCGACAAGTGCAGAAGCAAACGTTCCGATTTTTACGTTAGCAATGTTACTTCCACAAAATACTTCATAGTAAATTTCGTCTGCAAGTGCGTTGTTAGTCGTCCATTGTACTGTGAACTTTCCTGCATCTATTCCTGTTCCGAATCCTGTTATGCTTCCCTCATAGAGTAGTGTTTGGTCATGGTCTACGCAAGATAATAGTTTGCTTGTTTGTCGTCTTGAAGCATCACTTGTTCCAACACCGTCTTCAACTGCAATCGAAACACATCCTTCATTGACACCATCTGACCATCCCTCCGAGTGTCCAATGTCGCCATCTGCAAAGCCAACTCCGACTTGACGTTCTGTCCATACACGAATAAATTTAATTTCCTCGCCACTACCTGAATCGATTGTTTGAGAAACTGGAGCCCCTGCTGTTGATTTGGCAAAAGATCCACGTCTTACAATAAATGTCATACGAGTATCGCTCCAATACTAAATGATACCTGTGTCGGCAGTCCTGGGGATATTTCTGATTCGCCTCCTGCTCCAAGTGGTTTCCTTGCATGTACTAATGCGATGTTATACACTTCTTGAAAATATTTGTCGGTTACAAGTTTTCCAGTTCCGACATCCCCAGCAGGAATGCCAGGAGGCACAACGTTTCCACTTTCGTATCTGTCAGTCGCAGAGTCATACCAATAGAAATCAGTGCCTTGTTTCTCACTTGAATAATTGTAAATGTTTAGAGCCTTGCCAGGTTGACCTGATCCAATGTCTTTATCCCAGATATTGTACTGCATTGTCTTGAAGCATTTCATAACAACGATCCCAGCCCTGCGAGAATTTCTCCACTTGACTGCTAAACCATTGCCAGCACCGACAAGAGTTTCTTTAGTATTATTTTCGTAATAGATGATCAGGCCTGCTGGCTTTTCGTCTTTGTTACCTATTTGGCCCATGATGGATTGTATTCCTTTAGAAGCATTGTATTGCAGTTCTGATCAAGAGGCCTAACTATTAAAATATTTACGAAATAGGGGGGGTAATTGATCGATATTTGTGCACATTAAACCGTATACACTGAAAAACTATAACTTCTGTCTGCACCTGCCACTCGCTGAATAGTGACTCGGTATTGATTCGTTGGCAAAAATGGGATAAACACTGCAGGTGACGCTTGCAGACCTACCAAAGTTACATCCAGGTATTTCCTTAGAGTTGCTCCATCATCGTCCAAAACTTGTACTCGGATTGTTAGTTCGTCTCCTGATTGCATGGCTTCTGCGAAAATGTAACATGCAAAATGATTCAACGACGTAATGCTGAATAATTGTTGCTCGCTTCCGTTCGTTATAATATTGCCAGATTGCTGTAATGCTAGAGCCATCTAAGTCACAACTCCAGCATCGTCTACGTTGTAACTCGCTTGCGGAGGGGCAACGTCTGCCTCGTCTTTAACCTGATCTGTACATTGTTTCAAGTCAACCTTAATTCTTGCATCCATATCTGCTATTTTATCATGCACAACTAACGACACAATGACAACCGTTGGATTTACATCATCAATAACATCAAGTTCGGCCCTGGCCATACCTGTCTGTGGGTTTTCCATGTACTTCACAACATTAGCAGAGAACGTCACACCATCACTCTCACAGTTTCATTATATAAGCAATCTGGAAAAACGGAGGCAAGTTATCGTGTGGACCATTCGATCCTGTTGCTATCAAATTCTGGCTTGGCGGAGTCGTACTTGATGAGGATTTTGTATCATCATCATCTCCATCGTTTGTAAATCTAACACCTCCTCCGCCTGCGTTAGTTGCTCCTGAAAAAGTATGAATGTGTGTGTAAGAAGTCGGCGTGTGATTATGTGACGCTATTGTCGACGACGTTAAGGTTACGGTATCTGCTCCTCCAGTTGCTCCTGGATCAGTTGAATTAGTTGCAACGCCTCTGACAAATTTAAGAAGAAGATTCGGCGTGCCATTGTTTCCATCACAGATAACCCAGCCGTTTGGAATATTCGCTATAGTTCCTGACCAAATTTCAATAGTTCCTGGCGGAATAGGTTCTGGCACGACCAGGCCTATCAGTACGTTTCCCATTATGGATCCTCCCAGTATTCATCGCACACTGGATCATCTGGATCAACTTCTTCACAGTAAGTTTCATAACTTCTATCAGCAAAGTCAGCAAACTCATCAAACTCATAGTCAACTGCGTCAACAAATTCATCAACTTCTTCAATTACTTCTTGATAAATTTCATTGATTATCGTATCTCCTTCATTTATTGTCGTCGTTGTCGTTTGCGAATTGTCAGTGTTTGATGTTTGCGTATTGCTAAAATCTAAAGCGTAACTTCCTCCGCCAACTGCTCCGATTGTTCCGATTACTGCCAATAGAATTGCTAGTTTTTGTTTTTCCATCTCAATCTTTCTGAATAAACAGAACCTCCCTAAATGTTGGTAAATTATTGTGTGCTCCATTGCTTCCTTGAAATTGAACTGGATCTGCGATTTTAACTAAATTTGTTGCTGGAATAGATTGCACTGGAGTTTCTCCTGCTCCCAATGGTATACTTGATTTTCCTCCTCCTGTTGGACTGGCTGACCATTCGGCTTGATGGTTGTGACTTGTTCCTGTGCCAGAATGCAGATGGCTTGACATATTTCCTGTTGTAATTGTAACGGTTGCAACGCCACCTGTTAGACCAGGATTAGTTCCTGCCGTTGGCACTTCTCTACAAAATCTAGTTCGCAAGTCTGGCGTTCCTCCTGTTCCGTCGCAAAGACTCCATCCTGTTGGAATTGTTGCAATCAAACCAGTCCAAACAATAATCGTTCCACTTGGACTGTTAACTCCTGCTTGGTTTTGTAATTGTAAACTGGCCATTACTTTGTTTCTCCTTTCATCTGTTCTTCAATTTCTTTCTTGACACTTGCGTCATGTTCTGCAGTTCCTTTACAGTTACAATCATGCTCTCCTTCTGCATCATTGAAGATCATAAGACATTGATCATGTGTTCCTATTTCACAACTTGGACATTTTACTGGGGTTCTTTTATTTTCTTCACTCATTCTTCCACCTCCTATGTTTGCCTCTGAATATATGCTAGTTCAAAATATTGTGGACGATTCTCATGTGGACTTCCTCCTGTTGCTCCAATGGACCATAAACCTGCCTTGGGAACATAACCGAATGGCGTGTATGCACTTCCTGTTGGCGATTGATTTCCTCTGGCATCTGACTGACTTACTTGTTGTCCACGAAAATCTGGCTCGTTAGTTACAGCGTGAGAATGGCGACCTCCTCCAGTTGAAAACGTTGAGTGATTGTGACTTGGCATTTCTGCTACCGTCAAAGTGTGCAAATCTTCTCCTCCTGTGGCTCCTGGTTCTGTTGATGTCGGAGCACCTTTTACAAAACGTGCAGTAAGATCAGGCGTTCCATTATTTCCATCACACAAAATGTAACCACTGGGAATATCTGCTAACAATCCACTCCACATCATAATAGATCCAATAGGTTGACGAAAAACTAAATCAAGGTCTGGCATACAACTGCTTCGTTGTCCTTTTTTTTATGTATTTATTTCTAGGCACGTCGCTTATTCATGTAGTAGCCTGCGTGCCTAGACTCTTATCTGGGCGATAAGAGTTGTCTTTATTTATTGTGACAGTAGTTAAACACTTCTTATGCCTCGATTTCACAATTTCTGCTCAGTCCAAAAAGCCGAGGCACTGAGCCCATCCAGAATAGATCAACTGCACAACATGGACAAATTCCAAATTCATGCCATGCTCTGCTCGTCTGCTTAACTAAATGTTTTATTTTGTGACCGCATCCTTCGATTCTGCATCTCATTTTTTAATCAATTTCGCATCTGCAGATATTGTCGTCTCTTTCAAGTCCAGGGTTATTTTTGATTCATCGACAATATTCATGTTCACTTCTTTGTGCGTTGCATCTTCTCCCCAGGCCCCAGACATTTCGATTCTTCCATCTGGGAAAATGTAAGTGATTGCTTGAACGTTTTCCTTTCCAATTTTTCTTTGCCATCCAATAATGATAATTCTTTGGCCTAACGGAATCGGAAATGGGATTCTGATTTCTCCTGACTTTGTTGGAATAATTGCTATCTTACGTCCTGACGTCATCTGTCTTCGTCTACTGAAAATTATCCTTTGTTCCTTTTGTAATTCCAGGTGATAAAACGGAATTGATTTTTTGCTGTAAACCTTCAATGACACAATGGCTGCAGTATCGTCGAGTGTCTTTACTTGAATGTCTGTCTCAGAAAGTTTGACGTCTTCCATGTCTTTAATTGGCAAAAGAAGATCAAACGATTTCAATTTGCTTTGATCAATTTCTCCGAACTTGTGCTCTTGATGTGTTTTAGGATCTCTTTCCCAAAGTTCAGTGCCGTCTTCATAATTTGCACGCCACACTAGATCATCAGTCTTAAAATTAAATTTACCCAAGTCTGTTAAATCTAAGATTTAGTTCTATAAAAAGAAAAAAAAGGTTGTCCTAGATTTCGTCGTATTGGTAAGTCCATGTCTCATCTGCGAGATCACCTGGGCTTGCCGTGCTGGCTACGGACATCTGAAATACGTTATAGTCTGTTCTTTCACCTGTTGCGTTTAGGATTCCTCCTGCTTCACTGATTGTCACAGTTCGTGGTGAACCGCTTGTGAAACTGAACGCATCAGTTTTGGATGAGATTCCTGAATGACCTATGATCATTTCAGTTCCGCTTGTTCCAACTACTCCAACTGCCAAAATGTAACTTGCTTGAGAGCCCGAATTGTTTATTGGGTTTTGGTCTCCTACACTTGTTACAATTCCTGTTCCGAAGTTTGAACCATCAGTGAAAAATAACACATTGTCGATTTGTGTAAAAGTTCCACCTGTCACTCGGAAATACAAGTGCTTCCAGAAACTAAAGTTTGGGCTTCCAGTTGGTATAGGTATTGGATTGTTAGCATCTATCGTTGAATCATCCGCAGTCTTAAACCTGATATTTGGCGGTCCGAGACCTGACGTATCTATTCCTGGTGCTGGGGTTCCATCTACTCCAGCCAGGTCGAAGAATGTTGCTACTGTTGCTACCATCTTAACTAAATCAGAATAACGTTGCTTTTATGTATTTAATCGGCCTTGACTTTCTTCGCACGTTTTGGTTTTGAAACTTTGACGTTTGCAGTCTCACTGATCGATTCAGTGTTTGCAGTCGAACTTGCTGTCGAACTTGTTTGCTGGACTTGCGTAATTGTTTCACCTTTGGCCTGGTCGAGTTTGGCTAGTTTGCTTCGAGACCTATTTCCGTATCTTCCGTGTCCTGGCATATTCACTCTAAATGCTGGGTGCACTTAAGCATTTCATTATGAGATGTTTTACACTTGCAGATTTCACAGTCTCGTATCTGCAGTCCATCCCAGGTCGTTCCGCTAATGTCTGGCAATCCATCCTCGTCTAATTCTAAAAGTCAAATAGTTAAGCCAGAATGCAGGCAAATTTCTTTGGCCATAAAATCCTTGGATTCTTTCAACATCATTTTCTTGTGGCTGAACTTGTTCGTTGTAATATGGGTGCATCACACATTGCGGACAATTTTCTGCGTGTCGTAATCCCAGTGCATGTCCTAGTTCATGCGTTCCTGTATGTTGCAAATTGTAAGTTCGGATTCTTACTCTCGTATTTGGATCTGGATAATTTGTTGGATCCGCTTCGTGAGCATTTACACTTTTGCCGTCTGCAGTCCAGATGTAATCGTCGTTGTAAACCATGTCTCCTCCTTGCAGACTTTTTCCTGGAAACCATGCGTAGGCTAAAACACCATTACGTTCTTTGAATAATGCGTCATCGTTCTTCGGAACGAAATTAATTGGAATATCTGCGTCTGCAGTGCTTCGTCTTATGGACCTGAACTTGATGTCCTTGATGTGCATCTTCCATGCCATGAAACACAAAGCAAAAATTCTGTGGACATTGTACTGATCATTAAAATCGTTGGACGGCTTTTCGAGTTTCCAGGTAACCGTTTCTCCTTCGGCCCATTTTGCGTCCCACTCGTCAATGTTGCTATCGAATGTATTTGGAGCAACCGACGCAAAACTACGATCCATTGATGGACGTATCTCGCTTTCATTAGTAGTGAGAATACAAAACTTTCCTTTCTTTACTTCACTAAATGAATGCAACCTGCTCAAAAAAAATAGGTAACCCTACCTTATCAACATTTATTTCAGTAAAAAGAGTAGGGG
>SDBT01015485.1_pt1 | contig 12118 bp, 8 predicted proteins | sample 2277101 | NCBI WGS metagenome assembly SDBT01 (sample SAMN10404973, study PRJNA504765) | marine sediment metagenome | isolation source: marine sediment core GS10_PC15, 103 cmbsf | place: Arctic Ocean: Southern Knipovich Ridge | collected 2010
CCGTAATACCAATAGAGAATCCCCCCATATCATCTTTCTCACCGGGGATGGAGCCACAGAACCGGCAGGTGTATTCCATTAAGCTTCGGGCGCCGGTTACCGGAGCCTTTTTTTCAATAAAGTAAGGAAACTCAATCTCCAGGTGGGCCGAGCGGGCTTTCAGCCGTTGCATCATCTCGGTAAGAATTGTAGGAAAGTTCTTGATATTGATCTGCCCGCGATACTTGTTCAGGATCTCGATAAAGCGGCTCATGTGGGTCCCCTTGAAGTGTCGGGGAAGATCGACATACATATTAATACTGGCTACGGTGTGCTGGGTTCCATTTTTTTTATCCAGGACAATAATGGGATACCGGATGTTTTTTACCCCAACCTTCCGAATCCCGATATTTCGTTGATCTCTTTGATTCTGAATATCCCGCATAAGCTAAGTCCCCTTTACTGCAATTCGGACATAACAATAGTTACTTTCCCCAGGGGAAGGCTGAGCGAAGCAAAATACCAAATCCATTAAATCCAAATATCAAAATCCAAATATCAAATGAATGTCGAATGACTAAATGTCAAAATTAACAGGTGCACTGGTGCACCAATATTTTTCATTTGACATTAGATATTCTTCCAACAGGCTTGGGACAGGCACTAAAGGGGCGCCCCTAAATCTTTCCCTTATGTCCGAATCACAGTCCCCTTTAATCCTTGCAAATACTAAGGATAAATTTTTCTCCGGGCCAAAAGATCCTCTCTCCACCCTAAGAAACGCAGGAAATTTAGGAGCAGGTTGAAATCCGGGATTACTATTCTCTTTCCGGATACCCGGAGGAGTCCAAGCTTTTTAAACTTGGCCAGAACACTTTTCAGCCGGTTGACCTCTAATCCAACCTTGGGGATAATCTGCTGGGGATCGATTGGAATCTGGATCCCATGTTTTACCCTTACCCCACTCTCATTGGCCAATTTGATCAGGGTATTGGCAACCTTACTGTCATCGTCCTTGAGCATTAGATTCTCAATCAGGTCATCTGCTTCCTGGAGGCGAGAGGAGAGTTTCAACAGGAGCCGAATGGTAATCCCAACATCTTCCTGAAGCAGGGTCTTCAAGGTTTTGCTGGTGACTACCAGGAGCTTGCTATCCTCGACAACTTCAACCGTAGCTGAGCGGGGCTTGCGATTAAGAATGGCCATCTCCCCAAAGAAATCCCCTTTGGACATAATAGCCAGTGTTTTTTCCACATTTCTGATCTTCTTGGTGACCTTAACCTTTCCCTCATAGATAACATACATTTCATCACTAAGCTCTCCCTCTCTAAAAAGAATTGTCCCCTCAGCATACTCTCTGCCAAAGCTTCTAAGCAGCTCTTCCCTAACCCCACCATGGGACCTTGGTTGAGAAACAGGCATCTTTATCTCCCTTCTCTGACTAAAATTACCTGAGGATTCATCACATTGGTACAAACTACTCGGGTGAAGAGTAAATCCCCAAGCTTATCCATCGACAGGCTCAGGACAAGTCAAAGAAATTGTAATAATCATTATTATGCAGGTATTTAACCGGTCTAACTCCTTTAATCAATTTTTATTATCTTATCTAACCTTTAACTAAAAGTAAAGTATTACCTCCCCGGAGTTTCCTCGAAAATCATTCATCGTAGGGTGGGCTTCCCTTCGACAGGCTCAGGACACGGCCAGCCTGCCAAGTCCTGAGCCCCGCCTGTGGCGGGGTCGAAGGGCCATTCATTATCCCCATACTGGATAGCCGGGGCTTTCGAGCCCCGATATTTACTTCGTCCAAATTTTCTTATTCCGCCTTAGGCGGAATGGAAAGCCCCGCCTATCCACTTTACCTAAAAAATGGGGGAACTCCTAAAGACAAACTTCTTGACAAAAAAATTAGCTATGCTATTTTATGGCAAATATTTTGAAAGCCAGCTACCATATTAAGTGAGGGAGTAAGGATGAGCCCAGGGAAAAAGAAAAAGGATATGAGCGGCTCGGTTTTAGTTGTCGGTGGAGGTGTCGGTGGGATTCAGGCATCGCTTGACTTAGCCGAATCCGGCTATTTTGTCTATTTATTGGAAAATTCTCCTGCCATCGGTGGGGTTATGGCCCAACTGGATAAGACCTTTCCCACTAATGATTGCTCGATGTGCATTTTAGCCCCGAAGCTCGTGGAATGTGGGAGGCACCATAACATTCAGATTTTATCTTATTCGGATATTGTCGATGTTAAAGGGAAACTGGGTAAATTCAAGGTCAAAATCAAGAAGAAGCCCCGGGGAGTGGATACCGAGAAGTGCACTGGCTGCGGGGTATGTATGGAGAGGTGTCCGGTAAAGAAGATTCCTGATGAATTCAATGCCGGGATTGGCTTTCGCAGTGCCATTAATATCCCCTTTCCCCAGGCAGTGCCCAACTGGCCGGTTATCGATCAGGAACACTGCATTTATTATAAGAAAAAGAAATGCGGGCTCTGCCAGAAGGAATGTGCCGCCGGGGCAGTGATCTTCGATACCGAACCGGAATTTGTTGAAATAGAGGTCGGCTCCATCATATTGTCTCCTGGCTTTGAGGTGTTTGAAGCTAAATTAAAGAAAGAATACGGCTATGGAAGGTTCCCCAATGTAATTACGAGCATTCAATTGGAAAGGATCCTGAATGTCTCCGGACCCTATCAGGGAGAAGTCATACGCCCTTCGGACAATACTCATCCGATAAATGTTGCCTTCATTCAGTGTGTCGGCTCCCGTGATGTGAAGATTGGGAATGAGTATTGTTCCTCGGTCTGTTGTACATATGCGATCAAGGAGGCAATTATTGCCAAGGAGCATTTCGCGGAAATCAAGCCCACCATCTTCTATATGGATATGAGAACCTACGGGAAAGGCTTTGAGGAGTTCTATAATCGGGCAAAAGATGAGTACCAGGTAAGGTTCATCCGGGCCGGGATCGCATGTGTGGAGGAAGTCCCCGAAACCAAAGATCTGCGGATATCGTATGAAACCGAGGAAGGAAAACTTATCGAAGAGGACTTTAATATGGTAGTCCTCTCAGTTGGACTGACGCCACCAAATTCGGCCGAGGAATTTGCGGAAAAATTTGGAATTGTTTTAGATAAATATGGTTTCTCTGAAACCTCTTTATTCTCTCCGGTTACCACTTCAAAACCAGGAATATTTGTCTGCGGGGCATTTCAGGGCCCCAAGGATATTCCCGAGACCGTAATCCAGGCCAGCGGAGCAGCAAGTTGTGCAGGGAGTGCGCTCTCTCCGGCTCGGGGCACCCAGGTAGTCGAAAAGGAGTTCCCTTCCGAAATTGATGTTTCTCAACAGGAACCCCGGATCGGTGCCTTCATTTGCCACTGCGGAATAAATATTGGCGGGTATGTCGATGTTCCGCAAGTATTTGAATACGTAAAAACCCTTCCCGGGGTTGTTTATGCTGAGGAGAATCTCTACACCTGCTCCCAGGATACCCAGGAAAAAATCAAGGAGGTGATCAAAGAGCACGACCTCAATCGGATAGTAGTAGCCTCCTGTACCCCCAGGACCCATGGACCTTTATTCCAGCAGACGATCCGAGAAGGCGGGCTCAATAAGTACCTATTCGAGATGGCCAATATTCGGGATCAATGCTCCTGGGTACATATGCATGAACGAGATGCGGCTACCGAGAAGGCAAAGGACCTGGTCCGCATGGCGGTAGCAAAGGCACGATTAATCGAGCCTTTGTCCCAGCAATCATTAGGTGTAACTCAACGAGCAATGGTTATCGGTGGCGGGATATCGGGAATGGCTGCTTCCCTCTCCCTGGCCGACCAGGGGTTTGAAGTCTTCCTGGTTGAGAAGGAAGATAAACTTGGGGGGATGGCAAATAAAATTTATTATACTCTGGAAGGTGGCGATGTCCAGGAGAAGCTTAAGGAGACGGTCAAACAAGTTAGCCAGGCGGATAAAATCAAAGTATATCTCAATACTTCCATAAAGGATATTAAAGGATTTATTGGTAATTTCAAGACAACTGTACAATCCGGGCCCGGGGAGAGCCAAACCGAAGAACTGGAGCATGGGATTGTCGTTGTGGCTGCCGGGGCGCAGGAACTAAAGAGCGAGGAGTATTTATATGGAAAGGATGAGAGGGTAGTCACCCAATTGGAATTGGAAAAGATGCTTGCCACCCCTAAGTCTTCGGTCTCGAAGCTTAACTCGGTTGTTATGATCCAATGTGTCGGTTCCCGGTATGATGAAAGGCCCTACTGCAGCAGAATATGCTGCTCACAAGCAATAAAGAATGCTCTTAAAATTAAAGAAACCAACCCGAAGGCAAACATATATATTCTTTATCGGGATATCCGCACATACGGTTTTAAGGAGGAGTATTACCAGAAGGCCCGGGAGGCAGGAATAATATTTATCAGGTACGATCTGGAGAATAAGCCGAAGATCGTTAAATCCGACCCCAAGGAAGGGAGAATAAGGCTTAAGGTTTTCGATCCTATTGTCCAGAAGGTACTCCTGATAGATACCGATCTGCTGGCGTTATCGGTCGCTATTGTTGCCGGAGCAAACAACGAGGAGTTATCTCAGCTACTAAAGGTACCGCTAAATGAGGATAAATTCTTCCTGGAGGCCCATGTAAAGCTGCGCCCGGTTGAGTTTGCCACGGAGGGAGTATTCCTTTGCGGTTTGGCTCACTCACCCAAATCCATCGATGAAAGCATCTCCCAGGCCTATGCGGCCGCTTCCCGGGCAACAACGATCCTTAGCAAGGAGTATATCGAGATCGAGGGGATAGTTGCCACAATTGACCGAGAAATCTGCTCCGGATGTAAACTCTGTATCGAAGTGTGTCCTTACGGCGCCATCTCTTATATTGAAGCGGAGGATGTCGCCGAAGTTAACGAGGCGCTGTGCAAGGGCTGTGGAAACTGTGCGGCCACCTGCCCCTCCAAGGCGTGTTTGGTTAAGAACTTTAAGGATGAGCAGATATATGCCCAAATAGAGGCCTTGCTTTAAGGGCAATCGAAGTAGGGGGTCAGCGTGCAAGATAAAGATTTTACGCCCAAAATACTTGCTTTTCTTTGCAATTGGTGCAGCTATGCCGGGGCAGATCTGGCCGGAATTAGCCGGCTTCAATACCCTCCCACCATCAGGGCTGTTCGGGTAATGTGCTCGGCCAGGGTTGACCCACTATTCGTGATTAAGCCCTTGCTAAGAGGGATTGATGGTGTGCTCATCGGAGGATGCCACCCCGGCGAGTGTCATTATCTCGAAGGGAATTATTACACCCGCCGGAGGATTGTCATGCTAAAGAAGTTGCTGGAGGTTATCGGGATTGACCATAATCGGGTGCGCCTGGAGTGGGTATCGGCCTCCGAGGGGCCGAAGTTTGCGGATACGGTAAGAGACTTTACCGAAACAATCAGGAAATTGGGGCCGAATCCGCTCAGGGAGAAATAAATGGAAAGCTTTGTTTCCCAAGAGTTTACTAATAAATATGGGGGTGGAGTAATCCACACTTTAATAAAGGGAATGCTAAGTTCAAAGTTGGTGGATCAGGTTCTTGCCTTTGTGAATGGCCTGGACGAAACTGATATAGTTCCATCCTTTGTGCGTAGTGAAGAAGAGGTCGAGCGCATAGTCACCAGTTCCTACAATCCGGGCAGCCTTGCCCGATTAGTGAAAAGCTATTCGGATAAAGGAGAAAAAATCGGTCTGTTGGTAAGGTCTTGCGACGCCCGTGCCCTGGTAGAGCTGGCCAAGAGGGGTCAGGTCAATATGGATAATCTTTACCTGATCGGGATCGAGTGCTACGGGGTAAGCAGGCCCCAGCAAGGGGGAGAAGGAGAGCTTCATATCCTCCCCGACGAGAAGGAGGAGTTAATCCGGGCGAACTGTCAGAGGTGCGAATATCCGGTTCCTTCTATGGCTGACCTGAGCTGCCGCCTGGATAAAGAAATTACCTCGATACAAGTAAACAGTGAAAAGGGGAAGAAAATCCTGGATTCCTGCCATGACCTATCCCCGGTTGAAAAGGAAATCGAGAGAAATATCGAGGGAGTAGAAAAAAGAGCACAGGCGCAGCAAAAGAAGGATTTTAGTGAATTGAAGGAAATGTCCGCTGAGGATAGATTAAATTATTGGTTTAGCCAGTTTGATAAGTGTATCAAGTGTTATGGATGTCGAACCTCCTGTCCCTTATGCTATTGTAAGGAATGTTACCTGGGAGCGGGCAGGAAGCTGGTCAAAGCGGGAGAGATCCCACCGGAGAGGTTGTTTCACCTAACGCGGCTGATGCATATAGGCGATAGCTGCCTGAATTGTGGACAGTGCGAGGATGCCTGCCCGATGGAGATCCCCCTGGCAAAGCTATACCACATGCTTTATAAAGAACTGAGCGAAATCTTCAATTATGAATCCGGGATCGACCCCAACGCTCTTCCACCTTTGGCAACATTTATTGAGGAAGAATTAAAAGAGGAGGAGGCTGAACTTGATTAAATTTGTTCCTACTATCTGCCCTTACTGCGGTGCGGGGTGCGGGATGCTCCTGGCGGTTAACCAGGGAACCCTGGTGGGAGTAGAACCGTGGCCCCGGCACCCGATAAGCTCAGGAAAGCTGTGTATCAAGGGCTGGAATGCCCATCAATTCGTTCATCATGAGGAAAGGCTTAAGAAGCCGCTCATCAAGAAAAATGGTAAATTTAGCGAGGCTACCTGGGATGAAGCGTTAAAACTGATTGCCAGTAAGTTAAGGGAGACCAAGGAGAAACACGGACCAGATTCCATTGCCCTGCTTTCATCCGCCCGTTGCACCAACGAGGAGAACTATCTTATCCAGAAGTTTGCCCGGGCAGTAATCGGCACCAATAATATAGATCATTGCGCCCGCCTCTGACACAGCTCCACCGTGGCCGGTCTGGCCGCAGCATTCGGAAGTGGAGCGATGACCAATTCAACCCTGGACCTGGCACAGGCGGACTGTATCTTCCTCATCGGTTCTAATCCTACGGAACAACACCCCCTGGTCGCCCGAAGAATTATCCTGGCTAAGGAGGGAGGAGCAAAACTCATAGTCGCCGATCCCAGGAAGATCCAACTGGCTAACCTGGCGGACACCTATCTCCGGCATAGAATAGGCACCGATGTAGCGCTATTGAACGGGATGATGAACATAATTATTGAGAACGAATTACATGATAAATCGTTCATTGAGGCTCGAACTGAAGGCTTTGAAGAGTTTTTTACTACTATCAAGGATTATCCATTGGCTCGGGCAGCGGAGATTACCCAGGTGCCCGCCGAAGATATCAAGCAGGCAGCCTTGACTTACGCAAAGGCGGGCAGCAGCGCGATCGTATATGCTATGGGGATAACCCAGCATACCACCGGGACCGATAATGTCTTATCAATCGCCAACTTGGCTATGTTGACCGGCAATATTGGAAAACCGGGCACCGGCGTAGATCCTTTAAGGGGACAAAATAATGTTCAGGGGGCATGTGATGCCGGCTGTTTGGTAAATGTCCTGCCTGGTTATCAAAAAGTAACCGATCAAGAGAAGAGACTCAAGGTTGCACAAGTCTGGCAGGTACCTGAACTGCCGGCAGAGGTGGGGTTGACCTTGGTTGAGATGATGAATGCCGCTGCTGAGGGAAAAGTGAAGGCCATGTACATAATCGGGGAAAACCCGATGATCTCCGACCCGGACACAAATCATGTGCGTCAGGCCCTCGAGAATCTGGATTTCTTGGTTGTCCAGGACATATTCCCCCCTGAGGTTACTCAGCTTGCCGACATTGTTCTGCCTGCCGCCTGTTGGGCAGAAAAGGAAGGAACATTTACCGCTACCGACAGAAGGGTGCAGATGGTCAGAAAGGCGATTGACCCACCCGGAGAGGCAAAGTCGGACTGGAAAATCATCTGTGAACTTGCCCGGGGGATGGGGGCCGGCAATCTATTCTCATTTGGCTCAGCAAATGAGATATTCGAGGAACTGCGCAAGGTATGCCCATTATATGCGGGTATGACCTACGAGCGTCTCAATCAACCAGATGGGCTGCAGTGGCCCTGCCCCGCCGAAGACCATCCCGGGACCCCATTCCTGCATAAACAACAATTTACCCGGGGATTAGGTAAGCTCCACCCTGTCTCCTACCGGGCACCAGCCGAGGAGCCGGATGAAGAGTATCCTTTCATTCTCACTACCGGCAGGATGGCTTTTCATTGGCACACCCGGAGCATGACCGGAAGGTCACCGGCATTAGATAACGAGGCTCCCGAAGGCTATGTGGAGATCAGCCCCGAGGACGCCCAGCGACTGGGGATAATGGATGGACATCTGGTCGAGGTGAGTACCAGGAGAGGAAGGATAAAGACCAAGACGCTCATAGACGAGAGGGTCAGCCCGGGGGTTATCTTCATACCGTTTCACTTTGCCGAACGGGCCGCCAATGTATTAACCCACCAAGCCCTTGATCCGGTAGCCAAGATTCCCGAGTATAAGATCTGCGCCGCCCGGGTAGAAAAATCCTGCTGAGCTTATCTAACTTAACCATAAAAACTTATCAAAGCTAATTTCGGTATTAAGAAAGTAAGTATACATGCAGAGTCTGGAGGTTTCGGAAAATAATTTACCCCAAAATAGAACGGTTTTTCAAGGTTTGCGGGGTATTGTTTAGGGAAAAGGCAAAAATTCACCCCCACTTCACCCCGATGCCATCGTGGCAAGTCCTCCTCCATTCCTTCGGCAGGCTCAGGACAGGCAAGGGGGAGGAAACTGTATTACCCTCCCATCACTTCGATGGAGTTTATCCTGAGTAAGGCCGAGGGGCTCAGGAAAAGATTCCCCTCCCCTGGTGGGAGGGGATTAAGGGGAGGGGGATAGAAAGAATGCTACAACGCAAATTCCTCTATCACTAATTGACTTTTAACCAGAATCGTGTTTAATTAAATTTAGCCAATGAGTACTGCCTCTGCTATTATTAGAAGATTCACTTGCTGTTTGCTGGGCAGCCTGATATGGTCTTGTTCTTATCCCTTGCAAGAGAGTGGAGCCGGAGAGGTCCCCAAGATCCGCGTTGCTATCTTTAGGGATCTTAAAAGCTTTACCGTATCCGGGAAAGGAATAGTGCTCAGGGATGTGAAAACTTACCGAAAACTCTTTTCCACCCCGGCGGAGGCAAGTTTGGTTTTTCAGGCAGCCCCGGGAGGAATAAGGATTAATCGGCAAATTTACCCGACTCGACTGCTTTCCATTTCCTCCGAGGGCCAATTAAAGATCAAAGGGAGGCGATTTCGAGGAAAGCTGGAGATCGCCGAAGATAAGTCAGATTCCCTCCTGGTAATTGACGAACTGGATTTAGAGCAATATCTGGTCGGACTCATAAACCTGGAGATATCTTCCAAGTGGCAGATCGAGGCGGTAAAGGCTCAGGCAGTGGTGGCCCGAACTTATGCTCTTTATAAAAAGCAGCGCCGACAGGAAGAATTTTACGACCTGGAGGCATCGGTTCTTGATCAGGTCTATGCGGGGAGCAACCCCGAGGATCAGCGGGCCCGCTATGCAGTAAAGCAGACCCGGGGAGAGGTACTCTCTTATCGGGGAAAGGTTATCCCTGCTTATTTCCACTCTAATTGCGGAGGAAGAACCGAGGCCTCCCGATATCTCTGGAGCCGGGAGGACTACCCCTTCCTCCGGGGGGTAAAATGCGGTTTTTGCACCGAAGCACCTGATTACTTCTGGAGCTACCGTTTGCCCCTCAAGAAGTTAGAAAGAATCCTCGTCGGGAAAGGGCTTCGGGTCAATGGGATCCAGAGCCTAAAAGTAATCAAGCAAAGCTCAAGCAGCCGGGTCTTGCTACTGGAGATTACCTCAAAGATGGGAAAAACGAGGCTCCGGGGAGAAAAACTCCGCCAGTTTTTAGGAAGTACGAGGCTTAAAAGCACAAATTTTCAGGGAAAGATTAAAGCAGGGGAGGTTTACTTCCGTGGTAGTGGTTACGGACACGGAGTGGGACTATGTCAGTGGGGTGCTAAAGGGATGGCTGAGGAAGGCTACGACTACCGGAGCATCCTGAAACATTACTATCCCGGGGTGGAGATCAAGAGCCTTTACTGAAAAAAGGAGAGAAGGATGAGAGAAGAAATCAGGAAATCTAAGAAGAGACCAAAGCAATCAGGAGCAATTAAAAAAATAGGCAAGAATCATCAACTGGAGGAGAAGCTTCTGGAGCTCTACACCCTCTATAATGTCAGCAAGGCCTTGATGAGCGTCTCTTTGCAATTGGATGGGCTCTTTGAGGTAGTGATGAAATTAATCCACGAATCTCTCCGGGTGGATGAGCACTGCCTGATGCTCTTTGATCAGGAAAGAAAGGAACTAATTGTCCACGCCTATTACGGAATGGACGAAAAGCTGATGGATCAGCTCGCCTTTAAGCCGGGAGAGGGGATCCCGGGAAAGGTGGTTGAGAGCGGCAAGCCCATACTTATTAATGATATCAGTAAAGAGTCAGATTACTATTTTTACAAAGGGCGGAAGAGGATCACCGGATCTTTTTTAAGCGTTCCCCTGAAGATCAGCGGGGATAACATTATCGGTGTGCTTAGCTTCCGCAAACCTGAGAAAAATGCCTTCAGTGAGCGAGATGTGGAGCTATTCTTATCCGTGGCTGAGCATGTGGCAATCGCCATCGGAAACGCTCAGCTCTACCAGCGAACCCGGGAGCTTACCAACAAGGATCCACTTACCTCTCTTTATAACCGTCGCTATTTCTTTGAACGCTTTGAGAAAGAGGTAGAGCGTGCCTATCGCTACCGCCGAATCTTCAGCGTCCTGATGCTGGATCTGGACCATTTCAAAGAATTTAACGATAAAAACGGCCATCTTAAGGGTGACGATGTCCTCAGGGAGACGGCCAATGTCCTCCTTACCCAGATCCGCACGAGCGATGTCCTTGCCCGCTTCGGGGGAGATGAGTTCATTATCCTACTTCCGGAGACCGATAAAGAATCGGCCATTATCGTTGCGGATAAACTGCGCAGTGGCATCGAACAGAATAGCTTCGATGGCGAGGAGAATGTACCCGGGGGCAAACTCACCATCTCCTTAGGACTGGGGACATATCCTCAGGACTCAACCGATGCCTTCCAGTTGATTAATTATGCCGACAGGGCCCTTTACCGGGGTAAAAGCAAGGGAGGCAACATTGTCTGCTCCCATGTTCCTGAGGAAAATAAGGGCAAATGAGGCTCAGTGAGTTTGATTATTACCTTCCCCCAAAGCTAATTGCCCAGCATCCGGCGAAGAAGCGGGAGCAAGCCCGGCTGCTGGTGCTAAATAGAAAAGAAGAGAGGATAGAGCACAAGCTATTTGTTGAGATCCTCCGGTATTTAAATCCCGGTGACCTTCTGGTGATTAACGATACCAAGGTGCTCCCTACTCGCCTCACCGGGAGAAAGGAGACCGGAGGAAAGGTTACCTTACTACTGTTATCCAAAATCAATGGCTCCGGGCCTTCCCCGGGGGGAGAAGAGGTCTGGCAATGCTTGATCCAGGCCGCGAAATTATCAAGAGCGGGACAGAAGATATATATCGCCGAAGAGATGGAAGCGGAGGTGCTCCGCCCCCTTGAGCATGGGAGCTGGGAGGTAAGACTGCGATTTCAGGGAGATCTTCACCAGATCCTACACCGGATTGGAACCCCCCCTCTTCCTCCTTATATCAAAAGAAAAACAGACGATTGGAGGGAGCAGGATCAGGAGTATTATCAGACAATCTATGCTAAATCGGAAGGGGCAGCGGCCGCCCCTACTGCCGGGCTCCATTTCTCGGCGGAGCTTCTCAAATGCATTGAGGAAGCGGGAGTAGTAATTCTTCCCCTTACCCTGCATGTGGGTTGGGGGAGCTTCCTTCCATTGCGCTCAGAACTGGTAGAAGAGCATGAAATGCCGCCGGAATACTATTCCATAAGTGAAACCGTAGCGGAGAGGATCAGCAGGGCTAAGGCAGATGGGGGAAGGGTCATCGCGGTGGGAACCACTACTACCCGGGCTCTGGAGCAGGCCGCTAATGGTGAGGAAGGGATCGTGCCGGGAAAAGGGGAAGCCCGCATATTGAT
>SDBT01015486.1_pt1 | contig 12117 bp, 16 predicted proteins | sample 2277101 | NCBI WGS metagenome assembly SDBT01 (sample SAMN10404973, study PRJNA504765) | marine sediment metagenome | isolation source: marine sediment core GS10_PC15, 103 cmbsf | place: Arctic Ocean: Southern Knipovich Ridge | collected 2010
AAGCCGATCCGCGAGCATGTGAATCGAGTGCTCGGACCAGAAGCGTTCGTGGAGCTCCACGGTATCCGAGGGGCCGAAGGCAATTCCCTTTCCTCGCCACTTCCTGCTCAGCAGGCGCATCATTGTGCGCTCGATCCAAGAGGCACGAGGAGTGGGCGCGGCTTCTTGGATGGACACCACGCACGGCTCCGGAGACGTGAAGCTCCCCCCCTCAACCCAGTCGACCAAGTCGCGAAGCACATAGTATAGAGAGAGCCCATCGCACATCGCGTGATGTGGTGTGCGCAGCCGGGAACAACAACGCGTGCAATTCGTGGCATAACCGGATTCTGTCATAGATGATCTGATACGACAAGCAACTGGCCAGGAACGTGTTACCGCTGTGAGATAAAGTATGTGTCCCCCGAACCCGCCGGAACCCGCCGAATAGCGCGGGCCTTCCGGCCTTGATGCGAGGATGGGTTCGGTCTGCGAGAACCTCGGCTTTCGCATCCCGATCTTCCTTTCGCGAACGAGATCAAGGCTGTTCTTCCTTTTGCCCTTGGTCCAGTCTCTGGAGGGAAGGTCAAGTGGATGATACGCAACGGAGTTGTACTAGTAGCCGCGGATGAGGTCGACAGTGCCTCGCAGGGCGTCTCCGCGGATGAAGTGTCCAAGGTTATCTAGGAAGAAGTCCACGAGCTCTTCAGGAATGTCTGATCCGGAGAAGTGAGCTGTGACCGTTACGTTCTGCATTTGCCAGAGTGGGCTGGTCTTCGGGAGCGGCTCTGTCTCAAAGACATCCAGAACAGCAGCACGGATTCGACCATCGGAAAGCGCCGCGATCAGAGCGGTCTCATCTACGATGGCACCGCGCGCAACATTGACTAGGAGGGCCGAGCGTTTCATGACTTCAAGCTCGTCGTTGCCAATGAGCCCCTTGGTCTCATTGGTCAGAGGCAACGCGAGCACAAGAACGTCTAGCTCGGACAGGAAATCGTGCAATTGATCGGCTGAGTAGACGTGTTCGAAACCAGCAACACTTCTTGCGGTGCGTGCATACCCCACAACGTGCATGTGCATCCCTCGCGCGCAATCAGCGATCACACGTCCGATGGATCCCACTCCCGAGATGCCCATGGTTTGCCCCTTGAGCCAATGCAAAGCGACCGGTTCCCACACCGTATCTTGCTGCTGTGCGTCGAGCTCTCGCAAGTGCTGAGCATCTGCCAGACAGCGCGCGAGGACATACTCAGCCATCCGATCTCCGTAAGTCACATCTGAGCGAGTAAGTACGACGCCGTCCAGCTCCCGGACAGTGGGGACTAGACGATCGACCCCCGCTGCTGCGAGTTGGATCCACCGTATCTTCTTACCCAGCTTGAGGAGATGCGCTGGAAAGGATGGCACGCAGAACACGATGTTAACACCATGGATAGACTCACTGACCTGGTCTGCGGTGTCGCAGAAGATGTAGTGGAGATGTTCAGAGTCCTTCAGCAACTGTCGGTACGAAGGCGTATCCTCACCAAGATAGACAAGAACTTCTACTGTTGACATCACTGCACCTCCATTTGGTCCGCGTACTCACCGATTCCGCTGACCACGAATTCTACCTTAGCATATGCCAGAAGCAAGGCACTGGCCTTTCCAACGACTGCATCAGCAACAATTGCCCCTTGGCCTCGGGGTCAAGTCTTGTTCTTTGACATTTTATGACTCTACTTCATGGATCGAGGGACACAGGCTGGATTCGGGGTCGAATTTCGCACTTCAACATTCTGTGATCCCAGAGACCCAATCCCTGATTCTCTCCTCCTGCGACTCGACGGTTCGGCACGGCTAGACCTCGACCGTCTCCCCTAACTTGGCGATGTACGCTTCAATCGATAGGTCCTTGTGCGTGCGGTCTGCAAAGGCGAACTACCAAACTGTCACGGTAGGTTCGAATCCCCAGGTTTCATTAGGATGTAACTGCAGATAGAACTCCAGCCCCATCACCTGTGGCGTCTACTCCTTGGCGACAAACGTCACGTCATCCAGACCTTCGAAGTCTGCATCCTGAGTCCAGATATGCGCGTCATTCAACTTGGCGGTCGCGCGGATGATACTATCGGCCATGGGCAACTTCGTCTGCAAGCTCATATCGGCAGCAAGCAAGGCAACTCTCTCTGTCAGGTCGACAATGCGACCTTGCCGCATGAGTGCGACCGCAGAGAGTGCTGCAGACTCTCCCCTTTGGCGCAACACACACTTGAACACCTCATAGAGGCAGATCGTCGGTACGATCAAGGCCTCTGTCTCCTCCACGGCGCTCGCAAAGGAACCCGCGTTAGGACCATCAGCAAAGTATTCGAGCCATGCAGACGAATCGACGACGTTCATGTCCGATCAGATTCCCGTTCGACCGTGGTATCGATTCCTGAAAGGAATCCGCGCATCTCACGCATGCTGCGAACCGGAATCATCTCGATTCGATCACCGTGAGCGATGACTTGAACCATCTGCCCTGGCTTGAGTTCGAGTTCCTCGCGTATCGCCTTGGGTATCACAACCTGGTACTTCGGCGAGATCTTGGCTTTTGTCATACGCTTCTCCTATCGTTATAGATTCCGTATGACAACTATAGGATCGATAGACGCACAAGTCAAATCTTCTCTCATAGTGTTCCGGTCGTCCTCAGCTCGGGGCCAGGTTTTGTTTCTTGACGTTCACCGCACCACAGCAGGTTCGAATCCCCCACGCCCCAAAGAAACCCAGAACTTCGGTTGTAGTCAGCCAATCCGCATTCGTCAGTGGCGCTCCCGAAAGGGAGGCATTCCGAAAGACCCACACCATTTTGGATGGCGTTTCTGGAGTATTCCTACGTTCCAGTTTCGCCTACCATCCAGAGGTGCGGTTTCTGAAGCACGTGCTGAATCGGCATCGATCGATTATGTCTCTCATGGGCCGCGCGATTTTCATCACGCCGAATTCCTCACAGGGCGGTGCACGATCGAGAGAGACAACTAAGGCATCAGTATCCCCTAATTCGACAGCCTGCTAGTATCTACTTGCTTAAGTTCGCGCACTTGTTCTTGAGTGGCACAGCCGAACGACCATTTTCGCCACATCGCCTGCTCTTTCGCCATTTGAGACCTTCTCTGGAACCCTTCTTTCCTCCGTCAGTGTGATCGGGGCTCTCGGTTGGTTTTCGTGTCCCCTTGGGAATTCATGCTGCCATTCTTCCAGAACAGATATGGACGGTGATTTTCGGAAGTTAGTACTAGTCTTGCTCCTGTTCGCTTAGCATGCGGAGCCGGAGAGCTCTCTTCTTCGCTAAGAAGCTGAAGAGCACGGGGATGTCCGCCATCAACGACTCCGATTGGCAGGCGGCCAATTGGTAGAAACGTATTGCAGACAGTTCGATGTCTTTCATCTGCTCCAACCCAATACCTGATTCTCCGTCGTCCCCGTTCTGGTGCTCAAGAAGCAGGGTTCCCTCGTCGATGTCGAAGCTGAATCCAGTCTCAAGTGCGTCAGAGATGACTTCACGATACGCTCTCTGGATTTGCTTGGCGTGCTTCGTGCCCTCCTTGCTGTACGACTTGAACACATCCGCATGATGAGGAAACCTATCGGCAAGAGAGTCATAGAGCGCTGACGACATCTTCTCAAGTCGCTGTGCGGCGCCGACAACTTGTGACGCAGTTTGTAATCTCACGCGTACCTCCTCGCTAGAACCAACGCTGGATGACTATCTTGCTCTCAGTGAAGAAGCGGACCGCATCCCGGCCCTGGCCGTGAAGTGTGCCGAAGAACGAGTCCTTCATCCCGCTGAACGGAAAGAAGGCCATCGGTGCAGCGACTCCGATATTGATCCCGACATTACCACAGCTGACTCTCGTCTGGAATTCACGAGCATCTCGTCCACTAGCCGTGAAAATCGATGCAGCGTTTCCAAAAGGACTACCATGGATCATCTCTAGCCCTTCGTCAAGATCCTTGGCTCGAAGGAAACAGGCCACCGGCCCGAAGATCTCTTCCTTGGCGACCCGCATGGAAAGCTTCACATCCTCAAACACCGAGGCTCCGAGGAAACATGTGTCAGGATAGTCGCCCTCGATCTCGAATTCCCTGCCGTCGAGCGTCAATTTCGCGCCCTCCGCAACACCTGCCTCTATATAACCGAGCACCCTCTCCTTCTTGTCCGCTGACTGCAACGGGCCCATCTGGATGGATTCATCAAGACCATAGCCAATCCTGATTCGTGATGCCGCATCCACAAACTCCTTGACAAACTCAGTGTAGAATCCGGCATCTTCACCGACGACAACCGCATTGGCACCGGATAGGCACCGTTGCCCTGTGTTTCCGTAAAAGGAAGTCATCAGGGCGGCAATTGTTCTTCTAATGTCGGCATCCGGCATGATCAAGATGAAATTCTTTGCTCCTCCTTGAGCAATCACTCGTTTCCCGCTCTTCCCGCAGCTTTCGTACACGATTCTAGCAATGGGCGTTGATCCAACGAACGTCACGCCCTTGATGTTCGGGTTCTCCATCAGAGCTGTGGCAACTTCAGCTCCTCCGTGGATGAGGTTGAAGACACCAGGAGGGAAGCCAGCCTCATCGATCAGCTCGCATAGCTTCACTTGGCTGATCGGATCGCTTGGCGAAGGCTTCACAATGAAAGTGTTGCCTGTTGCCAATGCGTACGGGACGAACCATAAAGGTACCATGAAGGGGAAGTTGAACGGAGGGATGCAGCAGAATGGTCCCAGTGGCTGCTGAATCGAGAACTCGTCAATGCCTGCTGCGACATTCTCCAGGTGCTGGCCCATCATGAGTGAGGGCATTCCTCTTGTCACCTCGACGTTCTCGATGCCCCGTCTTGTTTCTCCTCTGGATTCGTCGATCGTCTTCCCATGCTCCATCGTCTGCACACGGCTCAGCTCCTCGAAGTTCTCTTCCATGAGCTCGCACAGTGTGGAGAGTAGTCGTGCTCGGGACAGCGGGGTGCTGAGCTTCCATTCGGCAAAAGCAGATGCAGCTGTATTGACAGCCTCGCTCACCTCTTCCGGCGTAGACATTGCTACTTCGGCAATGGTTTGATATGTAGCGGGGTTGATAGTCTCTACAATCTCGCTTGAACGTGACTTGACCCACTCTCCACCTACGAAGTTGCGCAGTTCCAAAGTGCCGTCAATCGGTTCGCTAAGATGTGCCATGCTGTGTATCTCTCCTTTCCGTCCCGATCTGCCAGAGACTTAGCCTGCTCCTATCTCTAGGGGCAGCCTAAGGTCTGACCCTTCAATCCGTTACCTCCGTATCCGCCATCTTCAGAACTTCGTGAATCACAGCGATTCCATGATCAACCTCTTCGTTCGTAATGATCAGCGGAGGAGCAATGATGAAATGATTGTACCAGGCGGCAACATACACACCTTTCCTGAGCATCTCACTGGCCAGTGCCGATATGGCGAGAGGTTTGAGGGCTGCCTTGTCTGCCTTTGTGTTAAAGGGTTCTCTTGTTCGTCTGTTCTTCACTAATTCGATTGCCCAGAAGTGGCCAAGTCCCCGAACATCTCCAATGCAGGCGTGCTCCTCCTTCAGACCTCTCAATCTCTCGCCAAGATGCTGGCTCACCGTCTGTGGCAAACCACTTGCCATCAGCTTCTTGTACTCCCCAATCGCAGCAGGAATTGCAGAGAGAGTCAGGGGATGCATCGCGTACGTATGCCCGTACGGGAAGAATCGTTCCTCAAAATGGTTCTTAATCTTCTCCGATGTCAGAGTAATCCCGACCGGTGTGTACGCTGCTGTGCATCCTTTCGCCATAGTCACGACATCAGGCATGACGTCCCAATGCTCCACAGCCAACAGTTTCCCGGTACGGAACCATCCCGTCATGACCTCATCTGCCACAAGTAGAACGTCATTCGCGTCTGCAATCTGCCGAAGGCGAGGAAGGTATTCCGGAGGGGGAACGATGATACCATTCGTGCCCACGATGGGCTCGATGATGATTGCGGCTACGTTTCCCTCTTCCTTAATCATGTAATCTACATATTCGGCACACTGTACTTGACAGTCTGGATACGATAAGCCAAATGGACACCGATAGCAGTACGCATCCGGGGCGAATACAACATTGCCTAGCTTGCCGTTGGGCTCTGCGAACCACCGCCTTGGATCACCCGTCAAGGCGATGCTCGCAGCCGTCGATCCATGATAGGATCGATACCGTGAAATGAGCTTGTATTTCCCTTTAGGTTGCATGTAACTCAGGATTAGTCTGACCGCGGCTTCGTTGGCTTCAGTCCCAGATGTAGAGAAGAACATCCGGTTCAGCGCTGAGGGTAGGATATCAACGAGCGCCTGCGTAGCTGCAACCTTCATCTCGCAGCTGAATCCAGGTGCTACATAAGGCAGCTTCTGTGCTTGCTCGACAATGGCATTGATGACTTCGAGGTTGTTGTGTCCCAAATTGGAGCACATGAGTTGTGAGGAGAAGTCGATGTACGCCTTCCCCTCATCGTCATAGAAGTAGATCCCTTCCGCCCTGGCAATAAAGGGCGGCTCCTTCCATGCCGACTGGGCTCGCCATGTACCGTACGTGTGGTCAGAGATTACGTTCTTTCGTTCGCCTTGCTCTCGCATTGTGTGCGCCATCGTCTCCCCTCCTTGCATCTTGCCTGTTATTCCGCAGATTTCATCAACCGGCTAATCCATGCTTGTTATCCTGGACGCAAGTTGCCTGAGTCGCTGCATCAGGCGTCTCTGGTTCGTCCTCGATTTGACCTCGCCTGTTCTCACCTCTACTCGCTTCTAGAAACTCAAGGTGCCCTTGCAGCCTGCCTGACTCGTTATTTGTCAAGTGGGACACAACCGGGCGTACATATATAGTGGCCAACAACATCGAACTCTAGCTTACCGCGGATCATCTCCTTAGTATCCAGATCCGCCAGGAGGATTCCTTCGCGATCGTACAGAGGACCTGCCAGCACCTCTCTGAATAGGGAGACAATGACGCTTCCCCCACGACACAGCACCGGGTTTCAGTCAAGCAACTCTTCACTGTGCTTCGGCTCCATCATCATCCTAACTCATCTCCATTCCTGAATGCGGGAGAGTCTAGAGCGAATCCTGGGGGAGTTCAAAAGGATAGAGGCCCACGTGCTCGCCAGGGTGAGTGGGAACCCGCTCAGTAGCATTGGGAAGACCTTCCAGACTGTCTCTCTGATCCCTGTCAGTGAGCGTTCCCTGAAGGCGCTAATGGAAGGCTGCTACCACGCTTCTTTGGAGCCTGGGGACTGATTGTAGAACACGCTTGCTGGCAGTTGCGTGGCCGCGCTGACTCGGGCATAAGGCTGTAGGTTCTGCTGAACTCAACCGCTTCCTGTAGATTGTTCCCAGATCAACAGCAGTGAGGGAGTATCTGTGCTGCGAACGCTTGGGAGAAGTGGGATTGAGGTCAGTGCACTGGGCCTGGGAACGGCACGCGTGGGTGGATTGGGGTTCTCTCGCAAGGGAGATCGTGAGACCACGCTAGTTTCGGAGGCAGTCCAGGAATCAAAGCGATCGATTCGTGTAGCGATCGATCGAGGCGTCACCTTCTTCGATACTGCAGACGTCTACGGAGCAGGCCGAGCCGAGTCTTTGCTGGGCGAGGCGATCCGCGGTGTTCGGCAACAGGTGGTCATCGCCACGAAATTCGGCGAGCTGTTCGAGGAGGAGACCGGGAAGGAGCCCGAGGGCGCGGTCACTCCGGAGTACGTCGAGCAAGCCTGCGAGAACAGCCTCCGCCGTCTCAGCACGGATGTGATTGATCTCTACATATTCCACCTGCGCGATTTCCCTTTGACTCAGGCTGAGGAGATCCGCGATGCGCTGGAAGATCTTACATCTCAGGGGAAGATTCGCTTCTATGGATGGAGCACTGATGATGTCGAGCGGGCGAAGCTGTTCGCGAAAGGAAGACACTGTACAGCCGTAGAACACAGACTCAACGTCTTCATGGATGCTCCTGAGATGCTGGCCCTCTGCGACCAGGAGGATCTTGCTAGTATCAACCGTGTACCGCTGATGTGCGGGGCGTTGACTGGGCGGTGGCTGCCCGGAGTTCTCTGCCCGAGTCAGATCGTCGAAGTGATTGGTCCCTCGATGATGGCTTCTCCAAGGTTCTTGAGCGTGCCGATTCCCTTCGGCCGATCTTGACCAAGGGAGGCCGCAGTTATGTCCAGGGGGCTCTGGCGTGGATCCTGGCAAGAAGCCCTAGAACAGTGGCGATTCCTGGTTTTCGTACGGTGGAACAAGTGGAGGACCTCACTGAGGTGATGCGACACGGGGCGATGCCTAAGGAGGACTTCGAGGCTGTCGTCACTCACATGAAGGCGCCGATCTAGCCAAGTCCGTCAAGTGACACCGGACTGCCGATCGATCCAGGCCACCATTGAAGAGGCCTCTCGACGAATTGCAGGAACAGGGAAGTTCTGAAGCCTGGAGACTGTATGTGAAACTCAAGTACTGGGCGCTGTTTGGTAGACTTCGCTGACACTTCACGCGGTAACTTCAGCTGTAAGCGACAACGGAGAGATAGATGTCAGTAGAAATGCCGCTTATAATCGGAACCGATTATGGAGGGGGCTAGCGTGCTTAGACTGGGATACTGGTTGATGATGTTGGCCGGAGCTGCGCTAATTGGCTTTGCAGCATATCATGTGATCCGGTTGCTTATTGTGAGTACAGCGATCGGGTTGTTCTTCAAGGTACTGATTCCAGTGGGCAGTGTAGGTATTCTGCTTACGCTTGCGGGGTTGATTCGAGAGAAGGTGAAGGAGGATCGAGATGCTGATCGTGACGAGTGAGACGGTGGCGGGAAGAGCGATCGCAGAGACGCTGGGTCTCGTGCGCGGAAACACAATCCGTGCCCGGCATGTTGGCCGTGACATCATGGCTGGCTTACGGGGGATCGTGGGTGGTGAGATCAAAGACTACACGGTGATGCTCGACAAGGCACGCGATCAAGCGGCCGAGCGGATGGTCCACCAGGCGGAGAGCCTTGGAGCGGATGCAATCGTTGGTGTTCGATTTACCACATCACAGACAATGTCTGGCGCAGCAGAGATCCTTGCTTACGGCACGGCGGTGCGCCTGGGAAGTCAATAGACAATACCGTTGGGATGCGAGTGACCGGCTTCTTGTGATGATAGCAGGCACCTGATTTGGGATGTTCATCGGCGCAACTCAGCGCTGCAGGTTTGATTCTGTCGTTTTGTAGCCGATTACTTATGCTTCATCGTAGGGCCACGTGTGAACTCCCTCAAAGCGGTGCTGCGCCGATGCATCCCTCTTATTGGATCTAACGTACGAGTCCCTCTGACGATTTATGATGATGGCTCAGCCCGATAAACACCGTATGTAGAGCGCATTCGTTTACTGCTTCGTGGTCATCAACGTCAGTGCAGGCAGCGACAGCATGCATACAAACGTGGTCGCAATAATGTGGCAAGCTGATTCCAGCCTTCTCCTGAGACATTGGCCGAGTATGACCTTCATCCCAGCAACTACACAGAAGTCAAACGCATTGTCTCTTCTTTGAAATTCCTCACCGACGCAGCACGTCTCCTTCCCCGAACCTGGCACATCGCCACACAACGGGCGCACGACCACTCCGGAAATAGAGTTGTCATCTGCCCTCTGTCTTCACAACATCGGGAGAAATCGAACTGCAACTTCGAATCATGGAATCTGTGGGTCTGGGAAGCGACCTGGTCAGAGTATCCTCCCGTCGGCAAGGGCACCGAGGCAGCCTGAGCGCCTGATGGGCAGTGTTGAATGCACTCGCCGCAACCTGAGGAATCGTCAACTGGGAAGTAGGAGCAGAACCTGTGCTGGTTGATGTCGGACTCTGTTCTTGTGAAGTCGTAGAGGGAGAATAGGAATTCACGCCACCCTTCCGTGGGGAAGATCATGCCGCCACTTCCGTCAGTAACAAGGGGACTTGTGTCGAAAACGATAACAGATCGCAGTGGGCCGACGAAACGCTGTACTCCCTGTTCCACCACTTCGTCACGGAAGATGATCCGCGATACGCCGAACTGGCCGAGCCCAAGAAGAACGGCGAGGCTCTTCTGCGGGAAGTTCCCTCCCTTGCATGGCCCATGAGCGCTGTCCTGATGAGTGGCAGGGATCGCTTGATGGGATAGCTTGTCGACATTCTCATTTGTCATTGGGATGACGACTTTATGAGCACTCGTAAGTTCCATCGCGACACGGCTGGTGGCCTGGTCAAGAATTTCCGTGGTCTCCTCATACATTCTCGAAAACAAGTGAGAGGAGGCAGCTTGTTCTGCCAAGACGCTGTTCACGTACGCCTCCATGATGTCGGGTGAGAAGGGTAACATGGCCGAAATCAAGACAGCTCTCGAGTAATGCTCTCGAGCATAGTCAAACGTTCGTGGTACCTGGAAGATCGTTGGTCTGCCTGAGGTGTCGAGTCGCTGCCTTCGCTGATGGGCAAAGAACTCCCATATCTCCTGCAGTCCAGCAGGATAAAGCCCAGAGACCGCGGGATTTCGCAACCCACTCCAAAGATCATAGTTCAGCGGGACATTGCCAACTGCGATCTTCACGGCGGGGCGTCCATCCGCCTTCGCTGCATAGGCTCTCTGGTCACGAGACCAGTGATGTTTCGGCTCTTCCTGCAGATTACAGATTGCCTGCTGAAAGGACACTTCCAGACTGATCGGTTCCATCGTCATCCTGACTCATCTCCATTCCCGAATGCGGGAGAGTCTAGGGCGAATCCTGAGGGACTTCAATGATAGAAACGCTAGGGTTGAGTGGGAACCCGCTCAGTAGCATTGGGAAAGCCTTCCAGACTGTCTGTCTCTGATCCCTGTCAGTGAGCGTTTCCTGAAGGGGCTAATGCAAAAACTGCTACCACGCTTCTTTGGAGCCTGGGGGGACTGGTAGAGCCGCACAGTTGGCTGTTTCGTGGTGATCCGCATCACCACCTGTTGCAGGTCTCTTGAATGCCCGAAGCAAGACAAGCTCTAGACAAACGTCGATTCTCCCCAGCTTCGAGTCGTTGGCTCAGGAAGCGATTGCGCGTTAGCTGAATCCCTTAGCGATCAGCCACACGCCCAGAAACAGCTCGAATGGCATGTATGGCAGGCCCAATATCAATAGAGGGGCGAGTTTACGATCGTAAAGCACCAACACGGTAGGTATTGTCAGCAGGGAAACTGCTGCAAGACCCCAGAGAGACACTACGGGTGGAACATATCCTGAGACATAGAGCAGGTAGTACCACAGTATTCCGCCCAGGCAGAAGAACAACATGTGGATATCGTATCCCCGCCTATCAACGCCGCTATACAAGAAACGACCCAACGTTCGGTAGGTGGACGCTTCTGGCGCTCCCGCCTACAACGTACTCCCTGCCTAGAGGAATGAGTGCGTAGGCCCTATCTTGCTCACAGCCAGCGTTACTGCTTCTGCCAGAAAGAACGCCAAGGCCAAGAGTGCAATGGTCTCGTACTGCTCCTTGAAGACGACGTAGAAGAGAACAGCCAGGACAAGGATCGCAGCAGAGGCCACCAATGCAACCAAATTGCTGATTCGCATCCGGGTCGGGTATTCGGAAACTCTCACAAGGATTTCGGATGTACTTCTTCCGGACCCAACAACTGACATGCGCAGGCGATCACTGAGCATACTCGCAGCGAACACAAGCAACTGCGCTGCACCCAGAGTCTGACGGTGCTCGATTCAATGTTCATCGTCGGCGACTCCTCTCCACAGCTATGACGACGTCTCCGCTCTTGTGGGTCGTTTCGACATGCCTGTGCGTCTCGGCAGTCTTTTGCACTTGATAGCGCTTATCTATGACCGATATCAGGGAGCTGTGTCAAGCGGACCGCCGAGAAGCACACCCGGTAAGTGACGCTCGATGATCATGCAAGACCGGAGAGTCCAAGTACTTCGACTCGTGAGAGGCCCATGGAAATGAGCTTTCATGGTACCGCAATTGACCTTCTGTTGACGTTGAGGGAGTCCGTCAGGGTGAACTGACAAGCGATTCTGTCAGTCCGCGCTCTTTGTCCTCCTCGAGAGAGCCCTCGCCGTAGACCGGTGGCTTGTTGAGCTTGACGT
>SDBT01015487.1_pt1 | contig 12117 bp, 9 predicted proteins | sample 2277101 | NCBI WGS metagenome assembly SDBT01 (sample SAMN10404973, study PRJNA504765) | marine sediment metagenome | isolation source: marine sediment core GS10_PC15, 103 cmbsf | place: Arctic Ocean: Southern Knipovich Ridge | collected 2010
AGTATATCGAGCACTCGTTTACTGGCGGGTTTGCTCTGGGCGATCAGCCCTTTAACGAAGTAGACCCGCTGGACTAGAAGGGCTATGAGAACCCCCATCCCAACCAGCCAGCCCAAAAAGACTAATCCCTGCCAGGAAATCGGTATAAGTTCAATCCCCGTAGCCGCCGCTGCAGACATCACTGGCATTACTAAAGGGACATCCCCTAGTGACAAATTACTGGCGATTGGCACGGCAGCTTCGGTTAGCGGTAGAAACTTTGCGACCGAAACATCACTTGCGAAGTAATCACCAAGCCAGTAGCCAACCCCCGTGGGCAATGCCAAAGATACAGGCAGAACAAGTTTGGCAAATAGCAGCATCCAAAGACAATAACGAAAAACTGCCCGCACTCGTTTTTGCAACAATAGATCAACGGCTAATAGCACAAGAATTAGCACACTGGATTGGATAAACATCGCGGCTGCGAAATCCCAGAATCCTTGGCCGATATTGTTCAAATCCGCTATGTATGAATTGATTGCCTGGTTCATTTTTTCTCCCAGCTTGGATTATTCGTCCGAGCTTAATCCTTCCTGGTTTTAGGCTTAGTTATAAGCTTGCGCAACTGTGCAGCCTCACCCTTCGAAAGGCCCTCATGTTCGATCAAAAACTGCATCATGGGGGTCATCGCACCGTCAAAGGCACGCTTAAGCATTTTGCGAAATTCACCTCGCTTGGCATCAACTTCGCTTAAACAAGAACTGAACAGCTGCAAGTTGCGAATCTTTTGGACTTTGAGAAAGCCCTTGTTTGCCATTCGATCCATAGTGGTTTTTACTGTGCTGTATGCCCAGTCTTTACTGTTAGCCAGGGCTTCCTGAACGGTCCCTGCCGCGCAAGGCTCGTTTTCCCAGACAACTTTCATAATGAGCCACTCAGCCTCGGTTAACTCAGCACTGAACTTGGTCTGGGCAAACTTTTTGATTGGTTTTGATCGTGCCATATTATCACCTTTCATGTTCTATCTAACTAGAGCGTACACGACACTTGTAGAACTCGCAATAAAAAAATAGAAATCTTATAAATTTCTATCCTCGTTCTTGCCTTAAAACACCGGGTAGCCTTGCAAAAGCGCGAACCATTCTTTCAGTTCGTAGAGTGTGCTACTTCCTTGCGAAGTGGAACATCATTGAAGCGTATTTTTCGATCAGAACTCGGCAGCGGATGGCCGGCCGATTATTTTGGGGGTAGGGGGGAATGGGTGCCATGCTTCTGCTCGATTTTCATGAGCTTCTTGTCCTGAGTTTATCGAAGGAGTCGAATGGCAGAAGCATGCTCTTGCTTAGGCCTCACTCTTGATCTAAGCTTACCGAGTTGTTATGGTATTAACCGTCATTTCTAGAAATTCGTTTCTGCTTGAAATGGACAACGTTGTGACCGGTGGAACGAAGTACAGAATACTTAATTCAACCCCTCTGGCGTTGCCACTTTTGCTGAAGACATACAACGTAGAAGGAGAAGGCGTGACTTCACTTCCAAGTAACCCTTTCACACCTATGCGGGCCGCGACCCTCCCGGAGGAGTTCTTCGGACGACACCAAGAGATCAGTGTACTCAAACGGTCTATCGAACATGGAAACATCGCGATCCAGGGAAGTATCGGCATTGGCAAGTCGTCCCTCCTGGAGCGTCTCCGGCAGATCGAGGAGGGATTCGCTGAGGGCCATCCGCGTGCTTTTACCACTCATGCCGCAGTGGGAAACGCCGAAGTTGGGACCCTGGACGAAGCTGCCAACCTGATCCTCAAGCGAATGGTAGCCGTTGACCAACGCCAGACCAACCACAAGTTCTCCTTTTCTAAGTGGGTCACAATAGGGGCTGAAACGACTGAAACGACATCTTTCTTTCCTCCCGGCCGTCGTCTCGATGTGCTGGAAAGGTTGTTATTGCAGGCAGCCGTTGAGGACCCAACAATGCTCGTGGTCCTGGCTTTTGACGAAGCTGACAAGTGTCCGATTCCTCTTGCACGACTCTTTCGAAGCATAGTGACATTCTGCGACCTCAACGGGCTACGAAATGTCCGACTGGCCGTAGCTGGAGTGAATCCATATTTTCAGGCAATGGTTGAGGAAGACTCAGGAATCAGCCGATTCTTCTCGACGGTCATCAATCTCCTGCCCATGCCAGAAGCCGAAGCCGCCGAGCTGGTTGAGACCAAACTAGATGCGTTTTGCTGCCAGCCCGATAAAGACATTTCATATGACCCAGACCTCATCACGAGCATCGTGGGGATCTCTGGCGGACATCCTCACCTCCTTCAATTCTTGGGCTTCCGTGCCATCGAACACGAACTTCAGGATCCTGATGGGAATATTGACCGGCGCGATCTTGTTGGAGCGCTTCAGAGGATCTGCTACGAAGATCGGAAGCCCGTTTACGATTCTATCCTTCACTCCCTAGAGGTACATGGCAAATTGGGAAGCCTTCGCGATCTGTTCTCACTCGCTTCCGGACATTGCCCGACGACGATACCGAGACGAGAGGCCATTGATCGGTTAGGTGCCGAAGCCCTTGAGTGGTTTGTAAATAACAACATTCTGGCAATGGGAGGATCAGACCAATACCGACTTATCGACGAGTTCCTGCGTATTCGTATGTTGTTAGATGACAGCGAATCACGCAATGCCGTAGAGCACCGTCTGGTGTTTGATGAAGGTGTTAGAGTAGAGGACATCGCAGATGAGTCTGACGTCGATGAGTCCCTAGACGAAGAGGAGGAAGCATTCCTGCCTGAGCTTAAAGTGGAACTCTCCAATTCTTCCCCATCGGAGAATGAGGATATAGTCTTGGATGTCTTCGCGAGGTCGGAAGCTGGAATCACGGGGTTTCTTAACTCAGATTACGATCAGATCATTGTTGTCATAATCGACTCCACTGACCACACGGTTGCTAAAGAGGCCCTGCACTTTGACTCCGAAGTGTCTTTAGAATCAGGCAGGTGGAGTCACGTTGCTTCGGTGACACTTGCAGGCCAAGCTGCTGGGGATTACAGAGCTAGGCCACAAATCCGAGTCGCAGAGGAGGGACGCAAGACTCGTTGGTTTGGGGGGCACGACCTCGATCTGGAGATTCGTTCGGCCCCGGACGAACACGAGGACTGAGTTCCGTAGCAGGTAGGGTCGGCAACTTCGTTGCCGACGGAATCTGGAATCGACAATCGTCGGCAAGCAAGTTGCCGACCCTACAAAGAACATGCTTCCGTGCCGGAAGCACGGCACCTCAGACGGCAGGCAAAAAACCGGGCTCACCGGTTAGTGCGAGCCCGTGGATCATTTCAAGTAAGTAGTTTTTTCAGCGGCTACTTCCTCCTTCGCCAAGTCGCCGACGCTCCATAGCTATGGCGACGGAGCGGCTACGGCGGACAGGCGTTGCCGATGGGATCGGCTACTTCTGCTCTTCTTCCTTTGCCGCTTCGCCGAAACCGCGGATGGCCCAGGGTCGCGGCCACAATCGAACGAAATAAACTGAAAAAAAGGCTCCGTGGTGGCAATTCCGTAACATTTTCTATTTACAATCTCTGCTAATGTAAGCCATTGTCTTGGGTATGCCTCGTGGGTGATCGCTAAAGAAAATGAAAGGCATCAAATAAATGTTAACCGTCCCGATTAAACTCGTATTCATCCTCTGTGCTGCACTGGGGACATCTGCCGACGGCGGCGCGCCGCTGTTCGATTATCGCGAGATCGTCCTCGATAACGGTCTGCGAGTGATCACGCTGGAAGATTTCTCCTGTCCTATCGTCAACGTGCAAGTGTGGTATCACGCCGGCTCGAAGGACGAACAGCCGGACCGCCGTGGCTTCGCCCACATGTTCGAGCACATGATGTTTCGGGGCACCGATCGCCTTGGCTCGACTGACCATTTCGACCTGATAAATGGCATCGGCGGCCATACCAATGCTTATACGAGTTTCGACCGGACGGTCTATTACGAGGAGATTCCTGCCGGCCAGCTCGAGTTAGCGCTTTACCTGGAGGCCGAACGTATGGCCTTCCTGAAGCTTGACCAGGAATCATTCGACGTTGAGCGCAAGGTCGTCGAGGAAGAGCGCCGCGTCTACCTTGAGCAGCCTTATGGCCAGTTGTTCGATGAAGTGCTGGAGCTCGTGTTCCCCGACCATCCGTATCGCTGGTATCCTCTAGGCAATATCGCCGATCTCCGGGCTGCGTCCGTATCGGAGCTGCGTGATTTCTGGACGCGATATTACGCACCGTCTAACGCTACGCTGATTATAGTCGGGGCCGTTGGGCACGCCGAGGCTCAGCGGCTCGCGGAACAGTATTTCGGCTGGATTCCTCGCGGCGAAGACCGCACGCGGATGTCCACGCAGCCGGAGCTTTCCAAAGTTCGCAAAAAAACACTCTGGCTAAAGAGCGCGCCAGCTCCTCTGGTGGCGGTGGCCTACCGTACCGTGCCGGCCGGCCACGACGATATGGTGCCCTTGAAGATGCTGGCGACGATCCTGGGCGAGGGCAGCAGCAGCCGCCTCTACCGAGAGCTGGTCGCCGAGAAGAAACTGGCCCTGATGGCGTTTGCGGACTATACGACCCTCGAGCAAGGGGGTGTCCTGTCGATGGCAGCAGTTATGTCGCCCCTGTGGCCGCAAAGGTACAGGACCATCAGGACGATCAAGGCCCAGGTCAGACGGCTGCAGGAAGAACCTGTAAGCGAAAGGGAGCTGACCAAGACCCGCAACAGTATGCTAAAGTCTCTGGTAACACGGAACCTGACAATAGGCAGCAAGGCTTACGCGCTGGGGTACGCTGCGGTGGATGAAGGCGACGTTTCGCGGGCGAACGATATTATTCGGCGGATGCGCTCTGTCACGGCCGAGGACCTGCAACGGGTCGCACAGACTTACCTGGTGCCCGATCGTAGCCTGACGATCAAAGTGGAGCAGGATATCCTCGGAAAGTTCTTCAGCTGGCTTTTCGGTATCAAGAGTGCCGAGGAATCCGCCAAAATCACGGCCGAGCCGGAGCAATTCACTCCGCCGCCCGGGCGCGATGGCGCAGCCCGCCCGGAAGGCTATCCCCCCAGCCCGCCGGTTGCCGAGGTAATGAAGCCGGACATCACGCCTAAGTTCTACTCTCAGATGCTGGACAATGGACTGAAGGTAATCGTCGTGCCCAATCACGAGTTGCCGTTTGTGAGCATGCGCCTGGGCCTGCGAGCCGGAGCGTGGTGCGAGGACAAGCCCGGTACGGCGAGGATGTCGATGAACATGCTGACCAAAGGCACGGAAGATTACAGCGAAGCTGAACTGGCCGACCAACTCGGTGTCAACGCCATCTCGCTGTGGGCCTCTGCCAATATGGAGGAGGCATATGTAAGCGGCAACTGCCTGACCGAACAGGTCGCCAGGATGATGACTCTTTGCGGCCAGGTGGCCTTGCATCCGACCTTCCCACCAGAAGAACTCGCCAGGCTTCGCAAGCAGGTGCTTGCAGCTCTGAAGATTCAGGCCGACAGCCCCCAAAGCATCGCTGCCAAGCATCTGCGTATCCGCCTCTACGGCGACCATCCCTATGCCCGGTCGGCTACTGGCGAAACGAGTGATGTGAAGGCCCTGACAGTGGCAGATTTGAAAACATGGTGGTCCACCTTCGTTCGCCCGGACATGGCGGTGCTGCTGCTTGCCGGTGATATTGACCAAACCCGCGCGATGGAATTGGCGAACAAGACCTTCGGTGACTGGACCGCTTCCGGTCCGGTACCTACCATCAGCATCCCGGAACCACCGGCTCCTGCCGAAACGCACATATACCTGGTCAACAAGCCAGGAAGCAACCAGGCCCAGATCAGTATCGCCCAGCTTGGTATCACTCGGAAGGACCCGCACGAACCCATGTCAGATGTGGTTAATCGCTACTTCGGCAGGGGAATGCCAAGTCGGCTCATGCGGACTGTCCGCGTGGAGAAGGGCCTTACGTACGGCATTAACGGTGGATACTGGTCTGGGCGGTTTGCCGGGTCGTTCGGCGTCCACACGTTCAGCAAGACGGCCACCACGGTCGAAGCCGTCCGGGCAGTGCTGGAGGAGATCCAGCGGCTGAAAGACCAGGGCCCAGCCCAGGACGAGTTGGCCAAGGCCCGCTTGTCGATCTTGGGAAGCTTTCCCGGCAAGCGTGAGACGCCCCAGGCGGTGTTGAACGACTTGTGGACCATTGAGCTGCACGACCTGTCGGCTGACTACTACCAGCAGTCACTGAACATGGTGGCCAAGACGACGGCCGAAGACTGCCTTAAGCTTATTGGCCGCACAGTTGACCCGTCCAGAATGGTCATTGTGGTCGTCGGTAATGCCCGCAAACTTAAGAAGGGCCTCCAGGCTATCGCCCCGGTGACCGTCGTGAAGAAATGAGTCACTCGAAAATAAAACGGGTTCACCGTTTAAGGTGAGCCCGCTCGTTAATTCGCTATAGCTTTAGAATCATATGAATGTCCTCCGGTTCCAGTTCGTAGAGTTCACGGTGAACGAAGGCCCAAGGGGTGAAACCCAGGCTGCGAAAGAAACCCATCGCCGACTCTGACGGGCAGACGGAGACGTAGATGGATGTAGCTCCAGTGTCCCTGGCCGCGTTAATGACCTCTTGGACAAGCCTGGAGGCCAGGCCGCCACGGCGGTACGCGGCGCTTATCCACAGGGCCATGATCTCAGCAATCTCGTCTTCCAGCCGGTGTTGTAACGCTACGAATCCGATGAGTTGTCCCCCATCGAACGCGCCAAGTGCAATGCCTCCCTTAGCAAGGCCGGCTGTTACCAGGTCGGCTCGCGGCTTCCATCCCTCACCGTAGGAACTGGGCCGCTCCCAGTTTTCATCAACGGCTTGAACCTCGCCATTTACCCATTTGTATACGACGGTTCCGGTTTCAGAGACGTCGATTTCACTGATCCGGTGAATCTCATCGATGTCCATCGGACGAATGTTTAAGTTGCCAGTCTTGTTGTTCATTGTTGATACCCTTCTTTCCTTTCGCACTATCGCCGTTTACAGCGGGATGCGCACGCAAGGAAAGGTTAAAGTCTTTCGGATTGGATGGCCGGCGAGCGCACAGACGCTCAGCACAGCCGTTAAAGGATCAGCCTCAGGGGATTGTACGGATGGTTTTACGCGGTCCGCACGTTCGCTGCAGTCGGGGTGAACCGATCATAGAGGCCTGACAATCGATCTTTGGATTGCATTAGTGATCTCATGGCACACCTCTTTTCCGCGAATGTCGAACCGAACGGTACGACTTGCTCTTGCGATTATCGGAGCCGAAAGATCAGGCGTCAAGTGCCAAACCCCCCAAAAAAACGGGCTCAGCCGTTAACGCTGAGCCCGCTAACGTTATTTCAAGCAAGTTCCCGCGCCCTACAAAGAGTTTTTTCAATTACCGCTGCTGCTCTTCCTTTGCGGCTTCGCCGAGTCGCCGACGCTCGGTAGCTATGGCGACGGAGCGGCTACGGCGGACGGGCGTTGGTAGATTCATCCACCTTGACGACCACCTCATCGTCGCGGGCGTCCATAACCGTCCCTACGTGCCCGCCGACAAGGCAGGTCGCTTCGCTAGCGGCTGGGACACAATCCAATCAGCCAGCCGGGCGAACTATTAGTGAGCGCATTTTGTGCGTCGGGTATAAGTCCCAACTGAGAAAAAACCTCAGACCTTCGTATCTTTGACTTCAATCGCTGGCGTGTATGTGAAATGACATCTTGACAGGGCGGGCTCAGTCGCAAGAATTGCCTCCAACGGTTTTACGAGAAGAAGCCCCTTATGTCATCAATGTCATCCACAGGAAACAAAACTCGTTCTTTGGCGGCTGTTGTGCTGGTCGTTGCCTACCTGATCCCGGGAGCGGGGCATTTCTTCCTTCGCAGGCCAGTTCGCGGATTGATTATCTTCATCGTCATCGGCGCAACATTCTGGTCGGGCATGGCCATCGGCGGAGTAATGACTGTCGACAAGCGAGTTGAGAGATGGTGGTTCTGCGCCCAGGTCTTAAGCGGCGTCCATGGCCTGGCGGCCTGGCAGGTGAATGAACGGGTCTATGTCCGCTTGCAGAAAAAACTCGATGATGACTCCCATTACAAGCTTCGGATGAGCCAGGCAGGGCCTGGGCAGGTCGATTTCGTTCACCAGGCGTCAGTGGAGAAGTCTCTGGCAGATGATGGCCTGGCCTTGATTCCGCCGGCTGATACCGTTGCGCGTGCTTTTTCAGGCGTCGCCGGGATGCTTAACCTCCTGTGCATTTTCGATGCGTTCGTGCTGGCGTTGATGGGTGTAAAGGGCGAGCCGACCAAGGCCCAGATCGACCAGGGGGCATCATCATGATGGCGACACTATTTTGGCATCCAATGACGCTTGATTCCAGTAGTACGATCTGGCTGTTGATCCCGCTTTGTATTTCCGTAGCCATCACCTACAAGACAATTCGCATCCAACGGCTTAGCCAACTGCCGATGCAGATTCTGCAGCTGGTGATCTATATGCTCGGCGGCTTGGCCTTGCTGGGCGGGGCACTGTGGGCTATTCAGGAAATTATACTATAGAGCCCTTCCAGCTAATTTAGCCCCGCTAGAGAAGCCCTAACGTCCTTTCTCAATAAGTATCACACTGTGATATTGGTCTTTCTCTTTCTGCCCGCCCTAGAATGTCCTGAATTGAAGGGGTTTACGATGAATAGCTGGGCCGAAGTAGAGCAACCGGGCGGTCAGGTTAGGACGCCTGAGCGTATTCTGCTCGACATCGAGACCCAGAAGGATTTCTTTGAGGTAGACGGCAGTTGTTACGTTGTCGGCTCATCTGCAATAGCCATCCGGATTTATCGGCTTTTCGACTGGGCTGGCATCGAAGGTGTCCAGGTAGTTAGTACTGTCTTGCGCAACCGGCCGGGCGAGCGAGGCCCCATGGCTTCGGCTGATCATTGCGTCGACGGCACCCGCGGAGAGCAAAAGCTCCAGCGGACCATACTTGATTCCTGCATCAACCTAGGTCTGCGGAACAGTACCGACTTGCCTTTGGATCTGTTCGATAAATACCAGCAGGTTATTTTCGAGAAGTGCAACACGGATATTTTCCTGCACGCAAGGGCTGAGAGGCTTATTAGCGAACTGGGCCGGAGTACCTTTATAATCTGTGGCGCAGGCGTAACCGGGCCTATCGCACAGGCTGCGATTGGGCTTTGCGTGCGAGGTTTTGCAGTCGTTCTCGCCCGCGACGCGGTTGTCGATTTCGGCGATCCCGAAGCTGACATGGCCTATAGAAGAATGCGGGCCAAGGGCGTTGTATTCGCACGCACTTCGCAGATAGTAACCGCTAGAGCGATTCCGGTCAGGGCTCGTATGTTCAGACAAGCTCTGTCGGCCGGTTGATAGGCCAACCGTTTGTTCTTGCAGACGGCGTCATCTTGTGATACCCCGCTCCCATGGCAGAAGATATGAAACGATGGACCGTCCTGTCGCTTATTAACTGGACGAACGAATACCTCGCAAAGGCAGAGCTCGATAACCCTCGCCTGGCTGCGGAGATTCTGCTCGCCCATGTGCTGGGCTGTGAGCGAATCGAACTTTACACACGCTTTGATTCCGAGCCGTCCGAACCACAGCGAACCCAGTTCCGCACACTCGTACTGCGGGCTGTAGCCCATGAGCCTATCGCCTACCTCGTAGGCAAAAAGGAGTTCTACTCGCTTGAGCTGAAGGTTTCCCCCGATGTGCTCATCCCGCGCCCTGAGACTGAAATTATTGTCGATCAAACTTTGAAATGTTTGGCCAAGCTCGGTAGGCCGGGATTTGTATGGGACGTCGGCACCGGTAGCGGCTGCGTTGGGATAGCGGTAGCGGTCAATAACCCTGACGTTCTAGTACTGGCTACGGATATCTCTGCCGAGGCCGTGGCCGTCGCAGCCGAAAATGCCCATACCCACAACGTAGCCGACCGCGTTTTCTGCCGGCAGGCAGACTTGCTGGACTTGCCTATCGACTGGCCCGGGGACGGTCAGTTCGATGTAATTACCGCCAACTTGCCCTACGTTGGCACGGAAGAGGAAGTAGCCGTCGAGGTCGAACACGAGCCGGCCGTCGCACTCTATGGCGGCAAGGGGGGGCTGGAGTTTCTCGACCGTATCACCAACGACGCACCGCTTTTTATGACGGTGGGTTCTACGTTGATCCTCGAGTTTGGCCTGTACCAGGCAGACGACGTCCGCGACCTGATCGTCGAAGCCGGCTTCGAAGAGCCGATCCTCATCCACGACATCCAAGACCTTGAACGGACGGCCGTGGCTGTGTGGATGGGGTAGGGTTCCGGTGACGATGATGTCAGATGTCAGGGGGCGATAGCGTCCATCACGTCGTCGATGATTCCCTGGTCGCGGCTGTCCTTATATTGCATGCCGACCTGCGGGACGAACGTGTAGGCCTTCTCGGCAGGGACGGTTCTTACCTGCGCCCAGGCCGGGACGGGAAGGGGCGCCGAGATCGTCGAGTATTCATCGATGTTCTCAGCCGGCAGGATGTTGCCCGCCACCCACAGCTTACCCATATCAGAACCGGTGTAGACCGTTCCCTGCGGCTGCTTGGTCGCAGGGCCGCCATCTGCGTAGTCAGGCCCGGGACTCCACCCGTAGATCAACGCGCGACTCGATGGTTTCTGTGGCTTGAAATAGTTGTTGATGACGTTGGCGTAAATGGAGGCCTCGCCCGGCTCGTTCTTGATCCGCATGCCGTAGTTACCCCAGTCGAACATAACATTATTAACGACATCGAGGTTGCGGATCCAACCGCGAAGCTGCGGGTTGCGCTCGTCGTTGCGGGCGAAGACGTTGCGGTAAACCGTGATGTTGCTCCTCAGCAGATCGGGGGTGCGGTTGTAGTAGGAGATAAGGAGCCCCTTGCCCGAACTATGGAACAGGCTATTGGAGACGGTGATATTGGCAATGTGGCCCCAAAAAGTTGTCTTGTCCTGATCGTCCCGGATCGTCAGGTGGTCGAGGATGATCTTTTCGACCTTGCTGTCGGTCCCGAAGCCGGCTAGGCCGAATATCGCCCAGCCGATCCGACGGGTCCTGTCCTGATCCAACAGGCCGTCGAATCGGATGTGGTTGATGATCCAGTCATGAGCGGATTGATTCCCGCGAGACTCGATATGAAATCCGGCGTGGGTGGAGTTATTCTGCGTGATCGTTATACCCGGGGCTGGGCAGGTAAACCCGTCGATGGTTACGTTGTGCTGCGAGGTATCGAGGTCTGATAGCAGCGTAATCGTCCCGCCGCGCGTGAACTTAATGACGCGACCCGAGCCGCCGAGCGCCTTTCGCAGGCTGCACGGGTCCCCATATGTGCCGGCGTGGGCATCAATAGACGGATCGCCCAGCAGCGGGTCTACCCAGTAGACCGTGCCTCCCTGTCCGCCGGCTGACTGAGAGCCGTAGCCTTGGTAGTGGCTGGGGCATTCGGTATCTTCGCTGTCGGTGTAGCCGTCGCCGTCGTCGTCGATGCCGTTGCCGTCGATCTCAGACTGGGCGTAGTTCGGCTCTGCCTGGGCCGAGCCGCCTGCCAGAGCGATTATCACCAGGGCAAAGATGGCCATCAGTGCTAGATGAGCCAGATAATCACGCATGTGAACTTCCTTTATTTTGCATCGATGGCCAGCCAGACCAGCCAAGGCATTACTTTAATCTAGAGCCGTCCGTGCGCCAATCGATTTCAGCCCAGTTTTTGGGTCGGTGCCCCTGGCGAAAACGCTATCTGGGCTTCAATCGCAATAGCTCTGATGGTACTATCGGCGGGTGGCCCGACCTGATCGTCGAAGCCGGCTTCGAAGAGCCGACCCTCATCCACGACATCCAAGACCTTGAACGGACGGCCGTGGCTGTGTGGATGGGGTAAGGGCGTCGGTATTTGGTGCCGTGGCTTGCGAAGCAACCACGTGAATTGTCATCGGAATTTGTAGGTCATGCAACTTGTTGAGGAATGCGCGCGACGGGGAATATTCTTGCGCTTAAGGTAATAAAAAGTCCATACTTACACCACCTGTTTAGCAGACAAGAAAGGTGCGAGTATGGACAGAACAATATGGAGCATTATC
>SDBT01015488.1_pt1 | contig 12117 bp, 10 predicted proteins | sample 2277101 | NCBI WGS metagenome assembly SDBT01 (sample SAMN10404973, study PRJNA504765) | marine sediment metagenome | isolation source: marine sediment core GS10_PC15, 103 cmbsf | place: Arctic Ocean: Southern Knipovich Ridge | collected 2010
CCACGCTTGGCGGACTCGTTTGACATTTTCGCCGCCCGCCAGCCCGCCGCCCCACGCCCCCCGCCAATCGAACCCTTCCCGGCCTGCGACCCGCCGCCGTACCAAAAGCCCGAACGCGCCGCGCTTTGCTGCTGGCCGCTGTAATTCCGTTTTCCGGTTTCCACTCGCGCGCGGCGAGTGGAAAGACGTGGAGTTTCCACTGGCGGGCGCCCTGCCCCCGCGCCATGTTGAGCGGTCACGCGAGCTCGAAGCGCGCGGCGCCGTCGGCGAAGAACTGCGCGAACTCGTCAAGCGCCACGTGGCCTTCGCCAACGAATTCGGCGTGCATTTCGCCGCGGACGATATCGAGCGCGTCTGCGATAAACGCGCGGTACGCGGACCTGTCGGCGTCGGTCGCCTCCGGAAGAGGTGCCATGACGACGCTGTCAAGCATCGCCGCGTCGCCGATGTTTTGGATGCGCGCGTTCACGCGCCCGACGACGTTCGCGACGATCTGGTCTTCGAACGAGATTTTGAGCACGTTGATGTAGCCGTCGAAGCCGCTGAGCGCGTTCACCGGCCGGATTTCGTGCCCGGTGCCGCACGTGTCCGACATCGTGACGAGCTCCTCGAGGAGCCGGTTTTCGATTGCGTCGCGCGCGGCGTGGCCCTGCACTTTGTGCCACACGTAGGCGAGGACATCGGCGGCGGTGAGCTTGGCGGCGGTGTACTGGGCGGTGTCGATGTTGATGCGGTTGAGCGACTCGTAGCATTTGAAGCGGTCGTCCTTCGACAGGTCGGCCGCGCGGACGAGCGCCGAAATCTCGGTGTGCACGTCGACGTAATTTTTGGCGCGCGCCAAGTACTCCTTGTCCCGCGGGATGTTCGAGATGAAGATCGCGGCCGCCTCGCCGATCGCCTCGGCGTGGATGTTCTGTTTGTTCGTGTAGACGGTCCGCGCGCGGTTGGGGACCGCCGCGAAGCCGAGCTGCGTCACAATCGCCTGCGCGGCCGTCTGCGCGTCCGGCGACCCGCCCCGGATCACGACGTCGGCCGCGTCGGCGCGCTCGTTGTCGCTGCGCGCGTCGTCGCCGGCAACCGCGAGCAGCGTCTTTTCGACCTTTCCGCGTTCCCCGCCCGAGACGCACTCCATGCCGAGAAGGTGCTGGCCCGCCAAAATGCGCTCGCGGATCCCGTTGTGCGGGGCGCTGAAGAAGGCGGCTTGGAGCGTGTGGACGAATTCCTCGTCGTACGCGACCTGGAGCGCCTCGCGGTTCAAGAGCGTGCCGAGCCCGGTGCGCGCCACAAAGCCCGCGATAATCTGGTACCGCCACCGCGACGGAAAGCTGGCGGCGCCGGTTGCCTCGAGCAGAAACGACAACGCGGTCGACTTGTGGTCGGACAGGCCGGACGAAAACAGGTGCCGGCACGCCTCGACGCGGTGGTCGATTTTCATCGAAGTGTCGCGCAGGATTTTGGCGAAGCCGGCGTAGCAGCGCCCGATAAAGCTGCCGTTGTACAGCGACACGGCGATGGTGATTTTGTCGTGCGACGACAGCGTCGGGCACTCGAGCATTCGGTCGAGCAGGTCGAGCACGGCTCCGAGGTCGTCGCCGTTCCGAAACGGGAGAGAATCCAGCCACTGTTTGACGACGTCGATCCCGACGTCGGGCACCGCCCGGAGCAGCGCCGTCGCTGCTTGGTATTTCTCTTCAGGCGTCCGTTCGGCGCCGGTGCACAGCGCCGTGAACAACGCGACGCCTTTTTCGTGGACTTTGCCGCGCGCGGCTTCGTCCTCTTTGGTTTCAGGCGTTTTGGTCGCGCGCCGCGGGCGCGTGTACACCGTCGCTTTGGCGAGGTCGAGCGCGAATTTTGGCATTTGGTGTGACCGTGGCCGCGCGAGTGTTTAAGGCGACGAGCGGTGCCGCCCGGACGTTCGGTTCTTGGGCGAATGGCGGCGGCTGGGCGAATGGCGGCGGCTGGGCGAATGGCGGCGGCTGGGCGAATGGCGGCGGCTGGGCGAATGGCGTTTGGGCGAGCGGCGTTTGGGCGAATGGCGGCGTTTGGGCGGATGGCGGCGTTTGGGCGAGCGGCGTTTCGTGGGCGCGGCAAACAAATTTCTCATCGTCCCCATCTTGTTGGACGCGCGCCCGGGAGCAGCGGACAGTCCGATGAACATTTCGACCAGCACGCCGACGATGGCGACTGTGCCCCTGGGGGGTTCCCCCAATTCCTTTCTTCCGCGGCAAGAAAGGAATCCTTCGCGTTGGTTCTTCACAATTTCACAATTGTGCCGCGGTTTCCGTACTCGTCGAACCGGAACACGGTGGGTTCGTTGTAGAATCTGTCGCCGCCTGCGTCCTCGTCGAAGAAAACATACGCGTCGGTGCTGCAGGTCCAGTTCTGTGACGTCGCCAGGAGCGGTTCGGCGCCGCCGTGACACTCGCACCTGCACTCACAACACGGGCAGCGCTTCTTCGACGCGTAGACGGCGAACACGGGAAGGTTCATCGCTGGCGCGCCTTCTCGGACAAGGCCGAGATGGGTGATCTCCACAGAATACGCTTTCGCGTTCTTGTACTCGACTGCGGCGCGCTTGGACGAAAACGCGCGCAAGAAATTCCCGAGGACAGCACCGTCGCAGGTAATGAAGATTGCCATCGGGTCTGGTGCGGCGCGGACACAACTGCCGCGCCGAAATATCAATTAAACGGGTGCGCTGGCGAATTTTATTTATGTTTCGAGATGTGCAGAGCACGCGATGGCGCTGGAGGACAAAATCGCCGAGAACAGGCTGATTTCCCTGTTGTCCGTCGGGGGTGCCGCGCTGGTTGTTTTTGTGCTGATGGTCGTCTCGTACCGGCGCGGGCGCCGGCCGCTCGTCAGAGTTTAAAAACGGCTCGCGCCACAGGCACTGCGATGATCCTGTCTCCCGCCATGCAGCGAATCCAGAAAAGGTTCGTCGAACACAAAGTCGTGGTCGCACCGTCCCAGTTCGTCGGCCCTGCGGTGCGCCTCGCCCGCGGCGATCGCCTGGCAGAGGACGCGAGGGCCATGCTTCCGCGCGCGTTCAGGAACGTGGGCCCAGGCCGCGTGTTCCACATCCTGTCGTTTGCGGCCACGCGGCACACCGTGCCGTACGAAGTCGTGACGCGGCTCATCGTCGCAGGCACAAACCCGTACAGAAGGCTGCTGGACCGGGACGACGAGTGGATCGACCGCCTCCGCCGGGTCGAAATCAGGGAAGGCGGGATCGTCATCGCGGCCAGCGGCGACTTGCTGGGGCGGGCGGGAACGACGAAGTTCGACGTCGTCATCCCTTTTGTCGGCTTTCTCGCCCCCGGCGCCGAAATGCGCATCCGGCTCGTCATCGAGGTGAACCAACACATCCCCGAGAGCTACAAGCGGAACACGTTTCCGTGGGTCCGCGACGACAGGTGGTCTGTCGTCGTGGAGGGCGGCGACGTCCAGGTCGACAAATTTTCGTGGGCCGCGGGCGCAAAATTGAAATCGTAGGCTGGGCCGTCCTCGACGAAAAACACGTCGCACACAAATGGCAAACTTAATCCCTTACGCACTTTTCACGTTCTACGCGATCGCTCACGCGGTAGAGACCCGCGCGGAGGAGAATTACGCGATGTGCGTGTACCCCGGCGGCACGCGCGCCAACTACACCCAGCGCGAGCTGGCGTGGGTGGAGGACCCGTCGTGGATATTTGCGAAGCTCGGGTATGGGCCCACCGTGCCCGACGTCGCGCCCGACGACGACACGGTCGTCTGCACATTCGTCGACGGCGAAGGGACCGCGGGTACCGTCGGGCACGAGTACGGGGCCCTCCAGCTCGAAGAAATCGACCGCGCGCGGGGAGGACGGCCCCCACAGGTCGAGCTTAAGGCGAACAAGCCGAACGGCTTCGACCGCCGCGAACACTCGCTCGCCCGGCCACGGGACAAAGTGAAATCGCAGACGTTTCAGCTCGGCGGGTTCACGTGCCGGCCCGTTTTTATCACCGAGAAGGTCGACGGCTCGACCAGCGACTCGTACCACAAACAGATTTACGTGCGGGTGACTTCTGACAATCTAGTTTCTGTATCGCTCTCCGGCGGCAAACCGGAAGAACCGCAGAGCCCGAGCTCGCAAACGATGCCGATGACCAAATTCGCCGAGTACATGACGTACTGGCCGAATTTGGTGATATGCAACCTCGAAGACGCTCAGATCGAGTTTACCGTCGAGTACGCGAACGCGGCTCCAACGCTGTGGACGAGCCCCGCAGCATTCTTGGCGACCGTCCTTTTGGTTGCGCAGTTTGTCGCGCTCGCATAATCGCGGCGAGAGAACACTTTCTTCTTTGGACAAAAGAAGAAACCTCGAAACGGATCTCGTCGAAACTATATGGGGTCGACGAATGAAAGCAACGTTTTTTCTTTCAAACGTGAACTCAATCTTATCTCCTTTGCGACTTCTGTTATCCATACGAGGTCGGAGACGTGCGTGCGTTTCAAATGTTCGAGGGGCATTTGAAAGATTCTTTTCGCCTGCTCCGTCCCCACGGGCCTGCATATTGGAAACCGCCTGTGCCGCTGGGGCGCAAAAAGCGCGCATAAAATGCCGCGCCATTGGTATGAGACGGCAATGCATTCGTTGTTCTCGAACGTAAGCGCCCAAAAAGTCGACGCGGACGGCAAAGTCCGCATCGTGCACTTCGACTGCACCGCCAAACCCCAAAACTTCAAAGCGTCGCTGTTCACGTCGCCCCTCCCGCCCCTCCCCAAGCGGCTCGACTCGAACATTTACCGCATCGCACGGCTCCAGCATCTGACCGCGTTTCTGGCCCAAAAACAGCTGCGGGTGACCGCGCAGAACCGGATCCTCGGCGACGAGGACTACATCAGCGGCGTGTGGGTGACGGCGCCGGCGATTGCGTACGGCTTTGTCCCGCTGTCCGAAGACGAGGGCACCCTCGTCGCCGCGCAGCCGCAGTGGGACAACGTGCGGCTGCCGCGGCGGGCCCCGTCGAGCCGCTGCAAGCCGCGGCGACGGCAAGACGGTCCCGAGCTCCCGGGGGGGGCACACCCCCCTCGAGAGTGCAAGTCCGATGAAGACTGCCCGCACGGCGACGCCTGCGTCGACGAGCGGTGTGCGCGGCGCGGCAACGGCCCACCGTCGCCGCCGGTCGCGGGCTCGGCGTGGGCCCAAACCGAAGACCCCGTCACGATCGAAGACTATTCGCGGCTCGCCGACCTCCGCCAGACGAAGCTGCTCGCCCACGTCTTGAAGCAGTACGTTCTGTTCCTCTACTCGAAGCTCGCTGAGAGCGCGCGGGTTGCTCGCGCGGCCGGCGCGCCGGTCCACGACGAGTACGACGAAAAAGGCTCGTTCAGCGTCGTGCCCGACCACCGGTACGATGTCGCGGCTCTCGGCCGCCGGCTCGACTGGGACAGCGCGGTCATGTTTGCGAGCGGCGGCCGCAAGCGGCTCATCGTGGCTTCGGAGGCCGTCCGCAAAAGCCTCGCGTCGTATCTCGCCGTGCGGCTAAAGAACGACTTCAGCGACGTTGTCGCGCAGAAAGACCGCCAGACCATCCCGCACTACTTCCGCGCGACTTCAGACTTCACCTCCCGGCCCGCCACGCTCGTTTTCGCTGGGCGCGAAGCCGTCGCCCAGTGGAAGCACGGGAAAACCGTCATCGACGACGCGGCGACCGTGTTCAGCAGCCTCCGCCCCGACGCCCGCGAGCCGTATTACTACCGGAACTGCAACATCAAAGTCGGGCGCCTCGTGATCGTCCAGAACGTGCGGGGCGGCGACTTGGCGCTCGCAAAACACGTGTCGAATGCGTGGCTCGCCCGCAAAATCAACCTCGGCTTCGACGCGGCCAACCGCGGCGCGCAGGAGCGCGCCCCCTCTGGGGGGAAGCGTGGGGGCTGGAACGTCGACGTGTACACGCAGAACGGGTTGGAGAGCGGGCGGGGCGACCCCGGCAACGTTTCGGTCGTCCAGTACACGCCCGGCGCGTACGCCGCTTTGTTGTTCACATAATAAAAATACCGACACTGGTCACACACACATGTCGGTTGAGGAGCGCCTCGCCAAATGCGGCCAACCCGATTTCGGTTTGTCCGCCCCCCAGCGCGTCTTGCTCTCGGCCCTGTTGGACCAAACCGCGCGCCGCACGGGAATCTACTCGATCGCGCCGAGCCATCCCGCGCTTGGCGACTTGGGCGGGCTCGCCGACCGCGAATTCGGGCAGCTGTGCCGCTCGCTGGGCCGGGCGATCGGGCACCCGGTCAACTTTTTCTACTTCCAGGCTGCGCACGGCCGCCTCCCCTTTGTCGGCTTCGACTATCGGAGAAGCGACTACGCCCGGGACGAACGCAAAGGCTGCAACAAGGTGGCGGAATGGATCGCCCAAGGGGTGTACGACCGCGAAACGGTCTAACCACGCCACGGCGCGAGGGCGAGACATCGTGGCCGAGCGGTCCAAGGCGGCAGATTCGAAATCTGTTGGGGACTCCCCGCGCAGCGCCGACGGCCGAGAAAGGAATCCGTGTCACTTTTCACCGCGCCGCAAAAGAATTTTCTCGAATGTCATATGCCCGCGTCACTTTGGCGCGCTCGGCAGACTGTTGCGCGCGTCGCACAACCGATACTTGTGCAGTAGTCGATGTCGAAAATGAGACGCGTTTCCGGTTGTTTCCGTTTTTTTTTCGGTCGACGTGTTTCCGTTTTGGTCGATCGCGTTTCTGTTTTCCCAGTCGACGTGCGACATTTCTTCTCATCGAGAAGAAACGCAAACCGTTGCGTTTACGTGGTGGCGAGGTATGTGGCGAACTCTTTTTTGACCCGTTCGCAGGACCATTCGGCGACCATGAAACGCCGTTCGGGGGTACGCGCTTCGCGGATCGACTCGAAAATCAGGATCTCGTCCCCGGTTTGGGCGCTGATCGCTTGGGCGATTTCGCGAACACTGTAGGGACCGCCGGCGTCTTCTACATCGACGCGCTCGTGAAGCTGTACGTAAAGATATGCAGCGATCGATTTAAACCACGGATTCGGGCTGTTGATGATCAGGTTCCGGACAAACATCAACGTATTTCCCTCTAGCTGCGACGACGCTTCTGCGCCGAAGTGCATATCGTCGGCCGCAGAATTCCCAGGCTCGTACAGATATTCGCAGACAAAAATTTTCGGTTTGTCCCACTGCTTTGAGCAGGTGCCGACGTACTCCAGCAGATCAAACACAATTTCGCTGGCTGCGGCGCGGTCTTCCGCAAAGTGGTCGGGAAAGTTGCTGTCGAACGTGTGCATTTTGTCGCCGAGCACTCTCATTGTGTTTTGCGTTCTGCTCGAACACCGAACATGCAATTTCAATATTGTGCGGTGGTCGTACTCTGTGGACCACCGTCCGAGTACATTTTTGTGGACGAGCGCTTGAGGGCTCGCGTTTTTATGGACTTTTTTTTTCGCCCAAAACCGCCAAAGTTTTGTCGGGGGCGTTATGCAAGCATGGACGAGCCGGTCGGCTTTGACGCCGAGGAGTACGCACCGCTCGAGGTGACGCAGTTCATCCCGGAGTACCCGTCCCGCGACGACCCCCGTTTCTCGTACCTGCTCAGCAAAAAGCGCGAGTTCCAGCGGCTGAAGCTGGGCCGAGCGGCGGCGCCGCGGCGCCCGGGACGCCCGGCGCTGCTCAAGCACCAAATTTTCCTGCAGCGGTTTCTGTCCGAGCACACGCCGTACGACCGCGTGCTGGTGTACCACGAAACGGGGGTCGGCAAAACGTGTGCGGCGCTCGCGGTGCAGGAGGGGATGAAGCACCGCGCGGTCCAGCGCCCGGCGCTCATCCTCGTCAAAAACGAGGCGCTCGCGCGCGTGTTCCAGGGCGAGCTGGCGCGCCACTGCCCGCGCACCGGCTACGTCCCGCAGCCAACGGAAAAGGAAACGCGGGACCTGGCCGACCTCAGCGACGTCTCCGACCCGCGTCCGCCGCACGCCCGCGCCGGAAAGCACAGCCTGTTCGAAATGCGAAACAAGGCCGGCAAGCTGATCCGCTGGTACTACCTGTGCACGCGGTGCGGCAAAATCTCCAATGCGCAGAGCTGGTCCGAAAAGGTCCAGTGGACAGTGTGGAAGGGCGACGGCTCGGGCTGCGAGCACGCCGTCACGCTGATGCAGCGAAGCCACTACCACCGTCGCCTGCGCGACCTTGTGCGCGCCTTCTACGAGATCATGACGTACGGGGCGTTCGTCAAGAACCACGGCAACGGCTCGGACGAGTACTTCCAGAAGCACTTTTCGAACCGGGTCATCATCATCGACGAGGCGCACAACATCCGGCTGCGGCCCGCCAAGTCGGCGAAAACGCTGTACGGCGAGGCGCCGACCCCAGACGCGAAAGAAGCGGAGGCCGCCGCCAAGCCCTCGAAGGGGAAAAGTCCCGCGGGCGGGAGCCTGGAGCTGCAGAACGTCCGCCGGCGCTACCGCGCCATCTACCGGATGCTGCACGCGGCGCGGCACTCCAAGCAGCTCCTGCTGACGGCGACGCCGATGTGGGACGAGGCATACGAGATCGCGGCGCTCATGAACCTGATCATGCCGGCAGAGCAGGCCCTGCCGACTCGGCAGAGCACGTTCAACGAGCTCGTCTTCGACGCCAAGACGCAGATGCTCAAACCCGCCGCGCGCCGCACGCTGCTCGCCGCGTGGCGCGGCCGCGTCTCGTTCCTCCGGTCGGCGCCGCCGAACGTGCGCCGCGTCGACATGGAAAACAGGACGCTGAAGCCGCCGTGGGTCCCGCCCCCCGCGCTGCGGGTGGCCCTCGGCCGCGCGCCGAACTCGATGTATGCGAGCCGGATGAGCGCCTTCCAATCGCGCGTGAGCGCCGCGGCGCGCAGCCGCGCGCAGCCGTCGCAGTATTTCGATCCCAAGACCCGCCAAATGAAAGTGCGGAACATCCCCGGCGGGCACGTCCAGCGCGACGCGCGCGAGGCCGCGCTGCTCGTGTGGCCCGACGGGTCCTACGGAATCGGCGACGCCAAAGGAGGAGGGGCCCCCGCGACGGCGTTCAGCAAGCACGTCACCCGGCCGGCGTCGAAGTCGGCCCTGTTTCCGGCCGGCCAGGCGCGGTACGTCCTCTCGCCCGCGGTCAAAGCGAAGCTCCGCGAAAAGGGGCTCGCCGAGTACTCGGCGGTGTTCGCCGCGATCCTCGGCGAGATCTTCGCGCACCGCGACCAGCTCGTGTTCGTGTTCACGGAGGCGGTCCGCGGCGCGGGCGCGCTCCTGCTTGGCCAGCTGCTCACCCTCTTCGGCCGGGAGCACGGCGGCTACGCGCAGGTCAACGCCCCCCCCGCGCCCGACGCGTCGAAGCGGCGCTTCGCGATCGTGACGTCGGACGCGGCGACGGCCAGCACGGCGAACCAGGTCTCGGCGATCCTCGACGCGTTCAACGCCGACGACAACGCGACGGGCGACCGCATCCAGGTCATCATCGGCGGGCGCATGATCTCCGAGGGGATCACGCTGAAAAACGTGCAGCAGGTGCACACGATCGCGTACTGGAACTTCCCCCAGCTCGACCAGGCGACCGGCCGCGCGATCCGCCACGCCACGCACGACGCGCTCATCCGCCTGCGCGCGGCGGCCGGCGACAAAACCCCGGTCGTCGTGCGCATGTTCACGCACGTCGCGGTGCCGGCCGCGCAAGCCCCCCGGCCCGCGGAGGGGCCGGCCCGCCCCGAGTAGATCCACGAGAAAAAGGTGCACGTCTCGGTCGAGAAAGACTACCGGCAGCGCCAGCTGCGGCGCGTCCTGAAGGTGGCCTCGGTCGACTGCCCGCTCAACTACCCGCGCAACGTCATCGCGGGGGACCGGCCCCGCAGCCGGGAATGCGACTACACCGACTGCAACTACGCGTGCGACGGGTACCCGCGGAAGCTGCGCAGCGAGGCGCGCGCCGTGTGGGCCTACAGCGTCCCCGCCGACGCGATCGACGACAGCACCTACAACCTCTTCTACGCCGCGCGCGCGCTGGCCGACCTCGCCGATCGGCTCGCGGCGCTGTTTCGGCAGCGGTCGGCGATGCACTTCGACGACATCGCCGCCGCCGTGCGGCGGGACGGCGGCCCGCCCGTGCACGAGACGCTGCTCCTCCAAACGCTCGAGCACTTGGTCGACTCGCGGCGCGCCCTGCGCAACCGCCTCGGCTTCGCCGCGTACCTGAAGGAGGAGGGGAACGTCTTTTTCCTCGACACCACCCTCAGCGGCGTCGCGTCGTACTTGGCGTCGACGTACGTCGCGATCCCGCTGGCCGTCGAGCAGGTCCCGCTCGAAGAGCTGATCGAGACCCGGCACCTCGAGCGCGACTTTCGCCCCGTCAAACAGTTCTGCGCCGCCGCGTCGCCGCGCGACCCGGCCCTGCGGCTGTTCGCGGAGATGTCGTACAAGACGCAGATCATCCTCTTGGAGAACGCGTACGCCTTGCGGCGGCGCGGCGAAGACAGCGCGGCGATCGCGCACGTCCTTTCGAGCTACGGCGGCCAGGTGGTCGCCGTCGCCCCCGCCGGCGGGGGCGGGGCCGCCGAAGCGGTCCACCGGCTGTACGACTCGGAGTTCTACGGCGAGGCGTACGGCGTCACCGCCCAGCACATCCGCGCGTCGGGGCACACGCGGCTGTTCCTCCCGCGCGAAGGCGTGTGGACGACCATCGCGGACCCGGAAGAGGAAGAACGGTACCTCGAGCACGTGCGCCGGGCCCGCACCGCGGCGCGCGCGGCCGTCAGCCTCGACAAGTTTGGGTTCGCGGGGACGTTCAGCGCGCAAGACCAGACGTTCCGCATCCAGGTGCTGAAAGAAGAAAAGCCCGGCGCCGCGAAGAAAAAGACGCGGGCCGTGAACCGCGGCAAGGCCTGCGACGTCTCCTGGAGCGATGACCACTTGCGCGCCCTGTTCGGCCAGGCCGGGCACCTCCCGGCGGCAAACGCGCGGGCCCGAAGCAAGGCGCGCGAGACGCTCATCGCCGAAATCGAGCCGTCGCAGTACCGCGGCCTGATTCCCCGCGGGTGGCTCGTCGACCCCGACTGGGCCGCGCGCGGCGGCAAGGCGCAGTTGAAAGACACGGTTTCGCTCGACCTGCTGCGCCGGTTCAGCACGTTCGGCGACATGGACAAAAAGGCGCTGTGCGAAGAGCTCGAGCGCTTTTTGCGCAGCGAGGGGCTGGTGCGCGACATTTGGTAAGGCCCGCCCGCGTTTCTTTTCTTCGGGGGGAAGAAAAGAACAAATCTTGGAAGGGCTACGTTCCGCGGCCCTCCTTTTTCCGCCGGCGGTATTTCTTCCACTCGCCGATCCGCCTGCGCTCGTCGCTCGTGAATTTGACGCGCCGGGCCCCGCCCCACTTTTCGAGCGCCCACCGCATGTCGCCGGATTTTGCTCCGCTGTAGCTTTCGGCGAGCGCCGCAACGGCCTCGGATATGTCCTGGAAGACCCCTCGGATGACAGGGACAGGCTTGGCCCGGCTCCACGTCACGGGCACGAAGCGCGCATCCTCCAGGTGCGCCGGGCGCGCCGGGTGCGCCGAGTAGTGCGCCGCACCGTGGTGGCGGCGAGGTGACTTCTTTTGGCGCTCCGCCGCTTCGTGGCGGTGCGGTGATTTTTGGCGGTGCGGTGATTTTTGGCGGTGCGGCGACTTTTGGCGCTCCGCCGGTTTGTGGCGGCGCGGCGACTTTTGGCGGTGCGGCGACTTTTGGCGCGGCGACTTGATGCGCCTGGGCGAGTTCGACGGGCGCTGTCTCCCCCGGATGTGCGAAACCGGCCGCCGCTCCGCCGCTGGGCTGAAACCGAACAACTGCTTCTCCGAGCGCGGCGTCAACCGCTGGCGCTTTCGCTTTGGCGGAAGATCGGGGTGCGGGCGCTGTCTCCCCCGGATGTGCGAACCTGGGCTAGGACCGAACAACTGCTTCTCCGAGCGCGGCGACATCGGCCGGCGCTTTCGCTTTGGCGGAAGATCGGGGAGCCGAGGAAAATCGGGGTGCCGAGGAGGCCGGTGGGAGGTCCGAGGAGGGGGCTGTTCCAGTACCCCGCGCTCTGGGGTCTTGCCCAGCAAAGGGTCCCGAGGGGGCGGAGGGGGCAAATATTTTGGG
>SDBT01015490.1_pt1 | contig 12117 bp, 26 predicted proteins | sample 2277101 | NCBI WGS metagenome assembly SDBT01 (sample SAMN10404973, study PRJNA504765) | marine sediment metagenome | isolation source: marine sediment core GS10_PC15, 103 cmbsf | place: Arctic Ocean: Southern Knipovich Ridge | collected 2010
ACATCCTCGCGCCCCAGCTCTTGACGTAGTTCGTTAGTGGTAAAAATACCTAAGTCTTTCATAGACTTAACCTTGTCTAAGCGTCTAGGCTCAAGAGCGGGGATAGTCTCCATATCCACCGTAACACGCACCTTAAAAGGATCTTCGCCATAACGAGGAATTAAGAAATTTGTTAGCTCACCATAGAGCATGTCAGCCAAAGGAATAACGGCATTGTCATATAAAAACAGCTTAGCCTCGCGGAAGTTATCGAGTGTCATGCTCTCAGTTGACATCAAGGCAAGGGGCACGCGGAAGGCATTATAGATAGCATTACTTGATGCTGTCCTCAACGCTATATAATCCATGTCTTTATTGCTGACACTGAACTCTTTAAATTCCAAGCCCCTCGGCAAGAACATTGGCCTGCCCGCATTCTCAGCCCCTGAATAGTAATTATTAAACTGTGACTTTAAAGCCTCCATCTGATCATCGGTAAGTGCTGAATTATCTTGTTCGGAGATAATAGCAGTAGGCCGTGCACCACGACGTAGCAACGACAGGTTATGCACATTTCCTTGGTCGAGCTGGCACCCCTCATAGAACACACTGGACAGCTTAGACAATCCTATACTGTTTGATACTTCGATATTAGGGTTATAATTACGAGTATGAAGCAGCTCTAGGTCAGGTATACCGGCCTCACGACTGGCGTAAAATCTGAACAAACCAAACCGGTCAATATCATCAGCGGTAAATAATTGCATCGTTGGCAAAGCAACGCGATGATATACCACCTGACTAGCTGTCCCGCCACTAGAGACCTCATACTGTTCGGGGAATCCATCGGTTGCTGAAGGCATCACATTGACGTCACCTGGCAGCCTTGCAAAAAGCTGAATAGGCGGAATCTTGACGTTCCCATTAGCGGTCAAAAATGCGTTACCAGTGATCAAGAAATTACGTGCCCAGGCAGAGAGGAAAGAGTCCTCAGTATCGTAGGGATTAGGTTTTTTGAGCAAGGCAAGTAAGGGATGATCAGGGATAATTTCACCGCTCTCAACATCCCTAACAATGGGCGCGATTCGGGCGAATTCTTGAGCGATGATATCAATGGCTGCAAAGATAACGCTATTTTCTTGATAAAATTGAGCCGCTTTTCGCGGGCCAACTTGACTCCAACCATTAGGGTTTTGCAATCCCCCTATAGCATCCAATATGCCTGCGCTTGTTGACAGGTCTATAGATTGCTTTATCTCAATATCAGAGGAAGAAGGTTGGGGAGCGTATAGCTTTGGTACGATCATAACGGCGGTCTCGGCAAAGGAATAGGGTTATCGCGTCGAGTATATCATCATGAGGGGCGGCTGGAAAGCCCGTTAATTCTTCGATAGCAGCAGCGGTATGTCGCCCCTCTATCAAGTGCACCTTGCCGCTCTCAAATAGGGGGCTACAATAATTGAGCCGCTGCATCTTGGACTTGTCTGCCCCTGGTATATCACGCCCTGGTAATACCCCAATCACAGGGATACCCATGAGCCTGAAATCTTGTACAAGCTGCTGTCCTGAGGCTTTGTCCTCGACTAACACCTCTTGTGCGCCGCCTTCTTTCCACAGCATTTCAACCATGCGCTTTAGGGCTGGATATTGTACCCGCTCTCGGTATCTGGCATCAATATAATAGTGTCCATTATCGCCTATACCACACCACACACCAGCAGAGTAGTCGTTCTGCTCACCGTCTTTTATTGCCGTATCCCAAGACCACGATGCTTTGATTATCTTGGGAATAGCAGCTCGCTTAACCGTCAGTATCCAGTCGTGCTGTATGATATTGCCCCCTCTTATTGTAGGCGTTTGTTGGTATTGGCCGGCGTAAGCGAGTGCGCCCATTTCAGCTTTTAAGGCTTCTATGCGCTTAGGTGATATACGCTTATGCAGTAGTTCGCCAGGTTTGGTGCGCCTGTCATGCTTGCTAGATATAACACTATCATACTCCATGGGTAGCACGACATGTTCCCACCCGTGCCCCTCGGCCTGAGTCAGGAAGCCGGTCAAGTCTTCATTGTGTAGGCGTTGCATAACAATGATGATTGCCCCCTTATCTTGATTGTCTAGACGCGAGATTAACGCCTCACCAAACCAGGTGTTACACCGGTCACGTATGCGCTTCGAAAAAGCATCCATGGCGTTCAAGGGGTCATCAATGATGATGATATCAGCCCCACCGCCTGTGATCATGCCACCGACGCTGAACGTGAACCGCTCGCCGCCCTTGGTGTTGCGGTAATAGGTCTTTTGATTTTGATCGCGGGTAAAAGTTAGATCAGGCCATAGCTTACTATACCACGGCGATTGGAATAGATAGCGAGACTTGGTTGCGTCTCTTATTGCGTAGTCGCGTGAGTAGGAACCGGTGAGTAGTTTTAAGGTAGGTCGGTGTGTCCACAACCAGGCGGGGAATAGCACACAGCACTTAGTGGATTTGCCCGAGCGTGGGGATACGTTAATAATAAGACGTCTAATGCGACCAGCTGCAACAGAAGATAGAGCATTGCAAAGGATAGTATCGTAATAGGAATGTATGTATTCATTAGGCTCTATAATGCTCCAGGCATCGGCACAAAATTCGGAGAAATCTTGCTCATAGACGAGCCGATTGTAAGCATCATTATTTTCGAGAGCAACCATTATTTTTAACACTGTAAAGCTTATTAAGCTCTCTATCACGCGCCCTTTCTTTCTCTTCGTGTTCAATATGTGTTTGATGTTCCCTGTACATAAATTCATCAAGGTCAAAAAAATACCGACTATCACCCATAACCCATCTTTTTATTACCTCGTAAGATAATTGAACAACAAAATCATTCTTATGCGGTGCCCAAATGAGCCAATCATCGGTATCAGCATATAAACCATTATCGTTTTTCTCCCACCCCTGAACCCCAATAGCAGCAGGTTGGTGTTCACCCTTTCTTTTAAAATATTGTATACATTGGATAGTTTTCCAATTAAATACTTTATCTTTATAACATATCCACCTTTCAAACTTATTCATTTCTTCACCTTCTTGAGCTTACGTTTTTTCGCAGCATCTTTACACTTCTTAATCTGCTTTAATTCTGTGAGTGTAAAATCTTCAGGGGCTAAGTGGTTGGGGTCTTTTTCGGGTTCTTTTTCAGGCTCTTGGACGGGGTGGCTGCCATCAGAGACGCCTAGGGCTTTCAGCAGAAAAATAGAAGCAACAACATTGCCTACTTTAGAAGCTTTAACAAGAGAACCTTGCGCAATACGAAAAGTCTTTATTCGTGATTCTTCTCTTTTTTCCTTCAAAATGCCCGAAAAGCCCGGCTCTGTTTTACAGAGTGCATCAAATTTCGTACGACCCCACCCCAATAAAGTATAGATTTCTTTATTAGTTGTTTTAATATCAAGTGACACATTCCCCAGCTTTTTATTTATCTCCTTCCAATCTATCTTATACCCTTTTGCCCAATACTTCTCTTTTTTGTCTTTTTTTTTTCACTCTTTTTAACTACTTTTCTAGTGACCTTTTTAACAGGCTTTTTATCCACCTTAAGAGGATAACGATGAGTGAGCTTTTCACCAGTCAATCCAGCGGCTTTGCTACCGCTCTTTTTGGAGAGGCGTTTAGGCTTGGCTTTTAAGGGTTTATTATTTTTCATCATTTAATTTTGATACGGATAGATTATCAATACCCATTAATTTATTCATTTCAGCCGCCCAAACATCATGTTCTCGGAGTTCTTCAATACCTTTCTTTTTTAGGCTGCGAAGATCAAAATACGCCAAAACTATAATAATAGGAATACTCAACACACACAACCAGCCAATAAATAACGTCATTTTTTCACCCTCACACTCCATTTAATGTATCACCGCATCAGGTAGAATCCCAAAGCTTAGATCATATTCAATCGCTTTGTACTCATCATAAGTTAAGAATCGCTCAGCAATAAGCTCATATTCTATTCTTTTATTACCAAATTGTTTGGCTGTCGGGTCAACAATATAGCCCTGACTATCCTTACACCAGCAGTGATTGTGCCACTTTATATTCCCATTTTCAACGGCACGCCCCACCTGAACAGTCAGATCGCTAAAATAAATAACCATATCTGAAACTGCAACATGACATTTATTAAAACAATCCCGTGGTGTTGGGTAGTATTTGTCAATCCATTGTTGATGTGTCATGATATCCACCTCAAGTCACTATATGGGCGACAACAAGCACCACAACAGCGATGGTAATCATTAAGCATCCTAAAGCTTGCATGCCGTTCATACCCCAGCCCCTAGCACTAGCAGAAAGCCTATGATTGACCATACCACAAAACCATACCCACAATATTCAAGTGTTTTCTTAATCCTGTTGAGTCGTTTTTGCTGTGCTTCGGGAATCACCTTACTCACCACATGGTTAGAAAACCAAGAGACTGAAAACATGAGGAGTAATCCATAGATTACCCCCACCCATCCGACAGCGAAGGCAGCACGACTCAAAACCAGTACACCCAGAAAGACAATAGCTATATTCAAGACAAATGCACTGGCAAACAAGGTAAGACTAATTATCAAGGCGTACAAATAACCGTTATGTGGTTCGGGCACTTTGGTTCCAAAGGTTGCTTGTGGGTGCATGATGTCCTCTTTTAATTGATTAAAATACCGCCGCTATCGTTAGGTGGGTTGCCCTACACTACCCTTGACACGGGTTCAGTTAATGTCATGGACAGTTTGGGGCAGTCTATACAATCGCGGCGGCAAAACAAGCCAATTAGGCGGCCTGTAACTTATCATAGCACTAATTATTTATCTTTACAACTGACAATCGTAAACGGTGGTGCAACCGCTGAAGAGTGGAGTGCTGCACCCTTTAATGCAATTTTAATTCTTGCCTCTGGTTTCAACCCCATATTTTCGGTCGCATGCATCGCGCCCAAGGCATAATTACCCCCACACCCACAAGCATTATAGCTGTGTACAGACTGTATAACATCATAATTACTATAGACACCATATAATTCACCCTTATATCCGACTAAAAACTCACTACCTCGCGTTATACCATTATCCATCCATGCTACCTCATACTTTTTATAGCACGCTCTAACGGCATCGACAAAGCTGGTACATAGATACTGCACATCATCTTGACTCGACAATTGTTCAGGGATTGATAACTCATATTGCAACAAATTAGCCATACGACCAGAACCACAACCCCCGAAAACCAAGTTACCCTTTTTAAATACCTTTTTCTCCTTCTGGATAATAATGTCAGACCAACGACTGGCTGCGCTATCACCACCCAGCCAAACAGTCCCATTTTCTTTCAATCCGACAATACAAGTCATTTTCTCCACCTCTCATTACCCATATACGCCAGAAACCCCATTAACAAAGCGAGACCAAAGGCAAATAAACCAAGCACAGCGACTACCAAACCTAAAGGCCATAGTATCAACCACCACCAGGAGATAGCAATAATAGGGGCTACACCTAGCAGCTTAAACACAATGAGGACGATATAGAGGGCACCAAAAACACTGATACCAACAACATTGCCTATGTTGATGTGAACTTTCATATTGTGTTATACTCTTAACTGTTGCCCGTAACAGGTGTCTAAGCGTCCTTCCATCGCTTTCCTCCGCCTGTTACGGGCACTATATTTCAAAATTATCGCTAAGAGACATTCCCGTCATTTGGAGCTTATGCATCCAGTACTGCATATCATCTAATAACTCACTCTCTTTTTCTAAGCCAACTTCATCTGCCAATCTATTAGCGTCACGCATATACCAGTGAGCCATGCGTAACATATGACTTACTTGAGTCATATTATAATTTATTAATGTTTTAACATCTTTTTTATTCAATTTCTTCATCACAACCCCCCCAGCCTATTACGCAGCAGAGACCGCTCAAAACGACGCTTTTGACCCACCGGATAAAACCGCCCATATTTCAACTGCATATCCATCAAATAAGTTTCAGTGTCCCAGTTAGGCCGTCGCAATATGGTAATCACTGTCTTGACATAATCCACCGGTAGGGCGCAAATCATACTCCAGGTATTGCGTGCGTAGACAAGACAGTATGTGTGGCGGTCAGTGACCAGTGTATAATGTGTTGTATTCGCTATCATTTTTTTACTCCTTTTGCCCCCTCGATTGACTCCTCTAATAAGGGTTCATTGCTTTTCCAGGACCTTCAAAATTATCAAAATATAATATAATATCAATATATTCTACCCGATCATAACAATTCCCTTGCTGTATAAGAATATCTTTTTTTTTACTATTAAGGTTTATAAATTCTACACACAGAGCAATATCATCATTCGGGGTACCCATACAAACATTTTTATATTTGAACTTCATAATCCGCCGAAATGCCGCATTACGAGCACGCAGAGTCAGTTTTTTAGCCCCCATTTCACACTTCCGGTGTATCAAAATACCTTCAGCTATCATCTAGATCGCTAGCATCTTGGTTATATTCATCGTACAGGGGATACTGGTAGAGACTACGGATATCGCCTTCATCATCGTGTTGTTCTTCATCGACATCAACCATCATTCAATCCCTCATCAAAGTTGATTAACCTCCTTAAAAATTAAGCCCTCCTCTACCCCCTCGCTCTTACCCCCCCTCAGCAATCTTTTCTCCCAAATCGCTCAGCCATAATATTGTCTTTATTACATCTTTTGGGCATGCCTCTATATGGTAATGCAACCTATCAATTGACCCGTTTTCATCCAGTGACACGACTTTAACCCAACTTGCCCCTTTGTATATACGGTCTCTGGCATAATGAGCCGCTGCTATGTGATTATAGGTTTTGTTCGGATGGCGGCAACATGTAGGTCGTAAGTTTTATCTAATGCTTCATATTCATTAGCTCCTTTTTCAATGAGGCTTAGACGCTCTTTTTCAATATATTTAACCGATGCCTTCACATTCCCCGCCTGATAAAGGTTGGCGAGGTGGGTAATTTTTGCTTGTTGTAGCTCGTTTGTCATTTTTATAACTCCTTTGTCCCCTCACTCGCCATTATAGACCTCACCCTCACGGTTACGCTTGACGCCGGTCTTGACGCGATGCTCAATATTTACCAATAATTGGTAATGTATGCGTGATATCTCATCATTTTCGACATCTAGGCTCACCACATCAATTTTGGTTGCCCCGTCAAGCACCCACTCTCTGGCACTTCGACAGGCTGTTTTAAAATTGCCGTGTTGGGTGGACATAAAATCAGTGCTGCTATTGCTAGCACGGACAATGTATTTAACTTGCTTCATTTTTATTACTCCTTTTGCCCCCTCTTATCTCCTCTTTTTACCCCTAGATCGACCAGGGGTCAGCTGGTACATTAGCTTTACGCCTTGCAGCACTATCAGCATCATAATAGCTTACACCGGTATCACCAGGGGCAGCATTACTACGCTCTCCAGCTACCTCATCATCCCATCCCACCATGCTAGCAGTGCCACCGTGATGCACCTTTAGGGCATCTTCTGCGGCTTGCAAGGTGTTAAATGCTATCTCCATTGCATCCAGGTCGTCTGATGCTATTGCTTTGTTAACCACCACTTGGGCGGCATCTATAATATTGTTTAATCTTTTTGCTTCGTTAATCATTTTTATTCTCCAGTTTGCCTTTTTGGGCGGTATCTCCTCTTTCCTTATCTTGTATACCTAGTATAGCGTACCTTTTTGACGTTGTCAAGAAGAAAATTCAAACTATTTAAACAGGTGATCATAACGACTAATAATAGACTGCTTATATCCCTTAGCCTGTTTAAGCACCACCCCCTGACACCGCACTTTAGCCTGTCCATAACAGGTGGGAAGATCATCATTATCATTCTGCTTACACCAAGCGATATCAGCCTCAGTAGGCACATAGGGGGTGCGATCATTAAGGGGGGTGTTAAGCTGTGGGTCATCAGGTAGTGTGGTCGTTATACCATCAGCATTGAGCACTAAGTACCCACCCTTGATTAACTCCAAAGGAATAGAGGGGTCTTTAGGAGGCGGTATTTCACTAGCACCTAATTCATCGCCCAATAAATCAAGTTCAGCCTCTCCATTTTTATTGGTTGGCATATACGTGTCTTCCCATTCTTCAAATTCTTTCTTAGTCATTTTGCACCCCCATAATTTTCAACCCACCAATCACGCTTTTCAACCGCTTTAAGAAATTTTAGTTTCTGAGTGTCAAAATATATCTTATCTGGGCTATTATATTTTTCTAACATCGAATCAACTCGATTTGATTTGGCAAAAATAAAAGATAATTCTGCATCATAGATTAAACAATTTTCACCAAGCCCACAATGCCACGCTGACACCGTAAACCCTACAATAGCCTTTTTTAAATCCGCCACACTATAATCAATCAACCGATCAGTAATACATTGCGCTATATTATGTGTCAACTTGTCAGATTCAGGCCGGTTACAATATTCCACCCAAAAATTAAATATCTCTATAACTTTTTCACCTTCTTTATCTGTCATTTTCGTTACTCCAAAAAAAAAGCCCAATTATCTGCCGGCAACTAGTAGGGTGCGGGGTTGGCAAATAATTAGGCTTAGAACACTGACACCCTACTAAGGTAAGACCACTATAATTGGTGTTACATCATCTGTCAAGCATTATATTTATTATTACACTAGCGGCGTAAACTATCCCGTATAGCACGCGTGGATGAGCCATTGGAACAGGGGGGTGGGGGCTAAACGCAGTGACCAAGCCCTCCCCTCCCCCCTTCCCTGTTCCAATAGACTCATCCTCCTTTCTATCGCGTGCGCAATAGGGATAGTCACAGCCGCCTTATAGCACACTATTACTACATTACAACTGTTCGCACACGTTACGAGCTTTAAGCGAGTGAGTGTGCTTAATTAGTGCTTTAGCAATATGCAAAAAATGCACATTGCTAATTAAGACATTTCGGAATTTCCGAAAAGTGATCTATTGCAGTTATTGCAAAACATGCAACAACTGAGTTACGAAGGATTACTTGGTAACTGAATCCTAAGGGTGGGGCAGGCGGCGAAGGGGCAGGTATAGGTATGGCTTCATTGCACAGCGGACTAGAGTTGCGGCTGGTGTTCCCCCCCTGGCTGCGCAATGGAAAGGACTGTGAGCCTATTGGAACGGTGGAGGATGGGGGTTAGAGGAAGCTGCTCGCGAATATCCACCCCCCTGTTCCAATGGCTCACACCGCTTGCATTGGAGGAACTACGCCGCCGGATTGAGGAGAGGAAAGGAGATATGTGTGTGAGTAGTCTGGTTTAATATTTGATTGTAGCATACTCTGAGGGGGAAGTCAAGGGGTTGGTTTTTTGTTGTTCTTCCACCGCTCAATATCCTTGTCAATTTGGGCAATATTAGACCGCGCTACCCGTATAAAATCATGGTGCTCGCATATGTATTCTTCCCAAAACTCCTTCATCGCTACAAAGTACTCATACGTACTTTCACAGGTGCATAGTGTTTTTTCAGTCGATATCATAATGGTCTCCTTAGTTAATATTAGTGGTTAATTGATGAAACTTGACACACGGCCAAATGACCCTTAAACTATACCTTATACCCCTTACCTTGTAAAGGGCGTCAATAACAATATTTGAACAAGAGACTATACCTATGAGACAATTTATCAGTGAAGAAAAGCAGCGGGCGGCCTACCGCGTACAAGCAAGCTCCCTCATGCGACTACGAGAAGAGTTTAGCAATGTCACCATGGCTGCAGCTACCATTGGGGTCAGTGAAGGCACCCTGCAAAACTGGTCACACAACTACAAGTTCATCCGTTTGATGTCCCCTGCTTTCGCTATCCGACTGGAAGAGATCACAGAGGGGCGGTTTAAGCGTGAAGACTTTAGGCCTGACCTGTTCATTAAGGGGTGGAAACCAATATAGAAGAAAGTTTGCATTTTCTTCTTGACAAGTTATAAAAGGTATACTATACTAGGTATACAAGATTAGAAGAGAGGAGACACTACTGACAATCTAAAGAAATCGCGCAGAGAGTCACGTGCTTGCGCGTAGGCCGCTTAAAGTAACTGCGGGTGGCGTAGTAGCTGCCCACCGCAAATGGGATCACGGAAATCGCAAAGCCCGCAGTCTTTAGGTTAACTTGGAGGCAAAGGAGAGAACAAATGAGAGAATTAAAACCACAAGAAATGGAGCGTTACTATGATGCTGTCATCGAAGCTAAGGCTAAATTGTGTGAGGCGATCAAACGGTTAGAAGCCCAGCAATACTGCAATCGTTTAGCGCGGGGAGAAGTCCCTCAAACACAGCGTAGGGGGATGTGATGAAGTTAGACCTTATTATTCCAGATGTAACTTACGAACACTTGAAGAAATTGTTGGAGGACTTTTTGAAGAGCGAAGAGGAAATAACATGACACACACAGACACAGGAGACATTACAGGGCTTGACGGCTGCCTGTATGCTCGCCTCAAACCTGTGTTTAGGGTGACATGATGAAAATAAAAGAACTCCTGAATCAACATAACAATGATCTACGGGTCACCTATGAATGCGAACATTGCGGATATGAAACATTGAAAAATCAGCCAGGGACAAGAGATGCATATGCCTATAATGATGCTTACTTTTGGAAAGAGGTTATCCCTTATTTAACTTGCCCAGATTGCGGTAATAATCGAAAAGGGGAAAAGAATAATCACGCGATACCCTACTAGGAGAAAACAAATGACTAAAATTGATAAGTTAAGAAAACAATTAGAGCTAGCTGAGGGTGAATTAGCACGAGCAGAAGATATGGTGGACGGATGCGTGGGTGAGTATAATCATGCTAAAGATGAACTAGAGGATGCTCTAAAACAAGAGAAGAAAAATAATGTTTAAAGATTTTGACTCAGAATGCTTCGTAATATTAATGGGAATTATCATGGTGTTCATCTTTTTGATGTCGCTTGTTGTGGGCGCAATGTTTTTTGGATTTTTTGGCAACAACCAGCTGAATTGGGATCCAAGAAAACCGATTAAAATTATAATTATTAAGGAGATAAAAAATGACACTCACAGCCACTAAACCACACCCCCAATCCAACCGCTTCAAGTGCTGCTTGTTCGGCCTCCCTGGTGTCGGTAAATCACACTTCGCCTACAGCTTCCCTGCCCCCTATATCATCGATACAGAGGGGCTGATGAAGTACAGCCACTTTGTTAAAATGATTAATGATAACGGGGGGGTGGTGACATCACTAAACACCGTTGAACAAATAATGAGTGAAATTAGATCGCTGCGTGCTGAAAAACATAACTACAAAACGCTTGTGATTGACAGTCTATCACCTGTATATACAGAGTTCTGCAACCGTGAGGCCATTAGAATCGCAAAAGAAAAGAACACAGAAGGCACAGAATTCGCTATCAATACCGCCAAACCTAAACGTCAATTAGCTGAAATGGCGCAATTAATCAGTCAAATTGATATGAATGTTATTTTGATATCGCATGCAAAGCTTAAATATAAAGACGGAAAAGAAGCAGGAGAAACACAAGATACACCAGACAAGTTTGCCTACATGCTAGGGGCTGTCATTCAGGTGCACGTTAATGGCGAAATTAAGCGCGTAGGACAGGTCATTAAATCACGCTACAATGAACTGAAAACCATGGAGTCATTTAATTTGAGCTATGATGAGATTAAGAAACGCTTCGGGGGCGCGCTATTCGAACACGAGGTTAAAACTATCCCCGCCCCAAGCCTTGAATTAATAGCCAGAATACAACAATTTGTAACTAAGGGGCTGCTCACAGAAGAGCTTAAAGCGAAATGGCTAACCGTTGCAGGAGTGCCAGAATTGAAAGATATGACTAAAGGACAGCTTTATGCTTGTTTGAAGTTTTTGAGAAATAGATTCCCCAATAATCCTGACTGCCTTGTGGGTAGCCGAGGGGCAGTCTGTAGTCGTGAAAATGTAACACCAAAATTAACCTAAACAGGAGACCATTATGACATCCCCCGAAGATACAAAAAGAGAAATTAAAGCGCAAGTTCATATAATTGAAAAAGAATTAGATAGCTTGGTAGAGGATAAAATAACTAGGCTTCTT
>SDBT01015491.1_pt1 | contig 12117 bp, 9 predicted proteins | sample 2277101 | NCBI WGS metagenome assembly SDBT01 (sample SAMN10404973, study PRJNA504765) | marine sediment metagenome | isolation source: marine sediment core GS10_PC15, 103 cmbsf | place: Arctic Ocean: Southern Knipovich Ridge | collected 2010
TTCTCCTAATTCGTTTTTATCAGGTCCATTTCTCTGAGATTTTTAAATGCATCCCTGTATGCTCCAACACCTGGAAGTATGACAGCAGCAGCATTTTTGATCTTTCCCGGGTCGCTTGTTACTTCTACCCTGGCACCTGCTTTCTTAAAAGAGTTCTCAACACTCTTAATATTTCCCATTCCGTAATCAATGATCGCTATATACATCTTTCCTGCCTGACATTTATCTCTGTTTATAAGCACGGATATACCATCTTATTAAAAGAGTGATCTATCTAGTAAATATTTTAAGCCATTACCCGAAAAGCCTGCCCAAGAACCGGATCCTGGCTTAGCCCAACTTTTGGACAGGCTCCTAAATTGAACCTTTGGTTGAGGGTATAAAATCACTATCTGTCAGCCTGCTTGCATCTTTTAATGTAAGGCCAAATGCTTTAAAAATAGCTTCTATTATATGGTGAGAAGCTATACCTGTATTCTTGGTTATGTGCAAGTTTATAAAACTATTGCTGACAAGGGCACGGAAAAAATCCTCTATAATAGAGGTCTCTATTCCCCCTTCAAGATTTTCATATTCCATATCTACCCTGTATGAAAGATATGGTCTTCCTCCGATATCAAGGGAAATGGATATTTCAGCTTCATCCATCGGGACCACAATACTTGCAAATCTTTTTATCCCCTTTTTATCCTCAAGGCATTTTGCTATTGCTTTACCAAGACATATCCCAATATCTTCTACAAGGTGGTGGTTTTCGATTTCTGTATCTCCCGAAGCTTCAAGCACCAGGTCAAAACTGCCATGTCTTGAAAAACTATCAAGAACATGGTTGAGAAATGGTATTGTTGTATCAATACCTGCATTGCCATCACCATCCAGGTTTAATTCAAGTACTACGGACGTTTCACCGGTCTTTCTCTCAATCTTGGCTTTTCTTTTCATTTCTTGGACTCCACGGTTATAATATTTTTCTTATATTATCAAGCAACTTGCTGATCTGAGAATATTTTATCTTGTAACTTGCTATATTTGCAATAAGCCTAGTGGTGGAGACCATGATGTCTTCCATTTCTACAAGATTATTGTCTTCTAAGGTCTTGCCGGTAGAAGTTATATCAAGTATTTCTTCGGCCATGCCGAGTATCGGAGCCAGTTCGACTGAACCATGCAGCTTGATTATCTCAACCTGCATCCCTTTTGAGTCAAAATATTTCTTTGCAATATTAGGATAGCTTGTAGCAACCCTGACTGATCCAAAGTGTTGATAATGCTTTTTTACTTTCTCTGTCTCATCTTTTTTAGTTGCTAGTACCAATCTGCACCTTCCATTCTTCAGGTCCAGAAGCTCATATACCTTACTCTCCCTTTCCGCAAGGACATCTTTGCCGGCAAAACCTATATCACATGCTCCATGCTCGACATATACAGGTACATCCATTGGCCTTGAAATAATATACTTTATCGAATCTACTTTTGAATAGACGACAAGTTTCCTGTCTTTACTCTCAAGGGGAGCTATATCATACCCTGCTTTTTCCAGCAGTTCCACACATTCGCCAAAAAGATAACCCTTTGGTATTGCAATCTTTAATTCTTTTTCCATTCCTCAAGCTTTTCTATAAATGTTTTTAAATCATATCGTCCGGATTTTCCACTCTTGAGATCGATCAGATCAAACTCTGAAAGATCCCTTACTGGCTTCACCAGGATCTTACAGTTTTTTTCCCGGGCAATTCTTTCTTCGTCATCAATATCGTCAAATAAGATCTCAACATCTATTTTCTTTTTTCTAATGCTGTCAGCAAGCTCTACGGCCTCTTTTAATGAAATACTGCATCCTCCGGCAGCAAGCAATATCTTGAAGTCGCGTATTACATTATAATCTCCAAGAGCGCTGTGTACAAGGTCGATATCAATAGCAAAACCTGTAGCTGGCACATCCAGTCCAAATTTCTTGATCAGGCCATCATACCTTCCGCCGCTTCCTATTATTTCAGTGATCTTTGGACTGTATAACTCAAAAAGAAGTCCGGTATAATAGTCAAAATCCCTTATAATACTAAAATCAAATAAAATGTATTTACCGCAATCCTGTTCTTCCAGCATTGCGGTCAGTTCTTTAAGATACTGAAATACATCCGATACGCTTTTCGTGTCTATCTTCTCAACTGCATCAGATATTTTTTCAATATTATTCTCCGGCTGTAAAAGATCCATAAATAGACCTGTCTTTTTTTTATCAATAGCATTAAGATCGTTTTCAATCCCTACAAAATCTTTCAGTACTATTTTTTTCTTCAGCATATCTTTGCGTGTTTCATCAAGCCCGAACCAATCAGAAAGACCTTCAATAAAACCGATATGGCCAAGACCAAGTTTGAATTCCGATAATCCAATGTCATTCATGATCCTTATAAGTATTATAAGGATTTCTGCATCGGCCTTTATCAGGTCTTTTGAACCAATAAACTCAAGACCTGCCTGGGAATATACTCTCTTGTCGCCTATTTGTTTGCCAGATTGACGGAAAACATCAGAGAAATAACAAAATCTCACAGGTACCTGGTCCTTTTTTATCCTCATCCCTGCAAGTCTTGCGATCGGGATGGTCATGTCTGCCCTCAATGAAATAAGACTGCCATCAGTATCTATAAAATTAATAAGTTTATTTTTCCAGTCCTTGCCGACTCCTATAGAGATATTTTCAGTATATTCCATGACCGGGGTCTTTACTTCACCATATCCCCACTTCTGGAACTGATTGCTTATCATCCTTTTGATAGCATTTCTTTCGCTGGATTCGAAAGGAAAAATATCCCTCAGGCCAAATGGCAATCTAACATTTGTATTTTCTTTTGATTCGAACATAAAAACCAATCTAAAAATATTTAAGTTAAAAATACTATTACAAAAAAATAAAAAAGTAAAACCCGGGAGCCTGAGCCCAGTTCCCGGACAGGCTCCTATATGCCGAGACTACCAAGTCTTTCTATCTCTGTGACCGGTTCAAGATCCTTATTAACCGTAATGTTTCTGCCGTCTTCAATCATTGTCATAATGGTACCTTTTGCAGCTTTGACCCCGCATAGATGGGGGGCGTCCAATATCCCTGTCTCTACAGCCCCGGCAAGTATTTCCGGTTCTGTTAAAGGATCCTCAAAAGCATCTCTGCGGTCAAGTTCTTTTATTTTATTTAATATGGCCCATGCATCTCTGGTGAGCTCATTTTTTCTTTTAATGACTCTGCTGTCTGACTTCATGTCGGGACATCCATGTATACAATTCTCTATTACCCTGTTTGCTATCTTAGTACTTTCTATAATATCACCAGGTTTTGCAGCATGATCAGCCTCGCAGTATCCTACAATATGCACTATCTGGGGTTTCAGCTGCATCTGAAGGAATGTAGAAGATGCCAGCTGACCCTTGCCACCATCAAAATCAGCAGGATAACTGAAAAGACCGGCTCTGGTCTCCCTTATCGAAATAAAATCATCATCATGCAGAGACTCGATCATTTCTATCTTTGCAAGCATCTTTGCAAGATCCATAATAAAAGATGTTTCTGGCGGCGTATTGAACATATATTGCGAGATATATGTATCCACCCCCATTTTCTTTGCATTATAAGCAGCAAGGAATGCTGCAGCAACAGCTATGGAATCCGGTGCATACCTTAGGCTCCAGTGATGGGACTCATTTACTTCAACAGGTATTTTTTTTGAGCCGTGCCATTTAATGACGGACTGGTTTTCAGCTATGGACTGCCTGAGCTTGCGCCCACTCCTATTGTCAAGTTCATTGTACCAGAACAATGGAACAGCACACCAGGCATTATTGATTTTATCAACAAGTATCTCCGCCATCCTGATAATATCATTTGTTCCGCTATAACATCTTAAAAGAGGGTGATTTCCTGTCCTTGAAACATCATAAAGCTTTTTAAAATCATCTTTAGTCCTTATTGGTACCCCTCCGGCCCCATCCTGGTCGGGATCCATTTTTTCAGGGTGGAAGAAAAACTCCTGGGTATTCTGGTCGGGTCCGATAGATATTATGTCAAGGAGTCCACTCCCGGATATTTCCCGTATACCTTCGAGAGTCTCATCAAGGGTAGGTCTTCCGAAATGATGTCTTATAACAGGATATGGACTTTTGTATTCTATTCTCTTTAAAAGAGTCTGGGGAGGAATGCCGGAGCTTTCCTTTATTTTTTCTCCGGTTAGATATCTTTCTACTTCCTCCGGAGTCTCCTCTCCGGTAAAGATCCTTGAAAATATCCCTGTCTCGAGAGCAATATCTGCAACTGGCTTTGTTGTGCCAAGTATAAACTTTATGCCATTACTTTTTCCACTTTTAATTATCCTTTTCTCCAATTCCTTAAATACAGGCAAGATGCTTTCAGGTGACAGCCTGTAACTGACCGCAACGGTATCCGGTTTAAAGTCATCGATTTCTCTTAATAGCGTATCTATATTAAGGGCGGATCCGGAAAATCTGGTATTATAACCAGATTTTTTTGCAATATTTAAAAAATTAAGTATTCCTGCTACATGCACACAACTGCCTATGCATGCTCCAAGTATTTTCTTCATAAATACAATCCTTATCTCTTTCCGTTTATTAACACTTCTCTTGTCTGTTTGAGATCAAGGCCTTCCATGCCAAGACTCTCTAGATTCCTTCCTATTTTCCTGAAATCTTTTTTAAATATGGAATCAGCAATATGTATAAGAGAATCAATTACAGGTGTATTGACACCCAGATGTCGGCCAAATTCCGATATCGGTACGAGACTCATCGGTACATCTTCTGTAATATAGCGCACATTTGTTGTGCGGGGGGCCATTATCCCAACATATCCGGGATTACTGTGAATAGCATCAAACAAACTGTCTTCCACTACATTATAAGCCATTGAGAGCCAATCTATTGCAGTATAAATATTCTCACATTTAAGGGCACATGCAACGTCTACCCTCTCCTGGTCTACAGTTTCAAGAATACTGGCTATAGATTGTGTGACTCCCTCTATATAGAATTGAAAATTTCCAAGTGTCGACTCGATCCTGGATGCATTCAGGATCGTTATGGAAGGATGAAATACAGCACCCATATTATTAAAACTTGTCTCAATAACATCGGATGCAGATATAAACTCAGGAAAAGCCATATTAAGTTTTTTGACGACAACACCAGTTTTTTCTGATGGGATGGCGGCAACCGGTATAGCCTGTTTTATCCTGAATATTTTTGCCGTAGCAGGTCCCATTCCCCTGCTCGCATAGATAAAAGTCTGAGTTTCCGCAATAGTGACATCTTCATGATTATTGTTTTTCCTTAATATCTGTAAAAACTCAAGTGCGCCACAAGTCCTTCCAGGATTCAGGACTACTATCTGGTCTTTTTTCAGAAATGGGGCACATATCTCAGCAATGGGCGAATGGCCGTTTGCCGGTACTACCAACATTATCACATCTACTCCACTTATTGCTTTTTCCATATCATCAGTGACACATCCCAGTCGTCCAAAACCTTTGATCTCACCTTCAAGCTCTATGCCTTTCATCTTTATTATTGGTTTTATTCTTGACAGTGTACGGTTGTAAAGGTTTACTGAAAAACCCTTTACAGCCAGGTGCGCAGCCAGTGCCTTCCCTCCGTGTCCGGCCCCGATAACTGCAAAATTTAAATCTTTCATTTATTGATCCTCCTGCTTTATTGCTTTAGTATGATCAAATTACTCACTGAAGACTTTTCCGGTGAATTCTTTCTTCATATCACCAAAAAGTTTATCCCCAGGTTTTACTCTAAAATCCTCCGGAAGTTTGTATGTCCTCTCCGGCTTTTGCTCAGTTCCGTTAACTACTTTAAATTCTACCATACATTTACCCGGATTATTCTTTAAAACCTGATAAAAATGATTTATGAATTCAATATTCATATCCTTTTTTCTTATTATAAAAGTAATCTTATCTTTTTCAGTTTCACTGATTTTTCTTTCTTTGCCGGCATCATTTGAATCATCTTTTTTTAACTCTGAAAATTCATTAGCCAATAGCTTTATCTGGTCTTCCTTTTTATCGATCTTGCCTTTCATTTTTACTATTCTGTCTTCGACTATTAATTCCCTGTATTTTTCAAGTACATTAGGAAAAACGATCACTTCCAGTTTATTCTCAATATCTTCAAGATCGATAAAACACATCTGCTGGTCCCTTTTTGTGTATATATTCTTGATATTTGTTATTATTCCCCCAATAGTGGCCGTGGCTTTGTCCTCTAAGTCCTGGAGTTTAGCAATTGAAGTCAGTTGGGTAAGGATGGTCTCGTATTCTAACAGTGGGTGACCGGATATATACAAACCAAGCATTTCTTTTTCAAAATTCAATAACTGTTTTGGCGGATATTCTTCCTTTTGATCCTTCTTATCCATTATCCCGTTGAACATCATTTTCCCCTGCTGTTCATCATCATTATCAAACAATGAGAACTGCCCTTTATCCCTTTCCTTCCTGACTTTTAAGATTTCTTCAGTGATCTTTTCAAAATTCTCAAAAAGAAATTACCTGCTCTGACCCAGGGAGTCAAAAGTACCGCTTTTAATGAGGCTTTCAATTGTCTGCCTGTTTAACACTGAAGTCTCTACTCTTTCACAGAAATCAATAAAGTCAATGAACTTTCCATTGGCTTTCCTCTCCTTTTCAATACTCTCGATCACATTTGTGCCGACATTTTTTATCGCAGATAATCCGAAACGTATTGAACCTTCAACTACTGTAAAATCAGAAAAACTTTCATTTATATCAGGAGGCAATACGGTTATTCCCATTCTCCTTGTATCATGCACATACTGTGCCACTTTATCCTGATTACCCATTCTAATACTTAAAATAGCAGCCATGAACTGTACCGGAAAATTAGCTTTCAGGTATGCAGTCTGATAAGATATCATAGCATATGCCGCGCTATGGGATTTGTTAAAACCGTATTCAGCAAAGTAGTTTACAAGTTCAAATATATTTGTCGATATTTCTTCCTCTATTCCCCTTTTTTTTGCGCCATCAATGAACTTATGTTTCTGCTCCAGGAGGAGTTTTCTTTTCTTTTTACTGATAGCTCCCCTTAGTATGTCAGCCTCAGACATTGAAAAACCTGCAAGTTCAGATGCAATGCCCATCACCTGTTCCTGATAAAGTATCATCCCATAAGTATCTTCGAGTATAGGTTTTAGGCTTGGATGAGGATATTCTATTTTTTTTCTTCCGTTTTTACTCTCTACGAAATCATTCACCATCCCGCTTTGAAGCGGTCCGGGCCGGTAAAGCGCAAGCAATGCAACAAGATCCTCGAATTTATCAGGTTTTAAATTAACAACCAGCTCCCTCATGCCCGAACTTTCAAGCTGGAATACTCCCAGGCAGTCTCCATCGGCAAGCATTTTATAAGTCTTCTTATCATCTAGCTTTACTTCATTTATATTTATCTCTATATTCTTTGTTTTCTTGATCAAAAACAGCGCTTTATCAATAAGTGTAAGAGTTCTTAGGCCCAGAAAATCCATCTTAAGGAGGCCTATTTCCTGGATATCCTCCATTTTATACTGGGTAACAATATCACTATCGCCTTCCTGCTGTATGGGGGTGTAGTTGTAGAGATCTTCTGCGGATATGACCACGCCTGCAGCATGTATTGAGTCCTGGCGGGCCATTCCCTCAAGTGATACAGCCATGTCTATGACTTCTTTCATCCTGTAATCATTGTCATATACTTCCTTTAGCTCAGGAGCCATTTCAAGTGAATTTCCTATGGTAACATTTAATTCCATCGGGATCATTTTAGCAACCCTATCGACCTCCGAATAAGGGACCTCCATCACCCTGCCGGCATCCCTGATCGCTTGTCTTGCGGCCATTGTCCCAAATGTGATCAGCTGCGCAACCCGGTTTTTTCCATATTTTTCTGTAACATATTTTATTACCTGTCCCCTCTTCTCATAACAGAAGTCAATATCTATATCAGGCATACTTCTACGCTCCTCATTCAAGAACCTCTCAAAAAGAAGTCCGTGTTTAATAGGATCGATATCTGTTATTCCCAGACAGTAAGAGACTATGCTGCCTGCAGCAGAACCTCTTCCCGGTCCTACCCTGATCTTATTTTCTTTTGCAAAATGTACAAAATCCCAGACGATGAGGAAGTACTGGGCAAATCCCATTTTCTCGATCACATCAATCTCTTTTTTTATTCTGTCTTCAACTTCCCTAGATATGTTCCCATATCTCTTTTTTGCACCTTCGGCACAAAGATCTTCCAGATATTTTTCAGGTTTTATATTCCCGGGAGTTTTAAATGCAGGTATGAGATTCATCCCAAAATCTAATTCAAGATTACACTTTTCAGCTATTTTAAGTGTATTTTTTATTGCCTCTTCCTGTTCGGGAAAAAGACCGGACATCTCATTAAGATCTTTGAAGTAATACTGGTCGGTAGAAAACTTTAATCTTTCTGTCTCGTTTATTGTTGATCCCGTCTGGATGCAAAGAAGGACATCATGGAAACTGGTATCTTCTTTTTCCAGATAATGGACATCATTTGTTGCCACAAGAGGTACATCATATTTTTTTGACAGCTTTACCAATTCTTTGTTTACCACTTTTTGTTCAGGTATACCTGAATCTTGAAGCTCAAGATAGAAATTATCTTTTCCAAAAATATTGATAAAACTTTTCAGTGTATCAGCGGCGCCATCATTATTGCCTGAAATTATATGCCTTGGTATTTCTCCGGCAATACATCCACTTAATGCTATCAGTCCTTCATGATATTTCTCTAGTAATTCTTTATCGATTCTGGGTTTATAATAAAACCCTTCAAGAAAACCAAAACTGGCAAGCCTCATCAGGTTTTGATATCCCTGGTTATTCATTGCCAGAAGAGTTAAGTGATACGTGGTGCCTTCCCTTTTACCTTTAGTGATCTGTTTTTCAAAACGGCTCTTCGGAGCCATATAGACTTCGCACCCGATTATGGGTTTTATACCTGCCTTTTTAGCAGCTTTATAAAATTCGATCACTCCATACATCACTCCGTGATCGGTAATAGCAACTGCAGGCATTCCGAGCCTGACAGCTTTCTCTACTAGCCCTTTTATTCTGGCAGCACCATCAAGCAGTGAATATTCGCTATGTACATGTAGGTGAACGAAATTATCTTTAACCATATAAATAAGAAGCTTGACCTATCCGTATTATCTGAAATAATAAAATAATAATATATAATTACATCACAACGCGGTACATCTCATCAAGTGAAGTGACACCCATTGCTATTTTCTCTGCTGCAGCCTCAGGCAGTGTCCTCATTCCTTCTTTCCTGGCAACTTCCTTGATCATGTCTGTACTTTTTCTGTCAAGAAGCATCTCCCTGATCTTTTTTGATACCACCAATACCGAAAAAATACCGATCCTTCCAAAATAACCTTTATCATTGCACCTGGTACAGCCCTCACTGGTAAATACCTTTTTCCCTTTAAGTATTGGAGCTATCTCTTTATCAAGAGGAATACCGGAAATGTCGGTTTCTTTCTTGCAGTTTTCACATAGTTTTCTTACAAGTCTCTGTGCTACTATACATTTTACGGCAGATGATATCATATAGGACTCCATTCCCATCTCCAACAGTCTGGTAAGAGTAGATGGCGCATCATTGGTATGAAGAGTTGTCAGGACAAGATGTCCGGTTATAGAAGCTTCCATAGCAACTTTTGCCGTCTCAAGATCTCTGATCTCTCCAACCATTATGATATCAGGGTCACTACGGAGCATTGCCCGGAGTCCCCTTGAAAAATCAAGATTTATCTTCTGGTTCACCTGGACCTGTATTATCTGGGGGAACCTGTATTCAACCGGATCCTCAATAGTGAATATTTTTTTCTCAACATCTGCTATGCGGCTAAGGCTCGCATATAATGTCGTTGTTTTTCCGGAACCTGTAGGACCCGTTATCATTATTGAACCATGAGGAATTGATATCATTTTACTATAAATCTTAAAGTCTTCCGGAAGCATGCCGCTTTTATTCAGGTCAAATACACTATCGTCCCTGTCGAGTATCCTTACTGTGATGTTCTCGCCATACACAGAAGGAATGGAAGCAAACCGGAGGTCTATCATCCTGTTTTGAAAATTAATGGAGCCTCTGCCGTCCTGTGGGAGCCTGTTTTCAGTTATATCAAGACCACCCATGATCTTATAACGGGAGATCAGAAGTCTTTGAACCGTCTTTGGAACATCCTTTATCTTCTGAAGAACACCATCTACCCTGAATCTTATCGTGCAGCTCTTTTCCTGTGGCTCTATATGGACATCACTTGCCCTGAGTGATATTGCCTTAAGTATTATCTGGTTTGCAAGTCTCACAAGAGGATTCTTCTCTATGAGATCCTCCTCATACTTTTCGGCAATAGTGAGATCCTCGTCCTTCATGATCTCCTGGACTTCTTTCAAGCTATAATCATCGGAAGTGTAGAGCTTGATGATATCATTTATATCTTTCTCGGAAGATATGAAAGGTTTTACATTATATCCCGTAAGGAGCCTTATCTCGTCAATAGCATGTATGTCCCTTGGATCGGTCATCGCAACATGCAGGGTGCTGTCGGTAAGCTTGAACGGAAAGACTTTTCTCTTAAATGCGAAATCTTTTGAAATGAGATTTGATGCAGCCGGATCTATATTATCCTGTATCGTTGAAAGCTCGATCGTGTCAAACCCTCTCTGGAAAGATACAAGTTCAATAAGTGTCTTATCGTTTATAAAGCCTCTCCTTATAAGTATCTCACCAAGTTTTTCACCAGTCTTTTTTTGTATTTCCAGAGACTCGTCCAGCTGTGTTTCCGTGATAAGTTTTTTATTTATAAGGATCTCGCCGATCTTTTGTCTTTTAAAATCTAATTCAACCATATAATACTAATTTATCTTAATATTTTTATTAAACATTTTACAAGATAATTCTATATATCTTCTTTATAATTATTATTTCTATTATAATATATCTAGGGCAATATTACACATCTACAGAGGATAATTTTTAAAAATCTTAGAAGTTTTTTCCTGATTAAAATATTTAAATAAATATTAAGCTGATTTATTTTTTGTTGCGATTTATTATTCCTGCTGAATATCCTGCGCCAAAACCATTATCAATATTGACAACAGATACTCCGGGACTGCAGGAATTCAACATTGTCAGAAGTGGTGCAATTCCCCCAAGATTTGCTCCATATCCTATACTGGTAGGAACAGCAATAACAGGGCACTCGACCATAGCACCTATAACTCCGGGAAGAGCTCCTTCCATGCCGGCTACTGCAACGATCACATTTGAATTCTGGAGCTGATCCTTGTAATTCATCAAACGGTGTATGCCTGCTACCCCGACATCGTATATTTTAATTACCTTGTTTTTCATCAGGTATCCAGTAATTGCAGCCTCATCAGCTATTTCCATATCTGAAGTACCTGCACATATGATAGTAATGCCTTCTTTTAACTTATTTTCATCTTCATCAAGAGGTGTATAAATTATCCCGGAAGAAAATTTCAGCCTGACACCCTTTAATTTCTTTTTTAGCATTAGATAAACTTCTTCATCTGTTCTTGTGATCATGAGTATTTTTGAATACTTTAATATTTTTCGTGATATTTCCAGTATTTGGTTCGGTGTCTTATTGGTACCATAGATGACTTCCGGAAAATCCCTTCTGAGTATTCTGTGATGATCAACTTTTGCAAATCCGATATCTTCAAAATACAGGTCCTTTATGTTTTTTAAGAAATCATCAGTAGATATCTTTCCCTTTTTATAATTGTCCAGGTATCCTTCAATAAGTTTATTTATGTGCTTGCTCATGTCTCACTCTCCAGATCATATTTTTTACGACCAGCCATTATATATTGTGTATTCCGGCTCCAATCGGACGGAGGAAACGGTAAAACCCCGACCTCCCACTCCGGTATATGTATTATCCGACATACGGCAATTGAATAACTTAACTAATTAAATTATATCTTTTTACCAGATTTATTAAGTTCCTCATCCTAAAACAAATCACTA
>SDBT01015492.1_pt1 | contig 12117 bp, 12 predicted proteins | sample 2277101 | NCBI WGS metagenome assembly SDBT01 (sample SAMN10404973, study PRJNA504765) | marine sediment metagenome | isolation source: marine sediment core GS10_PC15, 103 cmbsf | place: Arctic Ocean: Southern Knipovich Ridge | collected 2010
CTTCCCGTTCCTAGCTCTCCAGGCACCCCGACACGTCGGCCGCTTTTCCCGAGGCCGGGAAGACCCTGCCCCCGCGCTCCACCGACGTCGGGACACCCCTGGACGCGAGGAACTCTACCAGGTCGTCATTGAAGAACCGGGAGAAACACCCGTACAGGAACTTGCCGTTCCTGCCGTAGTTCTCTATTGATGTGTCAAGCGAGCCCCTGTTGGTGACGTTGGACCTGCCCTTGCCGCTTATCCTCAGCTTGCTCGCCGGGCGGCTCATCCTCTCGAGTACCAACACCTCGCAGCCGAGCTCCGCAGCCCTGCCCGCGGCCATCAGCCCCGAGGCGCCTCCTCCAACGACGATCACCCGTTTCGCCCCACCCATGCTCTTCTCCGTCGCGCAGCCCGCGCCCGCACTTTCCCTATCAGCGACTCTCCTCAAAGGGGTCGCGCTTCCTGAAATCCGGCAAATAGCGGAAGCTCGAGGTCATCTGCTGGATAAGAGCATTGTCGAGCCCCAGTTCCAGCGCGAAGTCCACCGCCTCGTCGTACTCCCGGGGAGTGAGCCTCCTTGCCAGCTCCGGGAACTCCCCTGCCCTGTGCTGCGGGCTGTACTGCGACATTATCCCGACGTGCATGTCTTTCGACACCGAAGCAAGGAACCCGAGCACTTCCTTGCTGCGCGCCAGGTCGTTCGGCAGGACTAGATGCCTGACGAGCATCCCCTTCACCGCCACACCGTCAGAGTCCAGCTCGAGGTCGCCGACCTGGCGGTGCATCTCACGTATCGCATCCTGCGCCACCCTGGCATAGTCCCCTGCACCGGAGTACCTCGCGGCCGCCTCATCGTCGAAATACTTGAAGTCCGGCATGTATATGTCGATGATGCCGTCCAGAAGGCGCAGGAGTTCCAGGCTGTCATACCCGTTCGTGTTATAGAGGATGGGGATGTCCAGGCCCTGCTCAAAGGCACCGGCAAGCGCCTCCATGACGGCAGGCATGAAGTGAGTCGGCGAGACAAGGTTTATGTTGTGGCAGCCCGCTGCCTGCAGCTCGCGCATCATCCCGCCCAGCTCTTCCGGCCCGGCCTCCCTGCCCGAGTGATGCTGGCTGATCGAAAAGTTCTGGCAAAACACGCAGCGAAGGTTGCAGTACGAAAAGAAGATGGTGCCCGAGCCGCGCGTCCCCGCGAAGACCGGCTCCTCGCCGTGGTGCGGGGCCCGCGAGGAGACAGTCGCCCTCGGGCCCGCGCGACAGAACCCCTCTTCCCCCTCCAGCCTGTTGACAGCGCAACGGTGCCCGCAGAGGCAGCACGCCTCGACCAGAGCGCGGGCCGCGGGGACCCGCTCCGAGACGAGACGTGATCTTTCCCAGGGGTTCACGCACGCCGCCCGCACCAGCTCACAGCCAGCCCGTGAGCCGGGCAAGCAGCCTCGAGTATTCCACGTATGCAGGCCATGATATGTCCGGGGGCACCCCGTGGTCGCACCCGGGGATGAACCCGCCGTCCTTAAGCAGGGGCGGCACCACCCGCCTTACCTCGGCTTCCATCACCGCTCCGCCCTTCGCGATAGCACGCTTGTCTATCCCGCCCCTGAATGCAAGCTTCCTGCCGTAGAGCTTCCGGTACTCGACGATGTCGTTGCCGGCAGCCACCTCCAGCGGGCTGGTGCAGTTGACTCCCGCCTCCAGCCATATGGGTATGAGCTCCGCGATGTAGCCGTCCGAGTCTATGTCCACCACCGGGCAGCCCGCCGCCTTGAGCTCGCCCGTCCAGCGCTCCCATGCCGGGAGAAGAAATTCTCTCGTCATCGACGGCGATATCATGCTGTGCACTTTGTACGCCATGTCTTCGTTTATGCAGACGTGATCCGGAACCACTCCCTCTAGTGCCCTTGCGAAGACCCGCGAGACGAACTCCGTCCAGAAATCCGCCATCTCCCGGACGAAGCCAGGATCCTGGGCCATCATGATACACAGGTTCTCCATGCCGCACCACTCGCGAAGCTGCCAGAAGGGACCCGTCACGCTCAGGCTGACGGGATGGGCCCGGTCGGACTCCCCGGCGCACCACGCGTCGAAGTCCGCACCCAGCCGCCCCGGCTCTTCCGGGTCGAACCTCCGCTTCATCTCCTCCCAATCCGCGCGCGTCTCGACGGGGAACTTGTGCCACTTGCGTGTCACGAAGTCCCTTGGCAAACGTATGTACGTGTAGTCGAACTCGTCGGAGATCTCCGTGATCGCGCCCATCCAGTCCTGGACCACGTAGTGCCCGTCCCTGTGTTCGAGCACCTTCTCCTCGAACTCCGGCATCATCCTTAACGATACCGCTTCGCCCATGCCCCGGACGTACGGGTCGTCGTCGATACCAAGCTCCTCGCAGAGCGCCTGCCTGTGGTCGGCACCAACCGGGAGCCCCTGCGCGGCCCACGCCGCCCGGGTCGATTCCCTCGGGTATCCCGGGACCAGTGGTACCCGGTCCACTGTTTCGAAGAGCAGCGCCCCCAGGAACCTCTCTCTCGCGTTCACTCGGCCTTCCCCGTCCCGTCGGTCACCTGCCGTCAAAGTTTACCGGGCCGCATTATACCGACGACGATGACGAAAATCCACCCCAAACCGTCCGCCGTGCGCGCGGCAGCACCACGCGCCGCCCCGGCGCCAGCACTCCCCGGATGCCCGCAGCAGGGGCACGCCGGCTTCCGGGAGCATCACACCAGGTACTGCCTAAGGCGTGACCGGACCGAGCCTTAGGCGTCTCTATCCACAGGTTATACCCAGGATGTGTGCTGTCGATAGCCCGCTTTACCGACGCTGATATGCAGTTTTCTCCCGAACTCATTGCGCCGGCTTCACTAGCCGAAGCAGCCCGCCTGCGGGACGGACTGCGCCGGCCACAGGATTGCGATTTTTCGCTTGACAGATATGTCAAGTTGTGGCAAATTGGGGTTCAGGAGGGCAAGATGCGTCAAAGACGAGGGTGGGTGTCATGAGGTCGGCAGTAGTTGCTCATCCGGACCCCCCGGCCGGCCACGGTAAGGTGAGAAAGCCGCGCCACAGCAACGCTGCCGCAGGGGTGTCCGAGAAGGAGATCCTCACGGGAACGGACGTCCAGCAGTTCCTCGGCATCTCCCGGACCACGCTGTGGAAACTCCGTAAGAAGCAAGGATTCCCATACTCGAAAGTCGGCAGGGAATACCGTTACCTTAAGAGCGAGGTGATCTCCTGGCTCCACGATTCCAAATACCGGGAGTCTCAAACGATGTTGGACTTGCGCAAGTGACTCCCTTGGCAGAGTTACCTCATCCGGTGGATGCCCGACGACTGCTGGCGAGGACAGACATTCGGAGCAGGCCCAGGAGGGCGTCCACCGGACTTATGAGAGTGAGGTGGGAGACATGAGTGGAGTCGCCGATCGGCCGGCCGGCTGGCGCAGCGTGTCGGAAGAGGACTGGACTGATTGGACATGGCAGCTGAAGCACAGAATAACCACCCTCAGCGAGATACGGAAATTCATCAAGCTCACCGACCAGGAGATCGCAGGTATCCGGCTGAGAAACCGGTTCCCGTTCGCGCTGACTCCGTATTTCTCCACGCTGCTGGATCCTGATGACCCGAAGTGTCCCATCCGGCGCCAGGCAGTACCGACGATACTGGAGTCGCGCCAGCTGCCCTACGAGATGGTGGATCCGCTCGGAGAAGAGAAAAGCTCTCCCCTGCCATTCCTCGTGCATCGTTATCCCGACCGCGTGCTGCTGCTGGTGACGGAGCAGTGCGCCATGTACTGCCGCTACTGCACGCGGCGGCGCATCGTCGGCGGCAGCGACCGCACGATATCGGAAGACAAGATGAAAGGCGTGGTCCGCTACCTGCGCCGCCATCGTAAAGTGCGCGACGTGCTGATATCCGGCGGCGACCCCCTTATCTTCAGCGACTCGAAACTCCAGATGGTGCTCGAGCACCTGCGAAGCGTCCCGTCGATAGAGGTTATCCGCATCGGGACCCGGGTCCCGGTCACACTGCCCCAGCGAATAACCCCGGCCCTGGTGGAGATGCTCCGCAACTACCACCCGCTGTGGCTCAGCATCCACTTCAGCCACCCGGCAGAGATAACCCCCCACGTGGAGGAAGCATGCGGCCGGCTTGCCGACGCAGGCATCCCGCTCGGCAGCCAGACGGTGCTCCTTGCCGGAATCAACAACGACCCGCACATCATGCGCTCGCTGATGCAGAAGCTGCTCACCTTGAGAGTACGCCCGTACTACCTGTACCAGTGCGACATGGCAGCCGGGACTGAACACTTCCGCACCCCCGTGGACGACGGCCTCAAGATGATAGCTTCGCTCAGGGGCCACACCAGCGGCTACGCCGTCCCCACTTACGTCATCGACGGTCCCGGCGGGGGCGGGAAGATACCGCTGTCGCCGCAGACGGTCCTCGCGCGTGAGAACGGCAAGCTCACGCTTCGCAATTACAGGGGGGACATCTGCCACTACTACGAGCCAGGAGCAGAGGCCTCCATGGAGGCCGAAGAGGAAACCAGTGAGGATTGGGCTGACCTACACTCTCAAGAAGTTCTCTCCCGTCGCTGATACCGGTCTGCCTGACGACATCTTTGCCGAGTGGGACGATGAAGAGACGATAGGCGCAGTGTGCGAGGCCCTGTCGCGCTGCCACGATGTCGTGCCCGTCGAAGCCACCGGAGAAGCCTACGAGCAACTGAGCCGCGAGCACCTTGACATGGTCTTCAACATCGCGGAAGGGCTCGAGGGCTCTTTCCGGGAGTCCTACATCCCCGCCCTGCTGGAGATGCTCGGGATCCCTTATACCGGGTCCGACCCACTCACGCTGGCCATATGCCTGGACAAGGCCCGCGCCAAGCAGTGTCTTACCCACGCAGGGATCCCCACCGCGGCATTCGCAGTGGTCTCATCCACCAGCGAAACCAACGGGAACTCCCATTTCTCTCGCGGCCGCGACTTCGCACGCAGTCCGGCCATCGTCAAGCCGCTGCGCGAGGGCTCGTCAAAGGGAGTGCGCGAATCCTGCGTGGTACACTCGCACGTGGAGATGCGCGAACGCATTCGCGAGACCATCCGGTCTTACGACCAGCCGGCCATCATCGAGGATTTCCTTCCGGGGAGAGAGTTCACAGTGGCAGTGCTCGGCAACGGGAGCGATGCGAGAGTCCTGCCCATCATAGAGATCAAGCTCGACGAGCTGCCGGCGGGTTCACGCGGCATATACTCCTACGAAGCAAAGTGGATATGGGACCGCCCGGAGAAGCCTCTGAAGATCTTCAGGTGCCCGGCGAAGATCTCCGACGATCTTGCCACACAGGTAGAGCAGACGTGCCTGCGTGCTTATGATTTCATGGACTGCAGGGACTGGTGCCGCATAGATGTCCGCCTCGACGAGCACGGCGTGCCGCATATCCTCGAGCTCAACCCCCTGCCCGGGATACTTCCCAACCCCGACGCCAATTCCTGCTTCCCAAAAGCGGCACGTACCGCCGGCATCGACTACGAGGAACTTCTGCTCAGCATCGTGGATATAGCCGCCGAACGCACGGGCCTCGAGTCCCGCAGCAGCAGCCGGACAGCTTCCAGCTCCCGGCACCCGGCCCACCTGCAGGCGCCCGCCTAGGCTCGCGGTACCAGGGAGACCAAAGATGGCCCGCACCACCACTGCCCGAAAAACCCGGCGAAAGAAAGCGTTTGCGCGGGCCCTCACCTGCGACGGGTGCCCGGCGCTGTGCTGCCGATACATCGCCGTCGCCACACACACACCCCGCGAGCGGCTGGACTACGAGCTGATCCGATGGTACCTCGTGCACTCCGGCATCTCCGTCTACATCGACGAGGGCGAGTGGCACGTCTACGTCGAAGCCCGCTGCCGGTACCTCTCCAGCGCACACCGGTGCTCCATGTACTCCAGGCGGCCCACCATCTGTGCCGAGTACGGCACACATGAATGCGAGAGGCACACCGATGAGGCGGATCCCGACATCTCGTTCGACACGGTGGAGGAGTTCGAGCGATACTTCAGGAAGAACTTCCGTTTCTGGGGAGACCGTATCGTCCGGAAGGCGAAGCCTTCGAAAAAGACCGGGGCTTCAGCAAGGACAAAGACGGGCAAGCGCAGGAAGACTCCCGCAGCATCCAAGAGGCAAAAGCGAGGGTCCGGCTCGCGGAAGGCCAAGTCCTAGCCGGCTTTTATCTCCCGCAGTGCTTCCGTCACCTTCCTGACGTAGTCGTGTGCCGCCTCCGGCATCCCCCCCGAGCGGTCCACCGTACCGGGACCCACGTTGTAGGCAGCCAGCGCCAGCGAGAGGTCGCCGAACCGCTCCACCATCATCGAGAGGTAACAGGTACCCGCATACACGTTTGCCCGGACATCAAAAGGGTTCTCGGAAGCGAGCGAGTAGTACGTATCGGGCATCAGCTGCATCAGGCCGCAGGCGCCGCTTTTAGATATGGCGTGCGGCCGGAAAGAAGACTCCACGCTTATGACCGCCCGTATGAGGTCGGGATCGACACCGTACTGTGCCCCGGCCCCGAGGACTGCATCCTCTATGGCACCCCGCCCTTTGGCTGCTCGCAGCAGTGACCCGGCCTGGTGGGAGAAGCGTAGAGTGGCTGCTTCCAGAACGGTGCCCGACCTGGAAGGAGCAACCGGCTTTCCCACGACCATCCCGGGCACTCCCCAGGCCGCCAGCATGCACACCCCGGCCAGGGCACCCATCGCCCGCGGCCGGACCAGCCACCTGCGGGCCCTGGGCCAGCCCACGCACACCGCGGCAATGAGGACTCCAAAGAGGAGCCCGCTCCCATGCCGAGCGAGGAACCCTGCCGGCTGGCCTATCTCCACGCTGCTACCTCCTTCTTTACAAGAACGCCAAAAACGCGCTAAAGTATATCCTATCAGCAGCTAACGCGTCAAGCAAAATCTCCTTGACACCCCGCGTGCCATGGCCAAGACTGGTGCGGTCAGCCCGGCTTCCAGGGCACAAGGCAGGAGAAAGGAGCCAGCGCATGAAACAGGCAAGAAAGATCAGGAAGATCCTCAAGAGCAAGCCCACGACCGAGGGGGCCGGTGTGCACCTGAAGAGGGCCTTCGGGCCCAACGAAGTCCCGCAACTGGACCCGTTTCTGCTTCTTGACGACTTCCATTCGGACAGGAAGGCCGACTACATCAAGGGTTTCCCGTGGCACCCGCACAGGGGCATCGAGACCATCACCTACGTGCTGCACGGCCGGGTAGCCCACGGGGACAGCCTGGGCAACAAGGGCATGATACACTCCGGGGATGTCCAGTGGATGACCGCCGGAAGCGGAGTCGTGCACCAGGAGATGCCCGAAGGACAGGACGACGACCTCCTCTGGGGTTTCCAGCTCTGGGCGAACCTCCCCGCGTCAGACAAGATGATGGAGCCGCGGTACCGGGACGTGAAGAGTGCCGACATCCCGGAGGTGGAACTCGACGGGGGAGTGAAGGTAAAGATCATATGCGGGGAGCTCCATGGGACGAGGGGACCGGTACAGGATATCGTCATAGACCCTGAATACCTCGATGTCAGCATGCCCGCGTCCTGCAGTTTCTCCCATCCGGTCCAGCCCGGCCACAGGGCATTTGCATATACGGTCGAGGGGTCCGGCTGCTTCGACATCCCGGGAGAGTGCAAGACAGGGCCCGAAAGCCTCGTCATCTTCGATGACGGAGACGGGATCACCGTCACAACCGGGGACAGCCCGGTGCGGTTCATCCTTGTCTCGGGCAGGCCGCTGGATGAGCCGGTCGCATGGCAGGGCCCTATCGTGATGAACACCCAGGAAGAGCTTCGCAACGCCTTCGAGGAATACGAGAACGGGACCTTCATAAAGAGCGGGAAGTCCGGAAAAACCTCACCGCGCCCCGGCCGCCCCTGAGGCCGCCAGCAGTGCACCATGCTGGAGTTTGCTGCGCAAACTCCACGCTCGGCCAGTAAGGTTCATTGCAGTCCCACAGACCCGAGTTCGCGTAGCGAAACTCAAAGCTCGGCCTCTCAGGTTCTCCGAAATGCCGAGCAAGGCACATTGAAGTAGCCCACCCGAAGCCGGGGGAACTCCCGGCGCAGCAGCCGTATCATCTCGCGTACGCCCACCCGCCCGGGTGGGCGTACGCCTACCCCGGCAGCCATCCCGCTCCTGCCCATCTTCTCGATATAGAAAGCCGGGTCGATGGCGAGGTTGCGCATCTGAACCATGTCGAGGCCCGTATCCTCTATGAGCTTGACCAGCGCCTCCACTTCGTCCTCCCGGTCGGTAAGCCCGGGAAAGACGAGAAGGTTCAGAGATACGTAGAGCCCGCAGCGCTTCGACTCCCTGATAGTCCGGACGACCTCTGGAAGTCCGAATCCCCGGGGACGCGTGTAGCGGCGGTAGCGCTCCGGGTGCGTGCTGGAAAGGCTGACCCGGATGCTGTCCAGACCCGCGCGCGCAAGCTTTTTGATGACACCGGGCCTTGAGCCGTTGGTGTTAAGGTGCACGGTCCCGCGGCCGGTCCGGCTCCTTATGAGCGCGAGCGACCGCGCTATCAACACGTCCTCCAGTATCGGGTCTCCCTCGCATCCCTGCCCGAAACTGGCTATCGCCCGCGGTGCGCGCTCCAGGTGCCCAACGGCCACGTCGGCGACCTCTTCCGCGGTAGGCAAGAACCCTATCCTCTCATGCGAGGCCTGGCAGCCGCCGCGGCGCTGGAGCGACAGGCATCCTATACAGCCGGCGTTGCACCGCGGAGCAACGGGAAGAGGGGCCTCCCAGCGGCCCAGGAAGAGGTTCTTGGCGGCGAAGCAGTGGTAGTCCATCGCACAGCGCGCCAGGTGCGCGAGCAGCCGGTTCCCGGGACTGCGGCCGACCCGCTCGGCCACTCTCTCCGGAAGCCCGTGGTCGTCGAAACGGTCGGGGTCCCACTGCCTGCTGCGGTCGGTGCGCAGTCCTGCCGTGACGAACTGCCCCCCGGACCACCCTACTGCGGTGTATGACCACAGTGGAAGGATACGCCTCCGACCTCGTCGGTAGCGGACAGCCGGCAGGTGGGTCCGCGTGTAAGCGGGAGCGAGAAAAGCCGCGACGGGCCGCAGGCGTGTTCTTTGCCCCACGCGGACTATTCCCGCGCGTGCCGCGAACTCTCCGGAAGCGGCGTCCCAGCCGACGATGTCGTCCCCGGGCATCACAAACAGGCGGCTTCCCGGCGGCAGCGGGATCAGCTCGCGTTCCCGCACCCGCAGGAGCCGGTCCCACCACAGCCCCGCCATCTCGAGATCGGGGACCTCGTATATATTCCCCTTGCTGTCCGCGCCCACTGCAAGCGCCACGCCCGTCTCCTCCTGTGCCGCCCCATTCTACCACACTTGAAGGGATGCATCGACGCTCCCCCGCAGCGCCGACCCCGTCAGGGTAGAGAGTTGCGTGCAAATCCGCTATTGGAGGGCAAAGAGAAGAGCCTATGGCGCTACCACAAGTTGCATCCGACTACGCTTACATACCTGAGCTGCATGCACGAGTTCGCAACGCGAACTCAAAGCTCACCCCATCAGGCTATCTGCAAGGGTGAGCAGGGCGGCTAGTGAGGTTCATAGCCATGCCGACCCCGTCAGGGTTGATTTGCGGAGATGTGTTGTGCGATGATACCCGCAAACACGGAGGGACAAGCAGATGGAGCAGGCCGGCAGCAACGGAAGAGAGGAAGCACTGATGGGGGAGCTCGTGCGTCTGATGGAGCACCTGCGTTCGCCCAGCGGGTGCCCGTGGGACCGGGAGCAGACACACGAGTCCATCAGCGATGCGATCATAGAGGAAGCTTACGAGACGGTGGAGGCCATCGAAGAGGGAGATCCGGACAAGCTCAAGGAGGAACTGGGAGACCTGCTCTTCCAGGTGGTCTTCCAGGCTCAGATGGCACGCGAGGCGGGCAGATTCGACCTGGCGGATGTCATGCAGGCGATATCGGAGAAGATGAAGCGGCGCCACCCGCATGTGTTCGGCAGCGTGAGCGCAGGGGACTCCGACGAAGTGCTCACTCAGTGGCACCAGATAAAGACGGCGGAGCGCGGCGGCAGGGACCACTCCGTCATGGAAGGCGTCCCGCGAAAGCTCCCGGCTCTCATGCAGGCCGAGGAAGTGCAGAGACGCGCGGAGCGCGTGGGATTCGACTGGGAGAAGATCGGAGACGTGCTGGAGAAGGTGGAGGAAGAGCTCCAGGAGCTCAGGGAATCCATCGCCCGGAGCGACCCCGCACACATGACCGAGGAGATAGGCGATCTCCTCTTCACGGTGGCGAACGTGGCTCGCTTCCTGGACGTGAAGCCGGAGGAGACGCTTCGCCACTGCGTTGCCAGGTTCGTCACGCGCTTCACCCACATGGAAGAGGCGCTCTGGGCCAGGGGAAAGCGGTTCGAGAAAGCAACCGCGGAGGAGATGAACACACTGTGGGAAGAGGCAAAGAAGGCGGCAAGGACGGACTGAGCGGAGAGTACCGGTCAGGCACCGCAGCCATCATCGGAAGGCCCAACGTGGGCAAGTCTACCCTGCTCAACCACATCATCGGTGAGCCGCTTGCAGTGGTCACCCCGCGCGCGGAGACCACCCGGGACAGGCTTGCAGGTATACTGACCACGGACAGCTTCCAGGTCGTCTTCTACGATACGCCCGGCATCCACCGCCCGGCGCACCTGCTGGGCCGCAGCATGGTCCGGCGTGCCACCGAGACCCTTCTGGAGGTAGACGTGGTGGTAGTCATGCTGGAGGCGACACGCGGCTTCCGCGAGGAGGACCGTGAGCTGCTCCGACTGCTACCCGCCAAGAGCTGCACGCTATGCGTCATAAACAAGGTGGACAGCGTCAGCAAGCCCCGGCTCCTTCCCCTCATAAAGGAGCTGTCCGGACTGCACCTGTTCCAGGAAATAATCCCCATCTCGGCACTGAAAGGCGATAACGTGAGCGCGCTCCTGGAGGAGGTCGTAAAGCGCCTGCCCGAGGGCCCCCCTCTCTACCCGGCAGACCAGTTGAGCGACCGGCCGGTCCGGTTCCTGGTCGCCGAAGCGATACGCGAGCAGGCGCTCCGCCACGCATACCGGGAAGTCCCGCATGCAGTGGCGGTGCTGATAGAAGAGATGAAGGAGACGGAGACTCTCGCTGAGGTCCGTGCCACGATATGGGTGGAGAAGCAGGGCCAGAAAGCCATCCTGATAGGCCACGGGGGGCAGATGCTGAAACGCATCGCCACCGACAGCCGCCGCGCCGCACACCGCATACTGGGCAAGAAGGTAAAGCTGGACCTGTGGATAAAGGTGCGCAAGAACTGGCGCAACGACCCCCATGCCCTGGGGGAGATCACTGAGTCAGATAACTGATCAGTAATCCGTCCCCGACGTCTGGAGGGTCAGGAGGGCGTAGGCGGTGACAAGGACGGGGTCGCTTTCCCACCACCGGCCGTTCTCGTTGACCCAGTGGCCCTCACCCTTCTGCAGTTCGAGAAGCTTCCCGGTGAGCTCCCGGCGCCACCTGATCTCGCGCCCGTCCTCCAGCTTCAGGACATCGTCGCCATAGGCCGCGAGCGCCTTGGCCATGGTGTGGTAGTAGTAATAGAGGCCCTGCGCGCCCATCCCGGGGTTTTCCTCGAGGGAGTAGTTCCTCCTGAGCCACTCGTACGCTGAAGCCACCCGCGGGTCCTTCCGGCCTACTTCCGCGTATATCATGCTGAGAAGACCCGCATAGGTCATGCTGGCGTAGCCGCGCAGCGCGACGGTGCCGTCGGGGAGCTTCTCCGCGGCCTTGCTCTCACCGGGCCGGTAGATGAAGGAACCCGCATCACGCGGCTCCTCGCTTACCCACCGGGCCTTGTTGACCGAACGCAGGTGCTGGCACTGCTTCAGGAACTCGATCGCCGCGGACCAGTCGGGGCCGGCGCTGCTGCCTTCCCCGATGATGATGGGCGCCTTGTCCACCTCCACCGCCTGGCTCATCCTGAACGCCTCGAGGGCCATGACGGTGTTGGAGAGGTCGGCATAGGCCTTCTCCCCGCCGGGCTCATACCCGAACCCGCCGTCGGAGGGACCGTCCACCTTGCCCTTCTCGCCGTCATCCTGCTGCA
>SDBT01015493.1_pt1 | contig 12117 bp, 13 predicted proteins | sample 2277101 | NCBI WGS metagenome assembly SDBT01 (sample SAMN10404973, study PRJNA504765) | marine sediment metagenome | isolation source: marine sediment core GS10_PC15, 103 cmbsf | place: Arctic Ocean: Southern Knipovich Ridge | collected 2010
AACTCAGCCTGCTAAAAGAGGAAGAGAGAACTATAGTCATTTACGAGGCTCCTCATCGAGTGAGGAATGTTCTCTCCGAAATTCGAGAGGTACTGGGGGAGCGTCAGATGGTAATAGGAAGGGAACTTACCAAGAAATTTGAGGAAATATTAAGAGGCAGCGTAAGCGAGGTGGAGAAGATTCTGGAGAAGAAAAGGCCTCGGGGGGAGTTTACGTTGGTGATCGAAGGAAAAAGGAAATAGCCTGACGCTCAAGTCCGTATGCTTGCAATTTCATGAGGTTACGCTATAATTCTGGCAAAAGAGAGCGTTTGATACGGCCTTTCCCGAGACCAGAAGATGTCCAGAAACAATACGAAGCTGATAGGCAGATGAGGGAGTGAGAAAAACCCTGGATATGCTTGACAGCCTGGCTACTTGATGTAGGGTGGGTGCGGAATGAGGGTATTCATAGCTATTGAGCTCCAGGATTCCATTAAGGACAAGATAGCCAGAATCCAGGAGAGACTCAAAGTTACGCAGGACAAGATAAAGTGGGTTGATCCGGCCTCAGTTCATCTTACCCTGAAGTTCCTGGGAGAAATAGGGGAAGAGAAACTAAGAAAAGTGCAGCAGACTGCCCGGGAGCTAGCGGAGAGGATTCCTCCATTCAAAATGGAGATTAAGGGGATGGGGGTATTTCCCGGATTTTCATCTCCTAGAGTTATGTGGATAGGGGCAAGGGATACCGGCAGTCGGCTAGAGGAGCTGGCAGCTAATCTGGAGGAAGCCCTGGCTGAAGAAGGATTCGTAAAAGAAAGAAGAGAATGGAAAGCTCACCTTACTCTGGGAAGAGTCAAATCTCTCAGGGAGGCAGATAAATTAGGGGGGCTCATTCAGAAGGAGACAGAAACAGATGCCGGGAAAATGGAGGTGCAGTATATCACTGTAATGCGAAGCCAACTCACTCCTAAGGGCTCCATTCATACAAGTCTTGGTCAATTCCATTTGAGGGGAGATTAGAATGATGAAGGAAGCCAAAATAAAAGCCTTGGATATAGCCAGACGTCAGATAGAACAGCAATTTGGCAAGGGTGCACTGATGAGGCTGGGAGAGAGAGCTGCTCGCATGAATGTACAGGTCATTCCCACAGGAAGCATTGCTCTGGATGCGGCCCTGGGAATCGGTGGAGTTCCCAGAGGAAGAGTGGTGGAGCTGTTCGGTCCTGAGGGCTGTGGCAAAACTACTCTGGCTCTGCATATTGCTGCTGAATCCCAGAAGCAAGGCGGGATGGTAGCCTTTATAGATGTTGAACATGCCTTGGACCCGAGCTATGCCGCGAAGCTGGGAGTGGATACGGAGAATATTCTTATTTCACAGCCAGATTCAGGAGAAGAGGCTCTTCAGATAGCTGAGCTCTTGGTGCGGAGCAACGCCATAGATTTGGTCATCATTGACTCGGTAGCTGCCCTAGTTCCTCGAGCGGAGCTAGAAGGAGAAATGGGTGAGGCTCACATGGGACTTCAGGCGAGACTGATGTCTCAGGCTCTTCGTAAACTCACTGGAACCATAAGCAATTCTAAGACCTGCACTATATTCATTAATCAGCTGAGGATGAAGATAGGAGTTGTTTTTGGCAATCCAGAAGTCACTCCCGGAGGAAGAGCCTTAAAATTCTATGCTACGATGAGGCTGGATATAAGGAGAAAGAGTTCTTTGACCAGGGGTGAAGAGAATATAGGTAATCTAATCCGGGTAACCGTAGTTAAGAACAAGCTTGCTCCTCCCTTCAGGAAAGCGGAATTTGACCTTCTTTTTGGGGAGGGGATTTCGCAAGAGGGCAGCATTCTAGATGTTGGAGTGGATCTGGGGATCATTGATAGATCGGGTGCCTGGTTTTCCTATGGGGATACTCAAATAGGCCAGGGAAAGGAAAATGCTCGCGAGTTTCTCAAGGATAAAAAGAACAGTGCTTTGAGAGAGGAGCTTGACAAGAAGATAAGGCAAAAACTGGGATTCTCGAAGAAGACGGCTGAAGCCTCAAAGGGCCGGTAATAGGAGAGTTGCCTCTGTATTCGTCACAAAGACTAATGAGAAAGCTTGCAGCAGCACTGGTAGGACTTATCTTACTCTTATTCCTTCTTGTTTCCCTCACCCAGGCTGAGATACAATATGAAGTGGGTAGGGTAACCTACGAGTCTTATTCTGACCACACCCGGGTTTTGATAGAGCTGACTCCTGGAACAGGGTATGTGGTCATAGATCTTGATAATCCTCCCAGGCTTAAGGTCAATCTATATCCCGCCAACCTAAGCTCTATATCCAAGAAAATTGAAGTTCAAGACCGATTTGTTGAAAGGATTCGGCTGGACCAGGAGACAGAAAAGGTTGTTAGGGTGGTTCTCGATCTCAAGATATCTGACGCTATTTCTAGCGTTGATCTTTCGGCGGATGGCTCTCGTGTCGCTATAGAGATCCGAGGTTCCGAGGAAGATGTGGTTGCGGCTGTTCTGAAAGAGAAGGGCACCCCTATAGTCAAGAAAGAGGAGATTCCGTCCGTTACCCTACCCCAAGAGAGAGAAAGAACTGTTTACATCATTGTTCTTGATCCCGGACACGGGGGCAAAGATCCAGGAGCTATTGGCCGCAGCAGTGGACTCAAGGAAAAAGACGTAACCCTCAAGGTGACTAAGTTGGTAGCAACACTTCTGAATAAAGAGGTGGGAATGAAGGCGTATTCGACAAGGAATACCGATGAGTATCTTTCTCTGGATCGAAGGACGGAGATAGCCAACCAAGTGGGGGGAGACATGTTTGTCAGTATTCATGTTAACTCTGGCTATAGGCGCCGTGCCAAGGGGGTGGAGACTTTCTTTAATTCGCGATATTCATATGGGGAGGGAGCTGAAGAGGTTGCAGCCATAGAAAACAGTCCCCTGGGGTCGGAAAATGTTTCTGATGCGGCGAAACTCATAATCTGGGATCTTATCCAGGATGAGTATCGAAGCGAGAGCAATGACCTGGCGCACATAGTGCAGAAGGAGATGGTCCAAGCAACAGCTCGAGAGGACAGAGGAGTCAAATCAGCCGGGTTTTATGTATTAAGGGGAGCCAAAATGCCAGCTATTCTAGTGGAGATAGGCTTTCTTTCTAACGCTTCGGAAGAGAGGATGCTAAGAGAAGAAGATTTCAGAGAAAAGATTGCTCTGGGAATATTCAGGGGCCTCAAGCGTTACTACGAGAATAAATCGTAAGAAGCTGTGAAAACTGATGTCTTTTGGCTGGGGAGAAGAAAGTGCCTCAGAAGAGAAAGAAAGCCTCGGAGAAAAATAGGACTTCAAAGAAGAAGGGAAGAAGTCTCAGATTTGTGCTGGTGCTTGGCGGTGCGGTTTTTCTGGCCGGACTCCTCCTTTCTCCGTATCTTTGGCAAAAACTGCAAGAGATCCCCTATATTTGGCGGAAGGGATACGAGATCAAAGAATGGATTGTAAAACCTTTCGTTCTAGAAGAAACCAAAGATGTTAAGCTCTATTTTTCCGTGCCGCAAGAGAATTATCTTCTCCCTCAAGAAAGAAGGATTACCTCTTCTTCAGGGATAACCGCTCAAGCCAGGGCCATACTAGCGGAATTGATTAGTGGGCCTGGCAGCTCCTCTTTTGCTCCCACTATTCCACCAAAGACGGAAGTGAGAGCCATCTATGTTAGGGACAAATGCATTTATATCGACTTTTCCTCGACTCTACGAGAGGCACATCCCGGGGGATCCTCAGGAGAGTTGCTCACCATCTATTCCATTGTCAACAGTCTTCTCGAGAACCTTCCTTCCCAGTCAGAGGTGCAGATCTTAATTCAGGGAAGGCCAGCCGAGACCCTGGCCGGGCATATAGACATAAGGAAGCCTCTGAGGATGAATTTGAGCCTGGTCAAAGTAAGTCCAGCCGGGTAAATAGCAAAGACTAATTGGTTATGACCAAAGACAAAGAATCGCCCCTTATTATTCTGTGTGCCATATTCGTTGGATCTCTAGTCATTTCTGAGATTCTGGCTACGAAGATCATGGCTCTGGGGAAGATCTATCTTCCTGCCGGTGTCTTAGCATATGCCATAACATTTGCTATCACTGATGTTGTCAGTGAGATATGGGGAAAGAACCTGGCGAGGCAGTTGGTGCTGGGAGGACTTTTGAGTGTGGGGGTTGCTTTCCTACTTATCTGGGTTGCCGTTGTTCTACCCTCTGCTCCTTTCTGGACAGAGGAGAAGGCCTTTGTCAGAATTCTGGGGATGGAGAAAGGAGCGGGTCGGATAATCGTAGCCAGCATAGTTGCCTATGCGGTGAGTCAGTACCATGATGTTTGGGCTTTTCACTTCTGGAGGAAGGTTACCCGGGAAAGACACCTGTGGCTTCGCAACAATGCTTCCACTCTGACATCTCAGGCTATTGACACCTGCCTATTCATCTTTTTGGCTTTCTATGGGGTATTTCCCCTCCTCCCCCTTATTCTAGGGCAGTACTTTATAAAATTATGCATTGCCTTGCTGGACACCCCTGTAGTCTATGGACTTGTTTATTTCCTTAGAAGGCACCGTAGAAAGGTTTCTTAACCGCTTCCCTAGCCCTAGATTCGTGCAAGGAGAGGGCCTTTGGTATTTGCCATACTATCAGGAAAGTGTTTTTCCTAGTTTCGAGGCACATCTTTCTAAAGGTGACATTCGGGACATGCTTGCCGCGGGAGGCGGAAAAATCCGTTGGCTGTAGAGCAAGGAAAAATTGTGCCGAGATGCCTCTTTGATACCACTAGCAAACTATTGATGTGTGAGAGAGAAGTAGCTTTGCCCTTACTAGTTTGGAGGCACATCTTTCTAGAGGTGACATTCGGGACATGCTTGCCGTCGAAGACGGGAAGAGGGTTCCTGCGGAGCAAGGAAAAATTGTGCCGAGATGCCTCTTGACAAGCTCTTTCCTTGTCCTAGAATTAACGAGATAGGAAAAACCATGTTCACCGGCATAGTGGAGGAGGTGGGATCTATTGAGAATGTGGAGCCTTCCTCCTATGGTCACAAGCTAGGTATTCAGGCACGCGGGGTGCTGGAAGGTACAAAAGAGCGAGACAGCATAGCGGTTGACGGTGTCTGTTTGACTGTGGTTGGGATAAAGCCGGCATGTTTTGATGTTGAGATAATGCCCGAGACTTTGAAAAAGACTAACCTCTTTGGGTTGAGAAAGGGAAGCGAGGTAAATCTAGAGAGGGCTCTAAGTCTGGCTGATAGGCTGGGCGGGCATCTGGTAAGCGGAGATATCGATGGAGTGGGGCGGATAAGAGAGGTAAGAAAAGGGCAAGGTCAGACTCTAATGCGAATTCAGCCTCCTTCTCGGCTGATGAAATACATAGCCCCCCAGGGTCGCATTACTGTGGAAGGGGTAAGCTTAACTATAGCCGGGGCAGCCCAGACAGAATTTTGGGTTTACCTCACTCCTTTTACTCTGGAGAACACGAGCCTTCGTTCAAAAAGAAAAGAGGATCTACTCAATTTGGAGGTGGATCTCATTGCTAAATACTTGGAGGGAATCATTCAGGAGGGGAAAGGCAACCGGAGGGGAATTGACGCCGAATTCTTGAAAAAAGCGGGATACTAGCGCCGCACCTGTTGCTACATTCTAGATGAGTCAAAGATTGAGCCCTTCTGGCAAACGAGGTGTAGAGATGGAGTTTGATCCTGTGGAAGAGGTTATCCACGATCTTAAGAAAGGCAAGATGGCCGTTGTGGTGGATGACAAAGCAAGAGAGAATGAAGGGGATCTCATCATTCCTGCTGCCAAAGCTAGCCCCCACGTGGTAAACTTCATGGCGAAACATGCCCGCGGATTGATCTGCGTGGCTATAACTATGGATAGAGCCAGACAATTGAAGCTCAGCCCTATGGTAGGGGAGAATACCTCTCTTCATGGGACTCCCTTTACCGTATCAGTAGATGCTAGGCGCAAGACCACAACAGGAGTATCCGCCTATGATAGGGCCACGACCATAAAAGTGCTTGTTGATCCTAAGGCAGAAGCCGAGGATCTGGCAAGGCCTGGTCATATTTTTCCCTTGATCAGCCGTGAGGGAGGCGTGCTGGTGCGAGCAGGTCATACCGAAGCATCTGTAGATCTAGCCAGGTTAGCGGATTCTTATCCAGCAGGCGTCTTGTGCGAAATAATGAGTGAAGACGGGCGCATGGCCAGACTTCCTGAGCTTATCGAATTCGTAAGGCAACACAATCTAAAGATGTGCAGCCTGGCCGATGTCATCCATTATCGCTGGAAGAAAGAGAAGCTGGTAACCAGAGAGGCTGTTACTATTCTGCCTACTCCTTATGGAGAATTTAAGCTCATCGCCTACAGAACGCACCTGGAGGGCCGCGTTCATCTGGCTTTAGTCAAGGGAAAGGTGGAGGGTAAGGAGGATGTTATGGTAAGGGTGCATTCTCAGTGTTTAACCGGTGAGGCGTTTAAGTCCCTGCGCTGTGATTGTGGACAGCAATTGCAGGCGGCCCTAGAGAAGATAGGAGCTTCAGATGCTGGAGTTATCCTTTATCTAAATCAAGAAGGTCGAGGTATAGGCCTCCTTAATAAGCTGAAGAGCTACACCCTCCAGGATAGAGGAATGGATACGGTAGAGGCCAATCTAAAACTGGGTTTTAAGCCCGATCTTCGAGACTATGGTATTGGAGCTCAAATCCTGGCTGACCTTGGACTTCACCGCATCCGCCTGCTAACCAATAACCCTCGCAAGATTGTGGGGCTAGAAGGATATGGCCTGGAGGTGACGGAGCGAATCCCCTTGGAGATAAAACCGAACACAGCTAACAGGCCTTATTTGGAGGCTAAGCGAAAAAAACTCGGACACCTTTTGAGGGTTGATTCTTCCCGGGACTGAGTGGTAGAATTCGGCTGCTGAGAGCATCCGAATTTTGAGAATTCTTGTGATTGAAAACGAGGGGATTGATTGCCCGGTGGCCGAGGGGGACCTGGCTAGCAAAGGGACAATACCAGTGGGAAGAGGAGGAGATATGAAAGTCTTGAAGGGAAAGATAAGAGGAAAGGGCTTGAGGTTTGGTATCGTGGTTTCCCGATTTAACGAGTTTGTCACCGGCAAGCTCTTGGACGGAGCCTTGGATGCACTAACCAGGCATGAGGTCAAGGAAGATGATATTGAGGTAGTTTGGGTTCCCGGATCCTTCGAGATCCCAGTATTGGCTTCCCGCCTGGCAGCTACGGGACGATTGAGTGCCATCCTGTGTCTCGGAGCTATCATTAGGGGAGAGACACCTCATTTTGAGCTCATATCCACACAGGTGGCCAGGGAAATCTCTTCTCTCTCCTTGAGGGAGGAAATCCCCGTGATTTTTGGGGTAGTGACAGCTGATACCCTGGAACAGGCCATTGAAAGGGCAGGGACCAAGGCAGGGAATCGGGGCTGGAATGCGGCTATCTCTGCTATGGAGATGATTAGTCTGTATGAGCAATCCCCAAAGTAAATGGACAGACGGAAGCCTGGCACCAGGAGAAAGCGAGAGTTTTTCGGGAAGCGTATCTTGTAGGCACTATGGTCAGGCAGGGCGAGTTACCACAAGGGAAACTCTGGGGAGAGCGGTCAGGTTTCTTAGAGAAAAAGAGATTGAGAGTCCTCGGCTTAATGCCGAGATTCTCCTTGGTCATGTTGTGGATAGACCTCACTCGCACCTATGTCTTGAGTCTCACCGGCTTCTTTCCATCTCTCAGCTCGCCAAGTTTAAAAGACAGGTTGTCAAACGTTCTAGACATGAACCTCTTTCCTACCTCATAGGGAGGCAGAGTTTTGTGGATCTGTCTTTTGTGGTTAACTCCAAGGTTTACATTCCACGTCCAGAAACGGAAATCCTGGTGGACGAGGTCTTGAAATTACTGAGGGGACCTTTCCTGCATGCCCACAGGCGACCTCTGATTGTTGATTTGGGGACAGGTTGTGGAAATATTGCCATATCTTTAGCTCGAGGGATGCCAGAGGCGATTGTCTACGCGACAGATATTTCGGCAGAAGCCCTGGGGGTTGCTGTCCACAATGCCGAGCTGCACCATCTTGAAGACAGGGTTGTTTTCATCAAAGGAGATCTCTTTGATCCCTTGAGGGAGGAGAATCTTGCGGGAAGAGTGGACGTGATTGTTTCCAATCCTCCGTACGTAGCAACCCCTGAGATAGAGAGTTTGCCGCCGGAGGTAAGAAGGGAGCCACGGATTGCTCTGGATGGAGGGAAAGAGGGGCTCGACTTTTATGAAAGAATTATTCCCCTGAGTTCCCGGTTCTTAAGGAGAGGGGCTCTTTTGGCTCTGGAGATAGGACATGGGCAGCTCGAAAAGATACAGCACATGATAGCTCGTCAGGAAGATATGGAGCCTGTCCGGGTTGTTAAAGACTATCAAGGAATTGACCGGATAGTATTATCAAAGGAAAGGGTGAGAAGGGAGGGGTGATTTGCTCTTCAAGGGGCATGTATCCCAAGAAGGGGAGAGGCTAGAGAGACGAGTTAGCCTGATAGCGATAGTGATGGTGATTTGTCTGGCAGTTCTTTTGGTTATAGTCGCCTGGCTCCAGCTAGTAGAAGGAGAAAGATATTTTCTTCTTTCCAATAACTCCCGCCTTCGGCTTCTTCCCCTTTCTCCTACCAGAGGGGTTATTCTGGACAGGAAGGGTGAGAAACTAGCTGGAAACGAAGCTCGTTTTTCCCTGGCCGTGGTTCCTTCCAATGTAGCTGACCTGGACGAACTCATCAATGATTTGTCCAGGGTAGTCCAGCTGGACAAAGAAGGGGTGAGGAAAAAACTTCTTTCCGCCCCCAATCCCTTCCGCCCGGTGAGCTTGAAGAAAAACCTGAGTATGCCCCTGGTAACCTTCCTTCTGGAAAGAGAGGAAGATTTCCCGGGAGCGGTAATTGTGGCCGACCCGCTGCGTACTTACCCCTTTGCCGAAACAGGGTCTCATCTGCTTGGATATGTGGCAGAAGTCAGTCAAGAAGAACTCGCCCTTTCCTCCTCGTTCGCCCCAGAGATGGGAGATCTGGTTGGGAAAATGGGGATAGAAAAGGTGTATAACCGCTATCTTCAAGGGGAAAAGGGTGGTCGGCAGATAGAGGTCGATGCTCATGGAAGGCCCCTGAGGACAATCTCCGAGGCAGATCCTGTGTCCGGTTATGACACTTATCTTACCGTTGACCTTGAAATGCAGAAGATAGCCGAGGAGGAGCTGGGCGCCAGAAAAGGGGCGGTGGTGATAGGAGATCCTCACACAGGAGAAATCCTCGCTCTGGTCAGTAGCCCCAGTTTCAATCCTGGCCTTTTTTCCCGTGGTCTATCCCGAGAGAAGTGGGAAGAGCTGAAGAATAATCCCCAGGATCCCTTGGAGAATCGGGCAGTAAGAGGGGAATATCCTCCTGCTTCCACCTTTAAGATAGTAGTGGCTATGGCTGCTCTGGAAAATCATCGCATAGGAATAAAAGACACCTTCTTTTGCCCAGGATATTATCAGGTGGGCAACAGAGTCTTTAAATGCTGGAAGGAGGGTGGCCACGGAAGGATTGCTCTTAGGGAAGCTATTATCGAGTCCTGCGATGTCTATTTCTATCAATTGGGGCTAAGGGTGGGAGTTGATGAGATAGCACGCTTTGCTAATTTGTTTGGAATGGGAGAGCGTACGGGAATAGATCTTGCCTCGGAAACGCAGGGCCTTGTTCCCACTCGTGCCTGGAAAAGGGAGAATAGAGCTGATTCTTGGTATCATGGGGATACTGCCAATCTGTCCATTGGTCAAGGATACATTTTGGCTTCACCGCTTCAGATGTTCAGGGTGATTAGTGTCGTGGCCAACGGAGGATACCTAATCAAGCCCTATCTGGTGAAGAGGATAGTAGACGTTCGCGGCAAGGTGGTTAAGGAAAACTCTCAGCCCTCAAGAAAGAAGATTGGTCTTTCAAGTTCTAATTTGAAGTTTATGCAGAGATCCCTGGCAGGGGTGGTGAGCGAGGGGACAGGATGGCGGGCCAGGAATGAAACGGTGAGTATCTCCGGGAAGACAGGCACAGCTCAGACTTCAGATGAAGACAGGCCCCATAATTGGTTTTTGGGCTATGCTCCTTCTGATAAGCCTCGCCTGGCAGTGGTGGTTCTGGTGGAGAATCGGGAAGAAGATATATCCATTGCTGCCCAGATTTCGGGTAGGATCTTTTCGCGCATATTTGGGGAGGAGGATAACTTAGCTTCCTTGAAGTGATTTTCCCAGTATGTCTTTTCTGGCAAAGAAGAAGTCTTTTCAGGAGAAGTTAGTGAATGAAGGTGCGGGAACCTTGAGAAGAAAGGAAGGCATGACCAATTCCCACCGAAGATACGATTGGCTGCTTGTGGGCACCGCCTTGATTCTTTCATTATGGGGAATTGTACATCTTTATACTATTGGCTTTCCTGATCAGGGCTATTATTTTGTTCGCCAGAGTATCTGGGTGGGTATGGGTGTGGTTCTTCTATTTCTCTTCGCCCGTCTCAAACCCCGTTTTTGGGAGAAAGCTTCCTTTCCCCTCTACGGGATTTTTTGCTTCACCCTTGTTTTGGTACTTATCGCAGGAGAGGACAGCCACGGTGCTCAAAGGTGGTTGAGAATTGCGATATTCTCTTTTCAGCCTTCAGAATTTGCCAAACTAGGCGTGATTCTTATTCTGGCTAAGGTCTTGGCCTCTACCAGGGGAGTAGGCTGGGGTAAGTTAGGCTTGTCCTTGGGTCTTACCCTCCTGCCTGTGGTTCTGATTATCCGTCAGCCAGATCTGGGGAGCGCTTTTGTTCTTTTGCCTCTTTGGCTGGGGATGCTGTTTTTGGCCGGGACATCTCTGAAAAAAATTGCGATCATTGTGGGAGTCGGCGTGTCTTTGCTTCCCCTGTCTTTTCCCTTTCTTCATTCCTATCAGAAGCTCCGTATTATGACCTTTTTGAATCCGCAAAGAGACCCTTTAGGTGCTGGATGGAGCAGCCTTCAGTCCAAAATTGCTCTGGGTTCAGGCAGACTCTTGGGCAAAGGATTGGGGGGGGCTGTGCAGGCGCGGCTCAAATTTCTTCCCGAACCATTCACAGATTTTATTTTTGCCAGCTTAGGTGAGGAGTGGGGTTTCATGGGTGTCCTACTTCTCCTTACTTTGTACTCTCTGATTGTTTTTAGAGGAATAAAGATAGCCAAGGAAACTGGCAGCCTCTTTGCTCGTCTGATCAGCGGAGGCATCATCATACTGCTATTCCTCCAGGTTTTCATTAGCGTGGGAATGGTAACTGGGATGATGCCTGTCACGGGAATTCCCCTTCCCCTAATGAGTTATGGGGGGAGTTCTATTCTTATGTTCCTTATGGCAATGGGCATATTGGTGAGTATAGACAGACTTGGATTGAAATATTAGGGTTTATTGACAGTTTTTCGGCGGCATGTATAGTAGAAAACTCGGGCATTTGAACGATTCTGATAGGGCCAGCTTGATAAAGAGCTTGCGAAGAGATGCCGCGAATTTTTTTTGAGTGAGGAAGGTTATGAATTCAAATTTCAGGGATCTTCTTAAGAGAGAAGGACCCATCATTTTTGATGGGGCTATGGGGACTAGTCTCCAGTCTGCGGGCCTACCCGTTGGCACTGCTCCAGAGGAATGGAACTTAAGTCATCCGGAGAGTGTGAGGCGTGTTCATACCTCCTACGTAGAAACAGGCGTTGATGTTATTTGTATAAGGGGTGCTGCTTGTTTGAAAGGCAGCACTAGAATGACCAAAATTTCGCGCAAGTTGTGCAAAATACTCCGTCATGGTGCAGTGGAACTTGGCCTCATGATACAGGTTGATGGTTTCTGTGAGCTGGACGAAGTGTTGAAGCTTTGCGCCATATTTATCAACCCACTCAAATAGTCCAAAGTTCTCTTCCCAACCAGCATTGTCACTTAGGTCTTCTAAATCCGTGACCATGCTCTCTAACATTGAGTTCATGAGTTGTTCAGCTTGCTGTGCAGCTGCATGACAACGTTTTGATAGTTCAGAGTGAGTGGCTTTCCATTGTGCGTTGACATCAGCACTCGCTCTGGCATGCTTATTGTTTGATTTGAGAA
>SDBT01015494.1_pt1 | contig 12116 bp, 6 predicted proteins | sample 2277101 | NCBI WGS metagenome assembly SDBT01 (sample SAMN10404973, study PRJNA504765) | marine sediment metagenome | isolation source: marine sediment core GS10_PC15, 103 cmbsf | place: Arctic Ocean: Southern Knipovich Ridge | collected 2010
GTAAGCGACCCATCAGCATTGTCCTTCACCGTTATCACCGGCGTCTCAGACGAGTTAACAAGCTGAAATGTCACCGACGTAGCCCCAACTCCACTCCCATCAAATACTACCCCAACCTCCTGCGCAGGCACCGTCGGCACCGTCAACCCACTCCCTCCTCCAGGCGATACCGTAGCCGTCGACGTGAAATCCAGCGTATGCGCTCCCACATACCCACTGGCAGCGTTCCCGTACTCATCATACGTACTCACCGTCAGCGTAAACGCCGTGTCCGCTCCCTCTACTCCCCCATTCTGCGTTACTACATCGAAATAATCCGCCGGCCCGGGGGTAATTGTAAAATTTGCCGAGGCTGTTGGGCCGTCGATACGGAACTCCGCATTGGTTGTTGTTTCAACACTAACGGTATATGCAGTACCGGATGTTGTAGGGTTTACGACATTTGCGAAAGTGAGATCCGCAGGATCCCAGCTGAAAATGAAATTAACACCCCCGGGACGTGAGAAGGTTACCGTTTGACCTGAAATGCCAATAGAAAAAGTACCTGTCATCGTAGTAGAAGATACAAAAACTATCCCTGAAATGTCGAAGCCCGCCGGGAAAGTGACAAGGATTTTCGAATCAGCATTTATTACGCCTGTTCCTGAAACATCAAAATTCACGGTGTAAATAGTTGTATTAACAACTTCCGAATTAGTGGGAGTGACTGTAACATTGCCCAGGGGGAGTGAAAAAGCATTTTGGTTGGATAAAAATAAAAATGTCAGGAATAAAAACAAAGCACCGGGAAGAAAAACATTTCTCCCGGTGCGATTAATTTCGCTTTTTCGCATTTCCCCCTGTCTCTCGTCAGCTATTGACATTCCAAAGGGGAAGCACAAAAAAAGTGTTTTTTTTATTCCCACCTGCATATATTGCTCTAATGTAAATCATCTCATTTATGATTTTTAACTCAAAAATCTAAATTATAATCTACTGCATTTGCGTCCATGAATCAATAAGCGACCAGACTGGACTCACAATCTCGCCGACAGTAAAATCGACAGCCAGAGATGTATAATAGTCACCAGGGCCCGGCCCACCGGCAATATCCATATTATCATTGTCAGTATCGATAAAAGCCAAAAAATCGTATGCGAAGCCGTTAGGTGCCCAGCTATCCATACCAATATACCTTCCGGGAGAAGCGAATTCGTTTTCCCCAAAGGTGTTATCCCCCCAATAACCTCCCTGTGAAACGAGAGCCAGGTATAATTTCCCGGTGACATCAGCTGGAGGTGCAGGATTTTCCACTATGAGGGTAAAATAACTGCCCCAGGGCCCATTTATTTCAACACTCGCGGGGCCGCCGTTGATATTGACTGCCCCAACCGCAACATAATCTTTCATTTGACCATCGATCGCGGCGGTTACTTTGCGGTCTCTGATTGTGTCTATAAGGACAAAAATACCGTATGAACCGTCCGGGTAGCCTTCCCCTGAATTGTCCAGTATAATCGATCTTGTGAAAGGAGCTGATTCGCCGTCAAGGTACTGTGCGGTCCCGGCTTCAAACTCATCTCTCGGAATCTCAGGGTCTCCTGCGAAAACCTTAATAAAAACCGGGCTCCCCATAATGGCTGAATTAACGATATCTATCGAGACATTCACGGTTATAGTGTTTATCGACTTATTTGATCGAAGAAGAAAAGTAAGCTCGCCAAGATTTTTAATTTTCCCTTTCTCTACTTCGACATCTTCAACTCTGAGAAAATATTCATCCTCTTCACCCGCATTAATCTCGACATCATAGATCCCGGGTTCGAGATACCCGAGGATGAACTTTCCGGAGTAATATGTAATAGTGGAGGCATAACTGTCGGTTCCCCCGACTCTGTATGCTGTTACAGTTGCCTTTACATCATCCGGGTACACTACTTTGCCGGTAATCGCGCCGGTTTGATACCGGCGTACACACCTGACAATCGGAGTCATGTGCCATCTCTCTTTCCGTCCATGTCTCAACTTCTTTATTGAACGACTGACATCAAAATCAAAAACAAGACTTGTCATTTTCCCATCTTCAATAATAAAGGAATTGAAAATTTTCAGCTTATTTGACGCAAGGTGGACGTCGTGTTCAACAAAATTCTTATCCACGATCGATGCTTTATCCACATAAAACCTGATCTGGCGGTATTCACCGTTAGACAAATTTGCCTGGCCAAGCGTCTGGAGTGTGCCGTTTGTGAGGTTAAGTAAATTGACAGTGATAGGTTCATTATCGTCTGTTTCAATTGTAATCCGTTCCCATTCCTCCTGTCCATCAATGCCCCTGGATACGTCGATCCTGCTGAATGTGACATTTACCGCTTGCAGGTCCCTGTACCTGGTAGGTGCGTCTGTGATCGATATTTTTAAATTATTGGGATGATATATTTCAGCATCTTCTACAGGTGATGTTTCAGGATCACCGATATTAAACGGCTCAATTTCACCCGTTGTCCCCACTGCGCAGCCCATTATGCCCGCAAATAATATTACAAAACTAATTATCATTGCCACATACTTGATTTTCATTTTTTCCCTCCTAGACTTGATGCAAACGGCATTATGTCAAATAAAATCTCCACTTCGTGTAGATAATGGTCTTTCAGTAATAAAGATAACGCACTTTACAAAAATATCAGGGTTTACAGTCGAAATTATTCACCGGTAACAAATAAAAGCGATTGCGGATAATTGAATCCATATAAACTCTAAAGTTTTCTTTCCTTCTGGTACATATTTGTGTGCTCATTTACAGTCTGTTCTTAATTTCCTGTTGACCGGTATTGTGGAAAAACGTATATTTACTTTACAGGGGTGGTTTCAAACCTGAGATAATACCCTTTGAACCTGATCCGGATAATGCCGGCGGAGGAAGCCCACCATGACCAGATTTAACTATTTTCGAACATTTCTGTTTTTTTCTTTAATCCTTGCGGTTTTTTCAACGATGACCGCGGCCGCTGCGGACCTCACAATCTACGCTTATGATTCATTCGTTTCCGAGTGGGGGCCGGCGGGAAAAGTAATTCCCAAATTTGAAAAAAAATATGGCGTAAAAGTCGAGATGATCTCTGTGGGGGACGCCGGCCAGGTCCTGAACAGAGTTATCCTTGAAAAAAAGAAACCAAAGGCCGACATAATCCTCGGGATAGATAATAACCTGCTGTCAAAAGCGCTTGATTCAGGTGTACTGATGCCTTACACTTCAGTAAACCTGAAACTGATCCCCGATGAGCTTATCTTCGATAAAACCCATCACGTGACACCCTTTGACCACGGATATTTTGCCATAGTGTACGATTCGAAAAAACTCAAAAATCCTCCTTCTAGTCTGGAAGACCTATTAAAGCCCGAGTTCAGGGGGAAATTGATCCTCGAGGACCCGAGGACATCAAGCCCCGGGCTCGGTTTTCTTCTCTGGACTGTTAAAGTCTACGGTGAGGACTACCTGGAATACTGGGAAAGGCTGAAACCGAACATACTTACAATAACCGAGGGCTGGGATACAGCATACGGTCTTTTCACGAGCGGCGAAGCTCCGATGGTGTTGAGCTATACTACAAGCCCCGCATATCATGCTGAATACGAAAATACTACCCGGTACAAAGCTCTTATCTTTGAAAAAGGAAATTACCTCCAGATCGAAGGCGCCGGAATTCTCAAAGGGTCAAAAAATATTCCTGCTGCCAAAAAATTTATAGACTTCATGCTGACGCAAGATTTCCAGATGGAAATCCCTCTGACAAACTGGATGTTCCCTGTTAATAAGAGGGTAAAACTGCCGGCTTCTTTCAAATATGCGCCGTCTCCTGATATTAATCTTTCATTTGACCCATATAACATAAAGCTAAACCAGAAAAAGTGGATCAACGACTGGCTGAAAGTCGTGTCGAGATGATGGCAGCTTGGTGAAGGACATTATAAAAATGAGTCCCATCCCCAGGACCAGCCCGGATAATATTATCAGTAATAAATTTACCATAAACCGTAAAAATAACTTCAATAACAGCAGGTGGCTTAACAGGCGGGTTGTAAACCTGGGTGACGTCGTTGTATTTGCCCTCCCGTTATTATTTCTCTCGATCTTTTTTTTCTATCCTATGCTTTCAATACTTGCCGAAGGTCTTACGCGGGAAGACGGCGGTTTCACCTTTGGGCATATCTACAATATTCTATCGGATCCTTTTACCCTTCGGGTCATTCTTTTCACTGTGGAGCAGGCCCTTCTCAGTACACTGACTTCCATTGCCCTGGGTCTTCCTGGGGCGTATTTGCTCGCACGGTACGATTTCAGGGGAAAGAGCATAATCAAAGCCATAACAACTGTCCCTTTTGTGCTCCCCTCGATCATTGTTGTGCTGGGATTTGTCATTTTTTTCGGGAACAACGGGGTTCTCAACCGTGCGTTAATGGGGGTTTTTAATCTTGATGAACCCCCTCTGAAAATCCTGTACTCCCTGAAAGCTATCATACTGGCACACACGTTTTACAATTTTCCGATATGTATTCGGCTGGTTTCGGCTGTGTGGAGCAGGGTAAACCCCAACCTTGAAAAAGCAGCCATGAGCCTCGGGGCGAAAGGCGGCAGACTTTTCATGCGGATACTGCTCCCGCAGATTATGCCTGGTATCCTTGCCGCAGCGGCACTCATTTTTATATTCAGTTTTACCAGTTTTGCCGTGATCCTTGTCCTCGGCGGTGGCCCGAAGTTCTCAACCATAGAGGTGACGATATACCGTCTGACAAAAGTCAGTCTCGACCTGAAGGCCGGTAGCGCGCTTGCCATTGTTGAGTCTGTACTTTCTATATGTTTTATGTACATCTATATCAAACTGCAGCAGAAAGTAAGTTTTGCCTCGGAAATAAAACATCAGTACGAGATGAAAAAACTGTCCAGCCTGTTCGGAACACCCGGCGGAATCCTGGCTTTACTCTACCTGATCGCTACTTTTCTCATTATTATCGCACCTATGCTCGCGGCTGCAGGCAGGTCATTCGTCGGGCGGTCGGATTGGACAGGTGGTTCGTCTCTTACCCTGGAATGGTACAAAAGGATCTTCACGGGCGCCCGTGCCGGCAGTATCTCGATCGCCTATCTGGCTGTTATCAAAAACAGCCTTTTTTTCGGATTCACGACTGTACTTTTTTCGCTCCCCCTGGGTACAATAATAGCGTATATTACGACCAGGAAAAATTTTAAAGGCCGCGTAGTGCTTGAAACGGCTGCGATGCTGCCGATCGGCATTTCTTCTATCATCCTTGGTCTCGGATACATCAAAGCATACCAGACTCTCCCAATTGATATTACTGGCAGGTGGTACGCCATAGCCTTTGCCCACACGGTTATCGCATACCCTTTTGTGATAAGATCGGTATCTGCTGTTTTTAGAAAGATCGACCCCGGGCTTATAAAGGCGGCCGTCAGCCTCGGGGCTACTCCATGGAAAGCTTTCTGGAGGGTCGAACTCCCGATGATAAAATCTGGAATAATCGCCGGGGCTACATTCGCGTTTGCCATTTCCATTGGTGAGATAAACGCTACACTCATGCTATACAATCCAAATCTCACAACACTTCCGGTCGCGATATACAGGCTCATTTCATCCTACAACTTTTTCGGGGCCTGTGCTCTGAGCACTATACTCATGCTGATCTGTTTTCTTATTTTTTTACTGATCGATAAACTCGGTTTTGAGGTCACTTGAACATAATGGGTCCTATTTACGATTTTAACTATTATTCTGTCAGCGCTGCGGGATTCACAGGAAAAGACGTTTATGAGCTTAGCCCTTAAAGGTATTAAAAAAACATATCCGGATTTTACAATCGATGTATCGGTTACAGCACAAAAAGGCGAGCTTCTCACCCTTCTCGGCCCGAGCGGGTGCGGGAAAACAACAACCCTCCACATTATTGCAGGCTTTATAAAACCTGATAAAGGTGATATCAGTATCAACGGGAAAATCGTTAATGCGCTTCCACCGCACATGCGAAGAACAGGCCTCGTCTTTCAGGATTACGCGCTTTTTCCGAACATGAATGTCTCCGGCAACATCGCCTTTGGCCTTCAAATGCTTGGCTGGAACAGGACAGACATTAATAACAGGGTCGAAGAACTTCTTCATCTGATACGGCTGCCGGGGTATGGAAAACGCAATGTAACAGAGCTTTCGGGCGGCGAACAGCAGAGGGTCGCCCTGGCGAGGGCCCTCGCCCCCAGCCCGGGGATACTTCTCCTTGACGAACCGCTGAGCGCCCTTGACGCACGTCTTCGTAAAGACTTGAGAAGGGATGTGAAACGTATACAGCGTGAGCTTGGTATTACAACGGTTTATGTCACGCACGACCAGGAAGAAGCGTTCGCAATATCCGATAAAATAGCGGTGATGAATGACGGCAGGATCGAACAGACAGGGAACTCTTTTGAAATTTACAACAGGCCTGAGACCAGATTTGTCGCTGAATTTGTAGGCACCACAAACTCTATCGATGCCCAGGTTGCCGGGAAAACCGGCATGATCTATGAACTGAAAAGCCTTTGCGGACGGTTTAATGTCAAGTTTCAGGGGGAACTGACTGCCGGTTTAAAAGTCTCACTTCTGGTCAGACCGGAGAAATGTGTTCTTTTAGATAAAGGGCGGACCGAAAAAGTAAATAACTATTCAAATATTGTTGAAGGCATGGTATCGAACCTTGAATATCTCGGAGATTCTACTATTATAGAAGTAAAATTAAAAAACTGCGTGTTCTCTGCAAAGATCCCCGGTACAGTTCCAATCGACACCGGAGAGACGGTAAGAATCGGCTTTAACCCCGACGACTGCTGGCTGATCTAAACCGGTCGGTCAGGTTTTATACCCCTTTTTTTCACGGAAATTCATCATCATTTCGTTCCATTTCTGCTGAAGATACCTTTTAAAAACGTACTCTTCATGATAGTCATTCGCGATCTCTTCCCCCGCTTTTGACATGTCCAGAAACAGCTCCTTCAGGTGTGTGACAAGCTGTCCTTCCAGGGTCACACTTTTCGGCACGTGGAAACTTGGCGAAAAAAGAGACTCCCTCAACCTGTTCTGCGGGGAACCTTCACTGTTTATCATAGTTTTCCCCAGGTTTTTTCTGCTGTCTTTTATTATTTTTTCCACATCCACCAATATCTGCTCAGGAGAGTAAGTCGACAGCTCCTCTTCGACCCCTTTGACCTTTATTTTGCCGACCTTCCTGCACTTGATGTATTCCTTTACCTGGTTATAAGTGACCTCTGTGATCAATATTTCGCCGGGTGACGCTGATGTTTCCATTCTGGAAGCGATATTGACGACATCTCCATATATATCAGCATCTTTCCGAATAACAGACCCTGTGTGCAGGCCAATGCGGACATAAAATCTTTCGTTATCAACAGTGTACAGGTTGCGGCCGGCAATATTTTCCTGGATTTTTATCGAAGCCGCGGCAGCGTTTACAGGATGTTTAAACGTTGCCAGCACCCCGTCCCCCATTTTTTTAATTATACGTCCGTTGTACCTGTCAATCGTGCCTGTTACAATTTTCTCGAAAGTTTTAACAAGTCGCATCAGACTGGACATATCCAGCTTTGTTGACCACCTGGTATACCCGACAATATCGATAAAAAAAACCGTAAGGACCTGTGAATGCTCCCTTCTGAATTTGAACTCCAATTTCGGGTGATGGATCAGGCTCTGTTCCGCACGGGCTTCGCCCCCCGCGTACCCCCCGGTACCGCCATCCTCTTTAACACCTGCCGCGGCAGCAGTCCCTGAACCCGCGTCAAGATACCCGATCAAAGTCCGTCTTATTTCATTTAAAAATTCTCCCCGGCAAATGTCAGGAAAAATGTTACGCAGAGCTCTCTGAACACCTATATGCCCCGATCCTATAAGACCTAAAAGGTGAGGAAGTATTTCTTTGGAGATCACCCCCTTTATACGCGGCAGGATCAGGACAAGAAGGTTCGTATCGTCTGAGCCGAGCCAGTCCCTGAGGATCTTCACGGCATAATCATCTTCCAGATCGAAGAGTGTGAACAGTGACTCGACCCTCACTACCCTTTCCGGGTCCTCGAGGAGCATATAGAGCCTGTTCGTAAATACATCGACCGGCAGGTCACTATCCCTTTTACTTATTTCTCTTAGAATGCGGATACTTATGATCTTTATCCTGCTGTCCTCCTTCCTGGTAAGATCGAGCATAGAATTGAAGATCGTTGAATCACCGTAAAGAGAAATAATTTCACCCGCTTTTCCTTTAAGAACAGGGCTGAAGTCTCCATCGATCACCCTTATCAATTCCGGAATAACAGTTGTTTTCCTGCTCAGGTCGATAGTCTTCAAGGTGTCCAGGATCATGCTTTTCAAATTCGAATCTGTTTCCTGTTCAAAAAGCTTGTCGAGCAGAGGAGGAATCACGATTCCCGGCGGTAAATACCTCGCCCCGAAAATGTATCCTGTCAGAAGTTCATGGTTCTTTATTTCGTTGTTAAAAAACTGGTTATAATCGGACAAAATGCTTTTTGAAGAAAGTTCGGAGAGGGTTATCAAACATGTGCTTTCCAGGACCTCCATTCGCTCTTCCCGCGCGAAGGTTAACATTTCCCCTATCTTTTTCGAAAGTTTTTTTACTTCAAGCCATCCAACGACTTTTATTACTCTGTTCAGCCTTTTGAATAAAGCGGGAGACTCACCGGCAACTACTTTTAACATTGAGTAGATGTATAACCGCTTTTTTCTGTCTGTTTCATGGAAAAGCGGGGTGTACAACTCAAACTGTTTTATGTCTTCATCGCTTTCGAGCACACCCTTTATCTTTTCTATCAGATGTTTTGGGCTGTTCCATGTCGCTTTTTTAAAAAATTCCTGTGTTTTGACAATAAGATCAGACGGCAGGGAGCTGTCACAAAGACGTGCGAGAAGGATCACCCGAAGATCTTCTTTCCCTTTTGCATCTTTCAGCGAAAGGTGGTTTTTTTTGATCTTTGTTATCAGAGAATCAAGGTGCACCGAGCAAAGCCCGGTCAACTCTGTAAATGCCTGCGGGGAATTCTGTCTCGTCAGCACCAAAACCTCTGTCAACACGCTACCGATCAGTCTTTCGGTATCATTGTCTCCGTAGGGCATCAATAGCAGTGTGCGAAAAACCTTTTTTACCGACGGAATTCTGTCCAGAACACCGGAAAGCGCCCCGAGAAAAGCCGAGATCGTTTCTGTCGTTGCTTTCTGGATCAAACCCATCATAAAATTGTTTTTAGGGTTTCGGACTATAAGGACGTACGCGCAAAAGTACATCCCGAGGGGAGTTTCGGCAAATTCCGGGGTTTTGCTCTCGAGCTTCGTTAAAAATGTGGACGCTGAATAACTGTTATCAGCCAGAATTTTATTAAAAGCCGTACTTTGAACGGACGGGGCGGAATACGCCACATAGTATGAAAGGAACGAGTAATCTCCTGCCGTAACAAGCCCCTGTACGGCGATCTCTTTGAAATAATCATCCTGCCCTTCATCGATTAGTATACTACGGTTGAGCTCCGCCACCTTGTCGTAGGACGGGGCAATCGAGTTCACCGCCCTTAGGATCTCTCTTTTTACAGCGATCTCTTCTATAATGGGGAAATACTTTATGAGACTTTCAACCGAAGTATGGTCTTTGATCAGCGCGAGAGCTTTTACGGCTTCTATCTTCTGGATAAGCGGTGCCTTTTCGATTAGCCTGTAGAGATGCGGAACAGCGCCGAGGTTCTCTTCGGAAGCAGCAGCTCTTATGGCCGCCCTGCTGATATCGGTATCGCTGTTGTAAATATATTTATTCAGCAGGGAGTGTATTTCTTTATCAGGAAACCGTTTCAACCCGGAGAGGATGGTGATAGTACTTTCCTTTTTGTCAGGTGCTATTTGGCCTTTTTCTGTTTTTGCAGCTTTCATTTCCGACTATCTTTTAAATTTTTCAGAAGCATAAAAAGCGACTGTTTGATATAAATATTATATGATAATATACCAAAATTATTCAACTATTTTACTTAAATTAATATTAATAATAAAAGGTTGTTTGATTGAGTTATACGCCTGCTTAAGCCCTGACCTTATTTTTCCTTTACTTTGAATCGGCAAAATGATACATTTTACGAAATTCAGGCCGCGGGATGTGGCGCAGTTTGGTAGCGCACATGGTTTGGGACCATGGGGCCGTGAGTTCGAATCTCACCATCCCGAATAGGCGTCTGTAGCTCAGCTGGATAGAGCAACAGCCTTCTAAGTTGTGGGTCGCAGGTTCGAGTCCTGCCAGACGCGAGCATGGTGAGCGTAGTTCAACTGGTAGAGCGCAAGATTGTGGTTCTTGATGTTGCGGGTTCAAGTCCCGTCGCTCACCCATTTTATCAGTTCCATGATTTTAAATTTTCTGTGATTCAATCAGGGAAATTTTTATTAGCGGTAATGTGGTGTGTCCACACCTGACGTTGAATAGTATTATCTTTCATGCGTCCGTAGCTCAGCTGGATAGAGCAGTGGACTTCGAATCCGAAGGTCGCAGGTTCGAATCCTGCCGGGCGTACAAAATAGGATAGATTCGAAAAATCGAAGCTATCCTATTCTTATTTCAGATAATGTGTCTTTATTATTTACATTATTCTCAATAAATTCTTCTATTGTTACACCTCTTAATAAAAGTTAAATTTCACGCGGAAAGTTCGGCTAACCATTCGCTTGCTTTTTTTATATTTATCCCACGATAAAACTGTTCCTGTCTTAAATTGTGCACAATTTAGGTTGCAAGTACATTGAAAAAATTCCTTGATTTTCATGATTTTTATTTCGTGTACTCGACTGAAATCCAGAATATCTTCGTGGATTAAGTCAGTGTAATATTGATTTTCCCATTTTGCCCGATGTCTTTCTGAATCCGATAAAAATGGTTCGGGAAAACCACCGAATGTATTCAATTTTTCAACAACTTCATAAGGAGATTGATGGCCGGTCAATTCTTTTACGGAATGAAATCATAAATTTTTCTTTCCTATTTTCACATTTTTTAATATCATTAAAACTGCATTCGGGCAGTACTTTAAAAATATATATTTTCTTGGAGCAAGTATCTTCCCATTTGGGATTAGGTACGTTCCGGGCCGTTAGCTCAGCTGGTAGAGCAGCAGACTCTTAATCTGCGGGTCGAAGGTTCGATCCCTTCACGGCTCAAATGGTTATTCTTTATGTTGTAAGTATTTGCGTCGTTTATTGTTTTTCCCTCTCTTCTCTTTTCATCAACTGTAAACAAGAATGTAAACAGAATTGAAGGGGGGTATTTTGGCCCACAACCCTTTTAACCTTTACAAAAGACCTGCCACAAAAAATAATAAATACACTTGGTATGTTAGATTCTATGATGAAGAAGGAAATAGGCTTGCTGGTCGAAGTACAGGCCAAACATCAAAATCGGCCGCGGAAACCTGGTCCTATGAACAGCTTAAAAGGCGCCTGATTGCATCACAGAAAAACATAACCTTTGGAAAATACGCCTAAGACTGGTGGTTATGGGATAAATGCCAGTATGTCAAAGGAAAAATAGCAAGAGGGGGAGAACTCTCACGGGCCTATGTAGATTTAATGAGAGCATACCTGGTAAATCATATTCTGCCGTATTTCAGAAATAAGAAACTGCAGAAAATAAACACAAGAATAATCGAAAACTGGATTCTGGCCCTTAGGGAAAAACCAGGAAGAACCGGCATTATACTATAAACCTATTAAGTGCTAGCACAGGCATGAGATTAGGTGAATGCCGGGCTTTACATATTCAGCACGTACATGACAATTATGTATCAGTAATTTGGAACTGGGATCCAAAATATGGGTTGAAAGTTCCGAAAAGAAATTCTCAAAGAGAAATTCCCATACCTCAAAAAACGTAACCGATCACAGGGTATACCACAAATACTTTAAAAAGTGAACAAAATCCAACATTATCATTATCCTATAAATTATTTACTCAAAAATCAATTAATAGGAAAAATATAGAAAGGATTAGGTATTTTTCTGGAGCAACTCCCCGGTTTTGAGAAAAATAAAGGAAGAACT
>SDBT01015495.1_pt1 | contig 12115 bp, 16 predicted proteins | sample 2277101 | NCBI WGS metagenome assembly SDBT01 (sample SAMN10404973, study PRJNA504765) | marine sediment metagenome | isolation source: marine sediment core GS10_PC15, 103 cmbsf | place: Arctic Ocean: Southern Knipovich Ridge | collected 2010
AGTAGTCCGATTAATTTGTTCGGAGTGCCGTAATGCCCAAGCGTAAGAAGAAATCCCCGCCCAAAATAACGCTTAAGGCGAAGGATAAGAATAAATTCCCCGAGGAAGGAGCGGAGTCTCCGAATGAGTATCCGCCCCTGCCCTCCGTGCCGCCTGTGGTTACATTCAAGTGCGAGAGCGTGCAGGATGTGGACGACTTAATAAAAGACCTTCGGGAGGCGAGGCGTACCGCAAAGCGTTCGGGCGGGGCCTATTGTGTTGGCCGGGAGTGCGTTGTTGGAAAAAAAGTTGTTGGGAAATTTGTTATTGAGATGCAATTTCCTATTTTTACAGGAAAAAATTAAAATGAGTAAAATAAAAATCGGCGATACCTTTGGAGCATTGACTATAATTGCTGCCCAGGAAACGCGAGCCGCTGGGGGACACGTTCGCTGGGAGTGCAAATGTACTTGCGGCAAGACTCGTGTGGTTCTGGCGTATAAGCTCCGGCAAGGGAGAGTTACTGCCTGCCGGGAGTGCCTGGGCTTGCAAGGGGCCTCCGAAGGCAAGGCTACCCCGTGGACAGAGGATATGGCAGTGGAGAGGTATTACGGACGATTGACGGTACTCGGTAGGGCGGAGAAAAAACCCGGTGGGGGACATGTTCTTTGGGACTGTAAATGCCGTTGTGGTACTACTCGCGTGGTCCCTTCTTATATGCTCCGGCAAGGGAGGACCACCGCTTGTATGGAATGTTCCAAAGAATTACAAGGGACCACTCCCGAAATCCAAGCTCAAATACGCGAGACAATTGACAAAATGCGTAGAATCGACTCCTATGGGTGGCAATGGGGAATGCAGTATGATATATTGAACTGTAACCTGTCCAGTTGGAGTGCTGTGACTGCGAACCTAATAGTCACTTGTAAATGTGATCCCGTTCAAGGCCACATTTTTCCCGCCGAAAGCGTGCTGCGGGGTATGCGAGACGGATACGAGAAATGTCCGGATTGTTCTGATAATACAAAGGTTCGACGGCTGGGCGATGACCCCGCTAATAAGCATAGCCTTGAAGTTATTTCCTTCGGCCCTCCGTTCTATCGAACCGCGGAACAATATCGAACCTGGGGCCGGAAAATACCCAAGGGGGCGGGGCATGAAGAGGAGTTTGTTAAAGGAATGGCTCCCTGGGCTATCGAGAGTTCGCGGAATATTTCTGCATGGGTTATGTTCCTGCCCGAGAAAGAATTGTTATGGCATAGTTATTTTAACTCTCTCGAATGGGATCGGTACTTCTGGGCTAAAATGCCCGACGTATGGCGGTTCCAGCCGGGCGACATCGTGCGAGTACGAGGGAATCTGGAGAACGGCACAATTCTTGACCCCTATGACGAAGCTACGCAGTGGTGGGATGGCGACGACGAAGGCCATATTGTCCGGCTTGACCGTGACAAACAGTCGCAGAACTTGCGGAGAGTGCTGCCACGCGATATGATTTTAGTGTATCGTGATTTTAATAAATATATTAACGAGTTCGGATTTATTTGGGAGAAATAAAAAATGGCAGGTAAAGGTTCCCGCCCGCGACCTGTGGATCGTAAGAAATATGCAGAGAATTATGATGCAATATTCGGCAAGCGGTGCCGGTTTCCGAACGGGCAGTGTCCCGCCGAGAATCAATCCGAATGTACCACTTGCTGCCAACAAACAAAGGAAGATAAAAATGACGTATAAAGAAGGCGATAAAATTATTGTAGTGTCAAACACAACAGGTTCGGCGTTAGTAAAGGTGGGGGAGGAATATCTAGTCGATGCCGACTCTGGGGTTAGTTCCTACGTGGACCTCCTCGCGGGGGATATTATGGACTACCCGCGAGAGATAATCGCTACACTGAATCAGAAGGATGTGAAATTAGTTAAGCGGGATGGTCATAAGGTGTTCGCTGTCGGGGATAAAGTTAAAGTTACCAGCACTCCGCCGGGGGGATACCCGCACGTTGATTATGGGGGAGTGTATGAGGTGTGCGGTGTGCAGAGAGACCCTTGGCGGGCGTATATTTCTGCCCCGACTGCTGTCATGGGCTATCAGGCTGTTGATTCGGACGATCTGGAACTGATCCCTGATTTGGTGCCGTTGCGAGCAGACCCCGAGCCCCCTATGGGAATACCCAAGCGGCCGGGCAAGAGCGTTGAACAGTACGCTATATATGGCGATCCCCGGAACCCCAAAGATATTCTCGGATCACAGAAAGTTCCTCTTCATCATGTACCCGCCGAGGTATTGATGGAGATAGGGTTGGCCATGCTGGAAGGTAGCCAGAAGTATGGTAGCCACAATTATCGAAAAACGCCGGTCAAAGCGTCCGTTTACTACGACTCCGCAATGCATCATATAATGAATTGGTGGGAAGGCGGCGACGAAGACCCCGATCCCAACTGCCCTCTGCATGAGCTTATAAAAGCAATGGCCAATCTCGTAATCTTACGAGACGCTATGTTGAACGGGACCCTTGTGGATGATCGTCCGTTGCGACTGCCGAATGGGTTGGATATGGATCGGCTGAATGATCTTACTAAAACTATTAAGGAATCGACGACCAAACGGACGGCTCCTTATACTCACAAACCAATTGAGGGAGAGAAAAATGTTTAATGTTGGAGATAAGGTAAGAATTATTGGCGACACTACCGTAACCGGGGTATCGGTCGGCGACATTGGCGAGGTCATCGGGATTTTTGCTGATGCGGTATATGTTTGTAATCCCGGATGGTGTGCACGGACAAATAGATTTCCCGAGATCGCGGGGGTAATTTGTTTCCGCAGCAAGTTTTGGCCCCAACTAGAAAAAATCCACCAACAGACCTGCTACCTCGCGGGACCGATGCGGGGATACCTGCACTGCAATTTCCCGGCGTTCGACGAAGCCGAGAAGAGGGTCAAGGAATTATACCCAGACATCCAGGTAATCAATCCTGCGGTGCTGGATCGAGAGGAAGGTATAGACCCTGCGGAGGTTGATGCGGATACCTTTACTCCCGATTTTATACGGGGTATAGTGAAGCGGGACTTAGATGCCCTACTTACCCTACGAGCAGAGCAGGGTGATTTTATCTGTCTGCTGCCGGGGTGGGAATTTAGTACGGGGGCCGGGGCGGAGGCATCGGTGTGTACTTGGCTTGGAATAAAGGCGGTACAATACCCAGACTTCAAGATTATCGAGCCTGGGCGGGCGTACTCCTTAGTATCTATATAGGTTATAAAGGAAATTACAAAATGAGTAAAGTGTTAATTATTGGGGACACCCATTGTCCTGCGGAACATCCCATGTACTTGCCGTTTTGTCAAGACATTGGGAACGCATGGGATTGTGATAAGATTGTCCACATCGGCGACGTAGTGGACTGGCATAGTATCAGCTTCCACCAAAAAGACCCCGATATGCCTGGGGCCCTGGACGAGTACAATATCGCTCTGGCGGCGGTACAAAAGTGGTATAAGGCGTTCCCTACAGCAACGGTATTGCGGGGCAACCATGATGATCGTATCGAACGACTCGCTGCCTCGGTAAATATCCCCGATATGTTCCTTCGTACGCTGAATGAAACGTGGAAGACTCTATGGAAGTGGGTTCCGGATGTATGGATCGACGACGTATATTATTTTCACGGGGCGGGTATGGGCGGACTGTATCCTGCGTTCAATAAGGCTCGATCCTTCGGACATTCCGTTGTCGCGGGTCACGCCCACAGTGTCGCAGGCATCAATTATACTGCGAGCCCCCGGCACCGGTTCTTCGGGTTGAATGTCGGGTGTGGGATTGATGTCAAGGCAAAGCAGTTCCGGTATGGAGCAAATTTGGTACGTCGCCCGATGCTGGCGTGTGGAGTTGTAATCGACGGCCATCCGCATCTTGAGACAATGCCTTGTGGTCCTAAAGATGCGTATCATCGGAGTAAAGCATGATTAACGGATTCCCCGACAAGACGTTTGGCGGCCTACAAGTGGTGGTATCCCCGTTACTAGTCCGGTATATCGTGATACATAAGCGGTGGAAACGGGCGGGTGGCCGCACGCCCAAGGTTCGTACTAGATCGTGGAAAATACCTGGGGACATGATACGAATGGACGGCAACATAATAATGCACCCAACGACTTTCAAACAATTAGAGGCGGCCATTAGAGACCGCCCAGGTGGTGCAGAACGGAGCTTGTTATGAAATTTAATATAAATCAATATGTGAGAGTGCGGCTTACCGATGCCGGACGTGCGGCCCATAGGAAGTGGTGGGATGACTTATTTCAGTCCCCCCAGCTTAAGTCTAAGTATTCGCCCCCAAAAGAAGACGCAGAGGGTTGGAGTAGATGGCAGTTGCATATTCTTATGCACGAACTCGGACCCGCCCTCTGCCCCGGTTTCCCCGTTCCGTTTGAGACAGAAATAATAATCGAGGAATCCTAATGAACCAAGTACAACAAATATTACACGATGCGGGTATGCCGACGACTACGGTGACCCTCGATTTTGAGACGTACCACGATGATGAATATTGTCTAAAAAATATGCCCACTGCGGAGTATATCCGAGACGAGCGGTTTGAGTTCCTAAGCGTCTCATTCAAGCAGTCCGGCTATGACACTAGGTTTTCTACGGATGTCCCTGATACGCTAGGCCGGATGCGGGAACGCTTCGGCGATAACCTAGAGCGGTGCACACTTTGTGTGCAAAACCATAGATTTGAAATGCTGGTCTTCAAATATATAGTTGGGTTCGAGCCCAAGTATGTTATTGATACTATGGATTTGGCCGGGTATGTCGATCCTATGGCCCCCCGCGGTCTGGCAGCTATCGCTCCCCGGTATGGATGTGGGGAAAAAGGAACCGCCTTGGCCGATGTGAAGGGTATGCACCTCGACGAGATCAGACGAAAGGGTTTGCTTGAGGGGCTCCGAGAGTATAACGCCCAAGACGTTAATCTCCAAGATGCGTTGCTCCATAAACTCCTGCCTAGGTTGACCAATCCGACCCAGGAGTTGTACCTGATGCGGCATACTATGGGTTTGTTTCTGAATCCAGTGCTGTATGTGGATCGTGAGCGAGCCATTAAATTCATGGAGACCCTGAGCGAGATGAAGACTCGGAATATACCCGAGGGATATGAGGAAGATAATTTCAAAGACCTCGCGTTTGCAAGGATTATGAAGGGCTTTCTTGGGGATGATCTCCCCACCAAACCCGGCAAGCCGACAAAGAACATGATCCCGATAACTGGGGCCGATAACTTGATCCCTGCGTTCGCGAAGACCGATAAAGGCATGGTGTTTATACTAAAGCATGAGAATGAATTGGTCCGGCAGTTGGCTCAGGCCAAGCAGGATCGCCAGTCTTTCCCGGCCCACATTAAGCGGGTCCAGCGGATCGTAACCGAATCCGATTGCCGAGACGGTACGATTGGCATACCCCTCAAATATTACGGGGCCCACACTGGGAGAGTTGCGGGTACAGGCGGTATAAATTTCCTGAATTTCTCTGGTGAGGATTTTATGCAAGAAATCAAAGAATGTATGACTCCACCACCGGGGTATAAGTTCGTGGTGTATGATTCCGCGGCGATAGAAGCCCGTGGGGTCGCATGGTTGGCGAGACAGGATGATTTGGTACAGGCATTCGCTGACGGGGCCGACGTGTACTGTTCGCTGGCCCAGTCCATCACTGGTATGTACACGCGGAAGCCCCGACCCGCTGATCCCCCGAAGATCGCTGCCGGATATGACATCCGGCGTACTCTGGGTAAAGTGGGTATTTTGGGGAACGGGTATGGTATGGGCGAAGAGCGGGCCTTGGAGCAAGCCTGGGCGAAGAACCCCTCGCTCCGACCGCTGATCGACAGTGGACAGATCGACTTAAACCTAATGAGAAAGATAAAAGAGACCTATCGTAGCGATTATTCCATGATCCCGAAATTATGGAATAAACTTGAAAACGCTATGCGATGGGTGATTCTTCGAGATGATTTTGCGGATGTTAATGATCGGATTAGGTTCGAGCGAGACCCCCATGAGGCGGGGGCTGTTTTGATGCGGCTGCCAAGCGGACGTTGTATGCGGTATCCGAGGGCTCGGATAAGTAGCGGTACTGGGGGGATTGTCTGGCGGCCAGAGGGATCAACGAAGGATTACCACCTGTGGGGCGGATCACTCACTGAGAACGCGGTGCAAGCTCTGTGTCGAGATATTGTGATGGATCAGTTGAAGATGGTAGAAGATGCGGGGTATCCGGTTATCCACCATATCTATGATTCCTTGGTAGTTCTATGTGAAGGAGGCGACGAGGAGGCTTGTGAAGAAGTCGTGTACGATATAATGCGAACGTCTTCGGATTGGTGTCTTGATCTTCCGCTCGATGCCGAGGGCGGGACTTACAATTGTTTCAAATGAGGATACTGATATGATCGATAAAGCTAAATTTCGGGCTTATGATTTCGGGGAGAATGCGGCAAAGGAGACGTGGGTTATGTGGCAATGTACCGGGTGCGGCTTGAAAATTCGGGCAGAGGGGCCGGCAGCCGCTAAGGTCCCGTCATACTGTATTGAATGTGCCCGAATCCATTGGGAGCAGTACGAACTTGATGAACTGGAAACGATGATGAAAAAATTACGTACTGTACACTACGCCGATAACACGCTGGCGTATCAGTTGGAATTAGTGCAAGCGGAGAAAAAAAATAAAAAATAATTTGACAAACCCCCAAACGTGTGGTAAACTGTAGAGTAAGGAAAATGAAATGACCCCGATCTGGAAAGTACATCTTAGTGGATTATGTAAATTACGCTGGCAGCCGGGTTGGAAGTTTGATTTTATTGATCGAATCGCTTGCAACAACCTGATTAAACTGGGCCAAGGATACCAGCCAATTGACAAAGATAAATATGTGCTGCTTAAGTTGTGGGAAGAATACTGTAAGGAAAAATAATGGTAAGAAAAAAGAAGAAAAGTATGTTTGGGGCTGCGATAGGGAAAGTCAGAACCTATTCAAACATAAAGCGGAAGCGAGTAACTCCGAAAGCGGACTTAGAAGCTGCCGTGCAAAAGGAAGTCCTCCAGCGGGCAAGACAGTTGGGTATCCCCCTATGGCGGCAGAACGCGGGGAATATTCATTGCGGGGACCTGCACATGGTTCTCGCTCCTGCTGGTGCAGCGGACTTAACGGGTATGATACCGAATAGCCCAGGCCGTAGGCTGGAGGTAGAATGCAAACGTAGAGTTGGGGGAGTACAATCCTACGTACAAAAAGACTGGCAGGCAGATATGGAGCGGCTAAGTGTAATATATTTAATCGTTACATCGGGGGAGGACTTCGAGGAGCAGATACGAAAATACTTCTATATTCACGGCCAGCACTATCTGCCGAGTTCGATAGGCATGAAATACTATGAAACCCGAGACGCACAAATAAACACTGTGGTTCCGAAGCGAGCCCAAGTACGATTGAGGAGTAGATAATATGGAACTTTCAATTTCAAGAATTAATAATTTTGTAGGATGCCCATACTCTCTGGAATTATTCTATAAGTATGGTATCGTGTCCACCAAATGGAAAGACGCTGCGGAGATGGGTACAGCCTATCACAAGCTACATGAAGTAGCTGTGAATGCCGAACAAGATGGCACCAATGTCATGGAAGCGGTAGCCGCGGTGATTAATGAGAAGTATGAACACTGCCCCTCGCACAAGACCGTTGAAGAGTGGGAGAAGGAGCAGGCGTTAGTCACCTATGGTTTCCTCGCCTATCACTGGTTCTATGACGTAGCCGACTTCGAGATCATCAAAGCAGAAGTTCCGTTTTATGGAGTGCCGATCCTCGATAGCGAAGGTAATGACACTGGCCATACTTTGAAGGGCCGGATAGATAATCTGATCCGGATGCCTAATGGCCACATCCTTATCCATGATTTCAAAACCACGAGTCACGATTTGACCAGCGGCTCCTACTGGACGGCACAACAGAACAATATGCAAATGCGGACGTATTTATACGCTGCTCGTTGTTTGCAATCCCACGGAGTACTGGAAGAGTTCGGAATCGGGAAGGATGAAATAATATTCGGGGCTATGATCGACGTATGGAAGAAGCCTGGGATTTCTCCTAAGTTTATCACGCAGAAAGATACCAAGTTATTGGTCGAGGGCGGGCAATATTATAGCAATGATTTCAAAGTGGAATGGACTTCAGACTTGGAGTGTCGAGCGAATGGTGTTATTACTCAGGTCAAGATGGGTGCGAAGGGAGCCGCATACGCTATCCGAGAAACGCCGGATATGTACGGTGCGAGACTGATACATGTGATGACCGAGGACCCTGATATGTATTTTGCTCGTAGGAACGTCCCCATTACTGATCGGGATATGGCTTTGTTTCAAGACAATTTAGCGAAGATCGTGCGTACCATTGATTTTATGAATCAGACTGATAATTGGTATAATGTAAAAACAAAATGTCGCGAGACATATACTTGTGATTATACGGGTATTTGTGATGCGGATATTGATATAAGTCAGGGAATACTCCCAGAAGGATTCAAATGTATATTCGACAAAGAATAATAAAGCTCTGGAAATTCTGGACTTGGCACCAGATAAAATACTGGTTTCGAGAGAAATTGTACGAGTATCGACATCGGGTAGGGAACTCGGGCGATCCGGGGTGTTGTATATGCCCTCGGCGAGCCCGGTGGGGCCTACGGGATACCAGCAGTGTCATAATAGGTCCAGAATTTTATGGTGAAATATATTGCCGCAAGCACACTCGGGAGAGAATCAAGTATTTACCCAAACATAATGAAGCGTGGCGAGTCCCGACCGATGTGATCGAACAGTATCAGGTCGCCACACTAGCGACTGCTGTTTACAAAGAACTTCAAGATAATCGTGAACTACACCAGAAATATGATAAACCAAAACTGACGCTCCCCTTACCAGGGCAGTCAAGAAAGAAGAAATAATTATGCCACCGAAAGTACCTAAAAAAAGACCGCCGCTACAAATGCCGAAGAAATCTACGCCCGCTACAGCGGGTGCCGTATACTTTGATTTTTCTGTCGGCCAAAAGGAAACGACAGACGGACAGCGGATTATGATCTACGGCCCCTCGGGTCGTGGGAAATCCACCATTGCTAGTCTGTTGAGAAACAACATTTTCATCCCGGTCTGTGATGGTAGCAAGGATATTCGCAACCCGGAAACTGGCGAGTTGGTCACGTCGCTGTCCCTACCCGATGACCAGCCGTACACCTTCAATGCTGTACGAGCGGCGTTGCAGAGTCCAGCCCTCGATCCGTTTCAATATGTGACCCTGGATCATATCACCAAGGTCGAGGCCATCTCCGAAGAGTATATCTTCGAGCACTTCACAAAGAAGGACGGCCGAGCTAAGAGCTTAAAGGATTATGGATACGGGGATGGCTTCGGGCATCTCCGGTCCACCATGCGATTGATCCTCCAGGACATTGATGCACTTATCAAACGTGGTAAGACTGTTATCGTCCTGGCTCAATCGGACGATAAGCGAGTGAGTAATCCCGGTGGGGACGACTTCCTGAAATCCTGCCCCGGACTGTACCATGACCGTAACAATTCAGTGATGAACGATTACTTCGAGGAAATGGATTACGTATTCCGCCTGGATTATTACGACATGGCGGTATCGGCCGAGAAAGCCTTCGGAGTCAGGAAGATCGGGAAGGTGTCTGGGACTGGCACGCGGGTATTCTTCGCTGCGGACGAACCGCATTACATGGCGAAGAAACGGTGTGCGAGACATGGGTTCCCCATTCCGGATGTGATTGGCTTTGCGGATCAAACTGATAACTCGCTGTGGGAATATTTGTTTACCGGCGTGGCTCCGGAAGAGGAGGTGGAGTAATATGAATAAAAAAATAAAGGAACCCGATCAGTATGTAAAAGCTCTAACGACTGGAAGCTATGCGTCCGTAACGGTTGGGCGAACCTATTTAGTTGATCCTACGCGGTGCAAGAACTCGACCGCGTGTGCCATATTCACCGACTTCGGCAGGTCGAGGCTTATGTTCGCAAATGAAATAACCGAATCTGATTTGGCGGCGTACCTCAAGAGTAGATTGAGAGCCCGCATCAAATATTTTTTCACAAGAATAAGGAGGAGGTGGAGTGATATGAGTAAGTATGTAATGGTCTTGGCGAATAAAGGCGGTTATGGAGGTATAGTTATTGGGCGAGCGTATCGAGTCGCTCGGACTAAACCCATCGGGGGGCAGGGATGCTACATAATAGGCCCCCTGGAATATGATATGTATATGCTGCCGGAAGAAACAAAAGAAATCAGTTTGATAACATACCTTGAGTGTAAATTGAGGGAAGCTATCAAACGTATTATCACGAAAATAAGGAGTATGTTTAATGGGTAAAAAAATTGATTTTGAAGGGACCTTCAAATTTGTTATCGAGGATCACGGCCTCGATACAACAAAGAAGGGCTTTCCGCAGTGGGTTGTCCAAGTGAAAGCTATCAAGATGTACGATGAAGTACTTTGTGAGTGGAGCGAGACAATTGAGGACGAAGGCCCAGGCGGAAAGCCTGTAGAAAAAGTGATCGCCGATATGAACCTCACAACCACTGGATACTTTATTCTACTGACCCTTGAGGGTGAGGATATGTTCCACGTTGATCGTATCACCAAAGCCATTGGTTGGGACGGGCATTCCTTTGCCGCTCTCGATGCGATGGAGTTGGACGGGATGGAGATCATCGGCGGGACAAAGGAAAATATCTGGAACGACAAGGTGTCATACCCGCTCGATTGGGTTGACCACAAGGACGCTCCACCCATATTCCAGTTGAAGAAAATGGAAGCCGACGATCTCAAGGCATTGGATGCCAAGTTTGGGCGGAGTAAGAAAGCGAAACCCGCTACAGCCAAACCAGCCGCGGTGAAGCCGGCTGCGAAACCCGCCACTACGAAGCCCAAACCGGCTGCGAAGCCCTCCGTGGGGAAACCCTCCGTCTGGGAGTTGACGGAGGCTGAGAAAAAGGCCCAAGCGAAACCCACCACGACGAAGCCGGTTACTGACGTATCGCGAGAAGTAACCTCGGTTGCACCGACCCCTGCTACCGATGCGGCAAAGCCTCGCACCAGTCCTCCTGGGGTAAAAGCGGGCAAACCTCCCGAGACTAAGGACACAGCTTCTTTCGTAAGTAAGCTGGATGAAGAAATGACCCCGGAAGACTTGTATGAAGTTTGTCTCAAGTGCGGGGAAGCATTCAGCCGAGATGACGCGGCGGTTGAAAAGGAGTGGACCGACGCTGCTGCACGTCTTGGTACGGATGTTGAGTTCCTTCTTGCGAAAGAAACGATCAAAAATATTGAGGTGTTCTAATGTCCGATAAGGACTCGATAGAATTTGTATGCAACTCGGCTCGATACAATATGCTCAACGACGATATGTTTGAGCTATGTGCCGACCACCTCGGGATACCCTCCCCCGCCCCGCTGAAAAGCGTGGGCGTGGGGTTTTCTCCCGTACATTCTGCGTGGATAATTCCCGAGTTAGGACTCAACGGAACCCCCGTGGGTTTTGTGAAACGCCCCACTCAGAAAAGCAAGCGGAGTTACAAACAAGCAGAAGGTACGCGGGGTTGTTACTTTGTTGTTAACCGCGAGTTTCTTGTATCTGACGCGGCTCGTGTGGCCGCGAATCACCACCAGCGGCGTTGTTCGGTTGATTGGCCATGCCCGATCTGCGGGAAACCGGATTGGTGTGTGCTATTCGCAAACGATGAAGGAGAAACTGTCTCAGTTCTTTGTGGGCGAGTCTCGGAAGGAGCCTTCCGAGTATTAGACGGAGCGGGATATTTACATCTGATAAAGCCAGAGGGAAATTACGCACTCCAGAAGGCTATTCTCCCCAAGGACGATCAGGATACCTTATATGTCCCCGAAGGGTTTGGGGATTGGGCGGTATTAACAGACCTGGGTCTGACCGCCGTTGGGCGGGCATCCGCCACGCAAACGACAAAGGACCTTGTTAGTATTTTGGCCCGGACACCACATCCGAATATCCGCATCGTTGCGGACAATGATACTATCGGCGTAAAAGGAGC
>SDBT01015496.1_pt1 | contig 12114 bp, 27 predicted proteins | sample 2277101 | NCBI WGS metagenome assembly SDBT01 (sample SAMN10404973, study PRJNA504765) | marine sediment metagenome | isolation source: marine sediment core GS10_PC15, 103 cmbsf | place: Arctic Ocean: Southern Knipovich Ridge | collected 2010
TTGCTATAGTTATCAATAGCTTACAAGTATTTTCGGGGTATTTCTGCTCTAATAGAATCAATGACTTACGAGCGCCTGTAACTGCTTGAATCACATAAAAAAAGACCGACCCCTAAGGGGCCGGCCAATATAGCGCAAGTCACATTGCACCATTGTAATCGTTCAGACGATCCACTCTTGGTACTCTTTGAAGAATTTGTTGAAAGTGGTAGTCTCAGAATCGAAGTCCAAGTCGTAGCGACGGAATGCTGTAACAGCAGCCATGATGACCATTTCCTTCTTGAAGTGTTCAGGAATCATCATAAACTTCAGGAAGTTGTCAGTGACCTTGTTCCAGTCCTTGTCACCCTTAGACTTGTCCATTTCAAACTCTTGCTTGATTTCAGACATTGCGTAACACATGCCGATAACCAGCGAGTACTTAGCAGAAACGTCGATTGCTTTGTCTTCCTTCAGCTTAGTGACCTTGCCTAAAACAATGTCACGCGGATTAGGAAGCTTGCCTTTCAGGCGTCTGCTCTGCATGAATTCAGTAGCGAGTCCAAGACCAACTGTACCAGCGACCATGACTTCGTTCAGCCTGTCAGAAAGCTTGTCAGTCAAAGCCTCTCCAACGAACGTCCACGAACGCGGAGTAGCAAAAGCCTTGTCGCCACTCTTCGGATCAAACTGAAACAAGTAATTCGGATGTGCAGTCAAGAAACCGACTACATCAGCATGTACGCCGTGTCGAATTGCCCAGTCCTGCCAATCTTCGAAAGAAACAATCAATTCAAAGTGCATGAACCTGTTAGCAAGTGCAGACGGCATGCGGAAAGTTACTGCGCGATCTGTCTCTCTGTTACCAGCAGCAACGATGCTTACGCCCTCAGGAAGAACGTACTCGCCAATTCTGCGATTCAAGATCAACTGATACGCAGCAGCCTGAACCGACTGCGGTGCAGCGTTAATCTCGTCAAGAAACAGAATAGCGTTATGCAGTTCTGTATCAGCCTCGCCTGGGAGTTCGCCTGGCTTGCCCCACTTCATCGTTTCCGTCTTCGGATCGTAGAAAGGGATGCCTTTAAGGTCAGTCGGCTCCATCAAGAGCAAACGCAAGTCGATCACGGGACGATTATTTTTCTCTCCGATCTGTGCGATAATGTCTGACTTGCCGATTCCTGGCGGTCCCCAAATCATGCAAGGACGGCCTACTGACATTACATGCTCGACTACTTCTAATAGTTCAGAAGGTCGAACTGGAATGCTTTTCTGGTTTGTGTCTGTCTTGGCCATGGTGCTTATTCCTTATCGTTTGTCTATGTGACTTGCGTTTGTCTATCTAGTCTGTACATTATATGGAACTCTCTACCATTTGTCAACACCTATAATTCCTACGGAATCAAGCACTTAGTGGAGGTTCAATGTTATCAAACACTTACATACACACGTAAGTTGTTGATTTCCTTACAGGTACAAAAAAGGCCCCTGATTCGGGGCCTCTTTTAATTTAGAAGGGAGTTGATTACGCCGTAGCGTCCTCAGTCTCGACAATCTCAATGTTAGCGTCTGCCGTATCAGCCGTATCAGCAGCCGTTGCGGCTACCAACTGATCGTTCAATGCTGTAACAGCCTTGCTAATTGAAGCAATGCCTTCTACTGAAACTGTAACCCCATCAATTGTCATACTAGCGTCCCAGGTACGCTGAGTTTTTGTTTTATATGTAGCGCAAGCTTCGCCGACCTGTTCGCCGTCTAACTCAATCGCCCATACTACGCATTCAACGCCTGTGCCATCGGCCAAGGTGCTTGTGCGCATTTCTTCTGTCTTACGTCGATTAATCGTCATTTCAAGTGTCTCCTGTATAGATGAGTTCTATACCATTGTTACTATATTACAGGAATCAATCACTTATGTCAACCTCTTTTTTACCTCTTTTACGTATTAGAATCAATCACTTACGACACGGGTACTTAAGTAATTGTTTTACTTAGAGTTTTTCTGGTAAAGATTCTCAAGCCACTTTTTCACATCTCCGCCATTGAGTTTGAGGATAAATGTCTGTTTGATGGTAAACAAGTGGAGATGTCCGTGATTAGCAGGAAGGTAATAAGGCCAAGTCACATGATTTTTGAGTGTCAGTAGTTCTCGACCAGTTAGCTTTTCTTCAAGTGGAAATTTTTCGTGATCGTAGATATTTCTCAAAATGTTGTAGCCGAAATGAGTCAAGCGCAAAGTGGTAGGCGCGTTGAACATGAGTCCATCTAATGATTTATGAGTTTCTTCTGGAAACACATCGTCGTTTAGCTCATTGAATATGAAATCTTTTAACGGTAGGATATGTTCTGCGACCATTGTTACAATGAATCTTCTGTTACAATTTCACCGCCAGTTAATTTCCACACAGCAAATGAATCTGTTTTGAATACACGATTAAGGCGCTCCGCTAGGTTGAATGCATGACCAGGATTTGAGAAACTGACTTTCTTATATTTAGGACCAGGATAGTTAACTAGAGAATTTAATGTTCGAAGATTGATAGGGCGACCGTCACAGTATACCGCATAGATATAGTCTGCCTGAAGAACTTGCTCGCTCTTGTACGTTTTAGAATCAGTATGCTCTAGAAGAATTGTTGGTTTTGGTCTTGCCATAGTAATACCCTTTGTGTGTAATTATAGTAGTATTTATCTATTTTGGCCGTTTTATGCTAGCTTAGACTTGATGAGTTCAGAGAACCCTCCTATACTTTGCTTGCCAACGAATATCTGTGGTACTGTTCTTAATGTTGGATTTTGTTTTGTAAATTCCTTCAGTGTGTCTGTATTGTCGAGACTAATTTCCTCAAATGCGTAATTTCTTTGACTGAGCCATATCTTTGCAGAGGTGCAATATGGACAGCGTTTCTTTGTGTAAACCTTAATTTGTTCCATTTATAATCCTACTATTGTTATTGGTACTGCAATATTTATGATTTCTGAGTCTCGGTAAACTTGTACGTTAACTGTATCTCCAGGTTTATGTCTAGTCTGATTGTTCAACCAAGTAAATAATTCAGCAGGATCAGAGAATTCATTACCTTCTATGCTGATAATAATATCTGCGTCTTTCAAGGTCGTATTCGAATTTTCATCAACACTCATTACCATCGTTCCGATAGGATATTCATCATCTCCATCTGTATAGTTAAGATGAAACATACTGTTTTCTCCGAATTCTATCAATGATACTCCTAGATCAAGATGCACAACAATGATATCCTTACGTATAGCTTTAACAGCAATCAACAGTGTATCTCCACTCACGGGATATCCTACCATAGAAAGCATAGAAGTACGTCCTGTCTGCATTATTGATCTTGGAAACATAGAAACAATGCTTCGATTTAACGCAATAACTTTGCCATTCTCATCGAATACAGGGCCGCCTGAGCTACCGCTGCCCTGTAATAATTGAAGTTGTAGATTTCTAATATAAGGATATCGTTGGTCACGACGGTGAGTAGAACTAACTGAACCTTGTGTAGCTGACCAACCAATGCCATAAAAGTGAGATATGCTGAATACAGGATCGCCCATTCGTACATTACTTATGTCCTCTAATATTTCGACACCCTCATGTTCACCTGGGATTGCTAGTAAAGCAACGTCAGCTATTTTATCATATCCAATGACTGTTGCTACGAATCGTTGATTACTTCCTATGAAAGTTATATGTATATCAGTATTGTGTTTTACAGCGAAAGCAATAACGTGATAATTTGTTACTACATTGTTATTGTCAATAACGAATCCTGTACCAATGACAGGTGTAGTTGGAACTCGGGCGGAAGAGGTAAGTTTGGTGACAGGATCAAAGGTTTCGCGGTCAACAAATTGTGCCACCCGTATGTATGCAATGGATGGTAGCACTTCATTCATTTTATCAGCTAGATCGTGTGCGTTTCCCGTGCTGATCGTTAATAGGATTACTAGTCCTATAAATAGTCTTTTCATTAAAACTCCACATTTAAAAATCACGTCCAACAATATCAATAGACATTGTTTTCGTTTGTAGGAGCTCTTGTTCTAATTTTTCTATGTGTGTTTCAAGAGCAGCTATCTCGGCATCTAGAAGTTGTGCTTCTGCCAAACCAAATGATAACTCTCTCCGTTTGAGACTAGCTGTATTGCGTATTTTTAAACGAAAATTGTTGATTTCGTCTGCCATAATATGTGTCCTACTTACTATTTATCAATTATTTTTTGTTCTTCTTCAATATGCTTAAATTCGACTTCATTTCTATTTCAGTCTTTAGCGGACCCACATATTCATATTTTTGGATAGTTGACAGTTTAGGTGAGAAAGAATGAATCCATCCTTTCGGAAATCTAATGCAGTAATAGCCTGCACAGTGAAAGACTTTGCTGTTTTTTGTCTTGGTATACAATGGAAGATCGGAAAGGTCATCTTCTGTATCAGCTTAGAACGGGTGGTCGAAATCTACAGGAAATCCTTTAATAAGAATGTCTTGTTCTTCTGCTAGTGCTGTGACAACTATGTTATTAAAAACATCTTCCTCGAAGAATTCTTTCACCTCTTCATCATTTGCAAATTGCACTTTGCCATTGCTTGTGAGTAGAAGATACTTGCCCGATTTATTTGTGCTTAGTAATCCGATTTTCTCTTGTTCTTTTTCTGTCATTACTAACCAGCTATTGTCTGTGATTTCTTTTAATTGTATAATCATGCTATTCCTTTTAATTTTAATTTGAACATGTCCTTCTTTGTCACATATTCGTAAAAATTCATTGTGCGGCCGCAGTCAGATACTTGAGTGTGTTTACAATACATAAGTCCTTTTATCTTTTTGCCGTATCTATCTGTTTTACCAAATAACGAGTACCATCTATACCATCGTATTGATTCCATTGTACTATATCCAGTATGACATGCCATTATGCAATTTCTCTTGCAATTTCTTTTAGGTGATCGTCGTATGTAGAGTTAAGCATTGCTGCGTATTCATCAGGGTATCTTACTATCTTATCTAGACTCCAGAATGAACAAAACTTTAAGAAGTGTATTCCAACGCCTTGCTTACGAGGTGTGTCTACGTGGTCAAGAATAGATTGTACAAGCATTTCTTTTATATCGTCAGGCTGTCTGTGTAGATCAATTAATTTGCGATTGATTTCGTATCTATCTTTAACTGTATACGTATTCCCTTCTACATCAGTCCAGCTTTGCTGCATAAAGTTGTTCCAGTTATAGCCGCCGTTATCTCGATCTTCCCAAGCTTCTAATATGCCTGTCTTGTTCTTACTACCCTTAATTCGAGCGCCGGGAAACGCAGGAAAAATATTATCACTTTTATCGCCGCGTATGCACTTCAGAAACATGGCATACTCGTTCCAGTCATCCTGCTCCATCTGAAAAAATCCGTCAGGCTTGCCTACCTTGAGTTTCCCGTCGCTCTTAACCATCAATTCTAACTTACGTCCTTTTGCATCATACGCTGCCTGATTAGTAAAACGTACATCAGTGATGCCGTTATAAATCTCAACGTTAGGTGCAAGTAACTGTACAAAATCTGAGTCTGAGCTAATTATAACATGATCGTTCTCAGGATGCAAGTCGATCCATGTTGCTATTAGATCATCTGCTTCGCCCACAGGACATTGTAATACAGTGGAATTCGTTTTCTCTTTTATGAATTTGTTTAATTCGTCAAATGCTTCAAAGAACAATTCATCATCTTCGCGTTCTTTCCTAGTTTTCTTTAGTTGTGCAACTATGCGATTAGCTTTGTATTCTTTGTATTCGTTCTTACGCCAGCTATGTCCTTCTAGGCAATATACAACGTGATGTCCACCTAAGTCGCGCCAGCCTTTGCGTAAGCTATTAAACATGATGTGTAGCGCCATTCCTATGCGGGTGTCAATGTCACCGCGATGGACTACGTGTTTCGCACGATGAAACATGTTCATTGCGTCTACTAAAATATATTTTTGTTTATCAGTCATTCTTATGTTCTTCTATTGCGAGACACATAGCCTGTTCTACTTGAGCCATTACTAATTCTAACTTTGTTATTTCAAGCTCCATTCCAGTTACGCCTTCTCTAAGTTGCATAGTCTTGTACCCAAGAGTACTTGCTATTATGAGTCCTACCATTACTAAGAATCCTGCAAATATATTACTTTTCATAAATCTTCATCCTTAATGTCTTCCATACTTGTCGCGCCAGGAGCTCCGTCATTTTCAGGAAACGCTGGTGCTACGTTTACAGGAATAGCATCTTCGTGAAGTTTTGTTTGTCGTGGCATTTCAGAAGTATCCTCTATTCGTTCTTGAAGATCACCAACACCATCGTATGCGTCTAACGCAATGTTTCTACATAGATCATTGAACCAAGCATTAATTGTATCTTCATCATCTGGATTTGGACCGTAGCCATGTTTTTCTAGATGGTCAACGAATGCTTCATTCCAGTCAAGTTCAACAGCGCCGTAACGAGGATTCTCAGGATCTGTTTCTAGATTTTTAATATCTACCCAAGGTTCGCCTTTGATAGTAGCACTTTGCTTGTCAAGTTCTTTCTGAGTTAGTCTGCCATATTTTACTTCGTGTTCAAGTAATGCTACTGCAACTTCCTCATCAGTTCGATCACCAAGATTAATCTCGATGTTTTTCTTGTCAAGTTCTTCGCCAATGAGTGTGTATTCTGCTTCTGCTCTTTCACGTAGCTTTCCTGTTAAACCCCAATGTCCTGGAACCCAACCGAAAGGTAAAATTCTTTTAATTTTTGTCATAGTATTTAAATCCTGGAAATCCTTTAAGTGTTTGCTTAAAATATTCTCTTTCTGTTACTACGGGACAATTCATTTCTATTTTTGTTCCGTATAGTGTTAAATCAATTTCATATTCGTAATAAATGTCTCCGACATTTATAGTTGTTTTTGTACCCCAACAAACTAATTCTTCTTTTGCTTTACGCCTTTTCCAAACATGATATGCGTAAGATAATAATTTTTTATCATCGTTCATCGTAAAACTTAAACCCTTTGAATCCATTCAAGGCTTGCTTAAAATATTCTTGTTCACATACTACGATATTATTCATTTGTGTCCCGTCCATGACATATTCGTAGTATGTTTCCCCTCTATTTATCATGCGTAATGTTGCCCAACAAACATGTTTTTCGTTTATCTTGCATCTACGCTTCTTCCAGCGTTTAGGCCGAACCATCTAGCCTCCGCTGGAAGTATTCTTTTTCTGTTACTCCCGATTCCATTATATGCTGATCTACTCTGCCATCCCTGTAGTGAATACGCATGTACTTAGTGTACGATCCGTCTTCCTCTTTAAGCCACTCAGCGCCTCCACCTTGGATCGCTTCACCTGGCCCTCCGAATATATTTTTTTCATCATTCATCTGTCTTTACAACTCTTAACAATGGTCGTTTTTTGCAACCGACTTTTTTTTCAATCCTTGCTATCAATCGTTCGTAACGCCACCAACGATCTGATCCTTCTTTCTGTTCTTGTTGTTCCATCAATAATGCGAACCAAATCATTGCTAGTTCATCATTACTAAACATCGTCAAACAATGTGCCCCTTAGTTTACGTTTCATATACATGGTGCCCTTGATTGTCTCTAGTGTTTCGAGAACAACCGTAGATGGCTTTTCAGGATCTTCTGTTGAAGTTCCCTCAAGATAATAAAACGTTTCTTTACGTAGAAGCCGACTAAAGAATTCCTTATCTTCTGTCACCCAGCCTTCGTTGATCTGCGTAAGCTCGTTGCCGTTACGCTCAAATTTAGCAGGTTGTTCCATCAATAGTTTCTGTTCCATTATGTTCTACCTTCTAAAGTTAGTTTAAAATATTCTTTCTCTGAAAGTGGACCTTTTACAAATTCTCTTGTTGCGCTGCCATCCGTATATTCTCTGATGCGATATTCACACCATCCTGTGTTCGAACGATCCCACGTTTCGTAAATGTTTATACATTTACGAGCAAAATCATATCCTGCCATTGGATTACGTCCCAATTTTATTTCCCCAAATATAGCAATGTACTCGCGCTGCAACGTTATAACCTCTACGAATGGTTTCTTCAATTATAGCAATAGCATCTGGATCTTGTTGTGATTCAACTGTCGCACCAACGGGCATAACCCAAATAGGCCATTCAATGCCTGCGTTCCTAAAATCTTCAATTCGTTCCTCAAGTTCATCCCATGCTTCTGGTCTGTTGCTCACAACAAACTTTAGTTGTCCAGTTGCACTAACGTCTTGATATGTTTTGACTACAGCAGGTCTGATCGTCTTCGTTGGCTTCTCGCCACTTGTATAAAGTAGCTTGGGTGAGCATGACCAGAACCATTCGCCACCGCTTGCTACGAATGACGAAATTGTTTGTGCCAATTCATCTGTTAGAGTCTGTGTTCCGTTTGTCTCTACCGTGATAAATCTTGGCAAATTCACGTTGTCTGCTAAAGCATGTAGTAATTCAACTTGTCCTGCTTGCGTAGGTCTAAGCATCGGCTCGCCACCAGTCATACAAAAATGTACGTCTTTTAGCTCGCGCTCATTATTTAGCAAGAATTTTCCGTCAGGATTGTTGTCAAACTTGCGTAATTCAGCTTCAAGCTTTTTAGCAATGTCTTTAGCTGTATACGCTGGACACAAATCTTTAAATTTTACTGCCCAACTATAGCTAGAATCACATCCGTATTCCCAAACAGGTAAATCTTCGATGCGTTTTACTGTGCTAACATCGAATTCTTTATATGGTAAAATATGTGTGTCTCTGTCCTCAGGAACCTTTTGACCGAAGCCACTGCATTGTAAATTACACAAGAACCAACGAAGCCACACTGTCGGCGTGCCCGTGTAGGTACCTTCGCCTTGTATCGACGTAAATATTTCACTGTACTTGTATTTTTTACTCATTGATCGTGCCCCCAATCACAGTTAACGCACGGCTGGCCGCTTGTACGATCAGTCCAGTGATGTCCATTACTGCAACCATATTCTGTAGTCGTTGTGTTTGAATTATGGTTATGATAATTTCCATCCTCATCATAATATGGCGAACAATACATTGCCGTCACAGTACTAAACCCAGGCGATATACGACTTTTCTTGCCTTCATTTATACATTCTTTACACTTCATTTTTTAATTGCCTTCTTTGCTTCCTTATATTTACGATGCCAAAAACGTTCGTGACGATAATATGCAAATACTTTTATGATACGTTCAGTAACACTAACACCTATCCCGAATTCCCAACTACCAGTAATAGCCCATGTAACAAAAAATGTAATAGTCGAGGAGATAATCGTCCACGACGCTGTTTTTTTCATTTGTATTTTTTCACTTACATGTAAGTTCATTTTCACCCATTTCCACTATCTATACCTTTAAGCTTATCATACATTATACATTTATTTAGGACATTTGTCAAGGCATCTGCTGTCAAAGGCGCAATTTCCGCTTCACTTATAAGGGCTTCTCGTATACGTTGCTCCCAGTCTTGTCGATTTCGCGCAATTCCTGCTGAATCTTCAATGTTCATAGAAAGGTGATGAAGAAATATATTGGCAGCTTCGTTGTATGAATCTTCCTTATGCCATACCGCTTCTCCACTAGGTTCAATTGAGAAAATCTTTACGCCATTGCTATTTGTAAATGTTAACGTATTATCTATAGTATCATCATACACTATAGATTGGGGAGGACTAGGTGTTGGGACTTTCAATGTTATTACCTTGAGTCGATCCATAGTTCTCTTAGTGCGACGTTCTTCTAAATATTTTCTTATTCTATTAAACATGATCTTCTGTTGGTCGAGTTTTCACTACACCTTCGAACTCATCCTCATTCACATACCAACCTGGTCTGTCTGGATCGTGTCCGTTGTTGCGCAGCAATGCCATTTGTGCATGTGTCAAATAATACATGCGGCCAAAATCTTCTGAATGAATAGTTGCTTGGCTTAGTAGACGTAACGGATTGGTCATGTTACTATCGTCGCCAATCGTGCGCATCATACGCCAGATGATATAGAACAATAATGCTACTGCTCCAGCTATAAAAATTATTAAGCCTCCGATTAACAATCCTGTAACTGTTAACCATGCTACAAATTCTACCATTATATTATCTCCACTGTGTTGTCTGTTTCAAACCAAACATGCGCGCCACATGATAGTGGCTTGTCTGGTCGGTAAATGAATCGTCCGATTTCTTTACCGCTCTTATCTTTTATTATTGCTTCCATTGCGTAACGATTGTCTTTATACGTCTTACACGTTAGCACTGGTTCGATATTCTTTGGATTCTTTCTATTGGATTTAATCTTGTGCTGATTTACATGTATGATAGTTTTCATTAGTCTTTTCCTAAAGTAAGTTTGCGCACAAAGTCGTACCGATCAAATGCTTCTCGTAGTGCAACATATTTTTCTAAGTCTGCTTGCGTCGGCGACTTGCCTAGCGCCAGTACTTCACCCATTTGTGCAATCATATCAGCTTGCAACTTTAGTGCTTCTAATACGTCATTTGTGCATTTAACAAATGTACGATCTAACGTATCAATACGCCGTTCAAGATCCATCAATTGGTCGTTTACATTTCCGATTTCTTCTATAAGGTCATCTGTATCACTCATTAGTTATTCCCGCAAGGATCGTACCTTCGTGGTAACAATCTTCTTCTATTATATACATCTAGCGCAAATCTATCTTGCACCATATATGCTTCTCGTTGTCTATACATTCTTTCTTGGCAGCGTATATCACGTTTCCAAGTTTCTATATCTTTCCACTTACCCGATAAATCTTGTAGGTAGTGAACCATTTCATGTACAATTATACTTTTAACGAATCCAGTTATATTATCCTCATACACTTCATCTACAAAAATAAATGCATCTATATTATCATCGTACATTGCTCGTACACCACAGGGAAACTCTGGCAAGTCTACACCGTCACATATCCGTTCTACAAAAAAAGAATGTGGAACAAATTCTATAACAGGTAATTCATCTGGCATCGGGTAGCCAGTATAAAATACTGCCCACGAAAGCAACCATGCTATTGTCTCAGGACTCATTTTCCTCGTCGCAAAGTCCTTCTATGAATTTGTATTTTGTATACACCTCTTTCAACATCTTATGTTTTTCTAATTGTTCTTCTGTTGGTTCATCAAGAACTGCTAGACGTTTCATAACTTTTTCTAAGTTGCGTTCCATCTTTTCAATCTTTTCAAACAAGGATGGCCCTGATACACCTCCGACAGCAATACTTATATCCGTTCCGTCGTGATAGAATCCAGTGTCGCCGTCATCCCCAAATGACATAGTAGGCAAGCTTGATATTTTAGTCTTTGCCATTGAATATAACTTCTATTGCTGCATCGAATCCAAAGAACTTCGGAATTTGATTTTGGTTATAATCATATAGATGCTCTCTTGCTGTATCATAGTTTTCCATCATATCTTCTATGCGATCAACCATATACTTTCTGTTAACATCAAAATTATCATAACTGCTAGTCCATTCATCAGGATACAAGAATACACTGTGCTGTCCTTCAAAGATTTCTGAGTAGCTTAAACGATCAGGCGCACACGGAAGCGAACCCACAAGCGGCCCTTCGATACAAGTTGAAATACCTAGTGTCTCTTGCAAGTTTGCGCTAAAGACCATTTTAGATTCGCCGAGCAATGTGTGAAACTCATGCTTAGTTAATTCTCGGTCTTGACACACAACCCACTCATACTGTGGAAGTGCTTCTGCTAGATCGTTGAATATTCTTACTTGCTTCTCTGGTGCTACACGATGCGGAAACAAAATCAGATCGCGCTTTTCTAAATTAGCGTAAGGCGCAAGTGTGTCAGCCATGTATTCCATAGGCCAACCTGTACGAAATGCTTTGCTTTCAAAGTCGTGATAAGTTTGATCGAACTCTCCGTTATGAATAAACACGTTTTGCTTGTACATATCAATATGAAATTGTGTTGCATACCAATTGTAATCTACTGCATGAAATACTGCCTTCTCAAAATTGTTTGTCCATCGTTTGTCTTTGATTAGACGACCTAGAAAATCTTGCGGATCATAACTACCCGCATGCCAC
>SDBT01015497.1_pt1 | contig 12114 bp, 7 predicted proteins | sample 2277101 | NCBI WGS metagenome assembly SDBT01 (sample SAMN10404973, study PRJNA504765) | marine sediment metagenome | isolation source: marine sediment core GS10_PC15, 103 cmbsf | place: Arctic Ocean: Southern Knipovich Ridge | collected 2010
GCTGCAAGTACAACTGGGGACAGAACTACAAATGCCTACGCCGAGGTGATATACTGACATAATCGTTGAACAGTTAACCCTGACATTTTCCCTGGACAACGACAGGGTGTATAATTGCCATACTAAAAGGACTTCTTTTTAGAGTATAGGTTTTAGGGGACATCTTTCAATCTGAAGAAGATATGAATATAAAGGACAGTTCAGAAAGAACATGATATTCGGTTAGTCCTTCAAAATCATAATATGTAGTCTGGTGAATCAATATTAATATTATGTGACATTATTAGGAGTCATTATCACATGAAAACTATTATCGATGTATTTACAGATCAATTACAAAAGTTTATTGATACACATTTTTCAGTTAAAAAAGATGCAATACTATTTTTTCAGGGCTTTCCAACATGTTTTTATGAGGCAATCGAGAGAACAAGCTTATCCCATTTCTGCAATATAAAAAATAACGGTTACATAGATTATAGGAATATTAAATCTTCCATTGTAATAACAGGTTTGTTGTCTGCAAAAGGATTATGTTGGGGTTATTACGAAGAATTTATAGGCCTCAATCAAGCGTTAAATGATTTTAGCGTCTATCAAGGCGAGATTCATGTAATAACTAATAACCTATATTCAGATTATTTCCCAATCCCCGTCAGAATATCACAGGATGAAGCTTTAAACATTTACGAAAATGAATCCCCAAATATTAAAGAAAATCCCATTCTATCCTTCTATTCTGATACGAAGATAGAAAATAGAATATCCTATTACTCATACGTAAATAAGCATTATGATATTGATGTTAACATTAAAGTACATACCCACGATTTCTTTAACAAATCGAGACAAGCTAACCAGACTCCTCGGGGTGTTAAACAAGTAGTTGTAAATATTCAAGATCTGCAACTTTTTAAAACCAAATTATTGAATGGTAATCTTGCACCTAGTAAATATTCGTTTCAATTCGCGAATAATGACCTTAAACTGGAAAAAGATATTGATATTCTTAATTCTATCGGTAACGAACTAGATATATATTTTCAGTTAGAAAGTAGTCCAAAGGTTTTTAAGGAAGAACAGGCACAAGCTCATTCTAACTTGCTTAGAAAATACTGGGGGAAAGATGCAAAATATTTTACAAATACTTTTTATAAAGATCCCTCTTTAAACACGGAGATTACTCAAATTTCTCAGGGTACTCTAATTGCAGACATTATCAACCAATGTGAGGCAGCAAGTAAGGGCGGAACGGCCAACTATTCAGATATTGTTATCACGGCACCTACCGGTTCTGGCAAATCTCTTCTGTTCCAATTACCAGCTATTTATTTACACGAAAATCATCAAGCCTTAACGATTATAATATGTCCGTTGATCGCGTTGATGAACGACCAAGTGATAGAACTTCAAGAAAGAGGTATACATTTTGCTACTTTCATTAACTCAGAAATTACCGTTGAGGAGAGGCAAAGCAGACTACAAGGAATAGCAAACGGGAAATATTCTATATTATACCTCTCTCCCGAATTTTTACTCTCTTATAACATAAAAAATATAATTGGAGACCGGTCAATAGGACTTCTGGTTGTTGACGAGGCTCATTTAGTTACATCATGGGGTAGAGATTTTCGTGTCGATTATTGGTTTTTAGGAGATTACATCGAAAAATTAAGGAAAGGGAGTTACTACAGTAAAAATAAGGGGATGAACTTCCCGGTGCTATCTTTAACGGCTACAGCGGTTTACGGAGGAAGAGATGATGTAATAGAAGACTTATTAAAAAGTCTAAGTTTAAATTGCTCTTCAGATCATCTCTTTATAGGCCATGTTTGTCGAGAAAACATTCAATTTAAGATACGGCAACATCAGCCTAAGAAATCTACTTCCCATAAGGAAGTTAAGACAAATATAACTATCGATAATATAAGGGATTTTATTAAGAATAAAGAGAAGACTATTGTATATTTCCCTTACGTTTCACAAATTGAGGATGTAAAGGGTCAGCTTGCTGGAAACAAACTAGTCGAACGATATAGCGGGACTGGTATGGGAAGTCTTGAAAAAAATATTTCATACAATAGATTTCGCGATTCTTCAGCTTTAGTGATGTTGGCAACAAAAGCTTTCGGAATGGGAGTAAACATTCCCGATATAACAAACGTCTATCATTACGCACCCACAGGGACACTTTCTGATTATGTCCAAGAAATAGGAAGGGGTGCTCGCAAACTAAAACAAGGATATGCAATAACCGATTACCATCCGAATGATATGCAATTTGCAAGAATTCTTTGGGGGTTATCTGGATTAAGGCATTATCAATTAAAGGCCATAATTAAAAAATTATATGAACTATATCGAATAAAAAATTCCAGGAATATGCTGTTTTCTCCGGACGTATTCAGTTATTTATTTGACGCCAACAGCATTGAAAGGAAAGTTAAAAGTGGCCTGATGCTATTGAGTGCAGACCTACTAGAAAAATATCATTTCCGAGTTATCACTGTTAGACCTAAAAATTTATTTACTAATCACTTTATTGTTGTTCCAAGAGATGTTGAAGCAGACTTCTTGAGAGAATTTGGTAATTATTGCAGAGCGATGAAAGATGATAAGCCGAGGATAACGCTTGGATATGGAAACCGTAGCGATGTGACTACTTACAATTACGGGAAAATATATGAAATTCGTCTTGGAGATGTGTGGGAGAAAGAGTTTACTGACTTATCTTTTGCAAAATTTAAACATCACTTTTTTTCAGGCGATTTGTTTTCATTTGGAGACAATAAAATTGTACCAAGGCTCAAACTGGTTATTAATTATGAACACGGATTTGATTATGCTAAAAAGAATCTATTAAAAATAGCATCAGCCCTTCAACAAACTTTTAATCTAATACATCAACGTTATGGAGGCAAGAACTTTAAGTTTTCAGAGTATGGGGATATATTCACCCAATGCATTGATAGAAAAATATCTCGAGAATATCTTATGATGATGCTCGATATGTTCTGCTATGAAAAAACAGATATATACTCCATCCCAAATGAGCAATGGAAATTTATTGAACGCCGCAAGGGAAAAGACAGCAAGATTAGTCCAGAGTCAGAATACTGTATCAGAACCGTAAAACACGGTTTTATTGAAAACAATATAAGGCGATATCTTAATCAAGCTAGTCCCAATTCTGATGATGGGAAAAAGTTTATCACATACCTAACTATTCCAAAGCAAAACGGAAAATACAGTGAGTATCAACTCGTAGCTTCCATACTACAATTACATGATTTAGCGACATATGATTTAATCGGTGGTCGGAATCTTCAAATCTTTGTTAGGATTAATGATCCACTCAAACTTAAACAAATATCGGACTCTGATACAAATTATAGAAATAGGATTCTAATTGACATAGAGGAACGGCACGCAAGAGCGGTTAAAATAATGAATAGCTTCATGAAATCCGATTTTGATGACAGGCATAGATGGGACGTAATTGAAAATTATTTCTTAGGAAACGATGGTATTGTTGATATTGAATTAGGCATTACAACTTGAGGCAGAAATATGGCGATAATGATTCCTGAAATGTTAATTCCTGACATTATTCAAAATCCTCGTAAACAAGGTGAAATAAAAGTATATGAATTCTTAAAAACCAAATTAGGAAAAGATTGGACTGTATTCTATAACGTCAATTGGTTAGGGAAAGTATATGAATCTAATGGAAATAGGGATGGTGAAACAGATTTTATCATAGCAAATCCTAAATACGGTATTATTATCGCTGAAGTAAAAGGTGGACAAATAATTGAATACGAAGGGATAAATGATCAATGGTTTTCCACAAATAAAGGGGGAGCGAGAATACCTATTAAAAATGCGTATCATCAAAGTAGGGATAATAAATATTCATTACGCAATGCAATTCGTAATTGGCCTGGATGGGAGAAAGGGATTGGAAATATTAATATATGCCATATCGTAATCTTCCCAGATGTGAGTAACATCAAAGGTTCATTACCAATTTATGCGAAAAAAGAAATAACAGTTTTTGAAGATGACTTGCACAATATATCAAATAAATTCATTGATGCTATTAATTACTCATGTAATAGGAATTATTCTGATTCAGATCGAACACGTAAGTTAATAGCTGATATAGGTAATATTATTGCGCCTTCTCATACAATTATCAAACGTAAACTTTCGAATGCCATTGCTGATGATAATCAACAAATAATAACTCTTACAGAAAAACAATATTCTTTGCTAAGAACGATGCAGCGCATCCACCGAGCTTCAATAAGTGGATGTGCAGGATCCGGGAAGACACTCCTTGCAATAAAAAAAGCACAAATGATGGCCCAATCAGGATATCGTACTTTGTTGTGTTGTTTCAATAAATTATTAGGTGATTATTTTGATTCTATCTCGAACCAAAATAACAGGATGGTGGGTGGAAATATCCATTCTATTATATGTAAATATTTAATTAACGTATTATCTATGGATAAAGATAAAGTCGATCGAATCATTTACGATGATAGTGCTCTCCTAGAAATAATTGTCGATAATCCCCCGACCCAATATGATGCATTGATAATTGATGAAACTCAAGATTATTCTGCAACAATGCTTGACATTTTAATGTTCATGACAAGCAAAGATAGCCTCATATATTGCTTTTGGGACAATAACCAGAAATTATTACGTAGTGATTTCGCTCTTCCTAATGAAATGCAACAGTTCTCACTCGATACAAATTTACGCAATACAAAAAAAATATTTGATGAAGTAAAGCAATACTACTACCAAAAAGATCCGATCTATTGTGAAGGTCCAACAGGTTTAGATATTAGATGGTGTAAACCTTATAATTCGTTAAAAAAATGTGATCTACATAAAAAACTATCTAAAGAAATATTGGAATTAATAAAGGTAGAAAATATCCAGACTAATGATATTGTGGTTCTAACTTTTAAATCAATAGATCGATCTTTTCTTAGAGACTTTAAAATCGCCGGAATTGACACTTCAATTTTCGGCTATCCCAATTCAAGGTCTTGTGTTCGAATAGAAACAGTCAGGCGTTTCAAAGGACTAGAATCATCGGTTATCATAGTAACAGAACTAGATGATTACGACGCGATGCAAGATGATGAACTTTGGGATAATTTATGTTACGTTGCGCTATCTAGAGCAAGAAATTATTTAGTGATTCTTCCCCCGGATAATTGTATAGAGAAATTTCAAAAGAAAAACCCGTCCATTATGAAAAAGGGTTTTATGAATCCAGATACAGAGTTGGTTTATTAAAAAACATATGGATACCGAAGCAACGATTCTTCTAACATAACACTATTTGTCTCTCAATAGTTTGAACTGTTTTCTGCACGGGTGCCCGTGCAGTTATTATAACACCTCCTAGAAATACTGCTGTCCAGATATGACCAACAAAGCTAAGGAAATAGCAAGTAAGCTAGCAGTATTACTGAGCAAACAGCTAAATAGGCTTTGTCAGGCACGCTAGAAAGCAGCACAATTGCAATTACAGGGTAACCTAATATAAAAAGCTTAGCTGGTTTTGGTAGTATGAGGTGGGCTGCCGTCAGTGAATATTGTTATCGGTGCTGAAGTGTTTCTATGTATGACTGAGCCAGTTTTTGGGGTAGGGCAGCCGTTCTTTTCTCAGATACTGTTTGAGGGAACTTGACAGGTCAAAGTCAGCGGAATAAAGTGTATATAACTCAATTCTGCCTTAATCGCTGCCGACGCACATATTTTCAAAACTTAAATGGATCAGATTGAAACCAGAACTACAGTCAAGGTGCCTCAGCTGGCCTGGTGGGGCGATACTGAGGCCGAACTATCTTTTCCAGAAGACTGGCACATAACTACCTGCCATATGCAGGGATATGATGCTCCAAAGCTCAATGAAGATGGATTCAGGCAAGCTTTTAATAACCCAATTGGATCCAAACCAATTCGCGAACTTGCCCGTGGTAAGAAGAATGTAGTTATTTTATTTGACGATATGAGCCGACCCACCAAGGCATCTAAAATCATTCCCTTCTTACTTGAAGAACTGGCCGTAGCAGGAGTGGAAAAGGATAATATCCAGTTTATTTGTGCATTAGGTACACATGGAGCGCTAACGGCATTCGAATTTGCGAAAAAGTTGGGGACAGATATCATTGCTCACTACAACGTATACAACCATAACCCTTATGAGAATTGCACCTATATTGGAACCACTAGTCGTGGCACGCCAGTATCTTTAAATACCGAATTTGTGAATGCCGATTTCAAAGTTGGAATCGGCGCATTGGTACCGCATCAAGGAGTGGGATTCGGTGGCGGAGGTAAAATAATACTTCCTGGAATAGCTTCTATGGAAACTATTGCCTATAATCACGGTCCAGTGAAGGCAAAGGCTAAGGAAACCGGTATTGAAAATAGTTCCGGTATGGGGAGATATCATGATAACGCCCAGCTTATGGATATCCAAGAGGCATGTCGAATGTCAGGGATGGACATAAAGATTGATGCTATAGTCAACCTCAAACGGGATACTACAGCTCTGTTCGTAGGAGATCCTATAGCTCAACACTATGAAGGAATAAAACTGGCAATAAAGCACTATTACAGTCCTCTGCCTGATAGTCCAGATGTTGTGGTGGGTAATTGCAATGCCAAAGTAAATGAGGTAACTGTTGGCAAATTAGTGGCTGAAGCTTTACTACCTAAAAGCGGAGGCACTATGGTTATGATAACCAATAATCCATGGGGCGAAGTCTGTCACTATCTGCGCCGTCGTTTCGGTAATAACATTACTGGTCGTAGCTGGAGAGAACCAACAATTTCGCCCAAAATAAAAAAGTTTATCTTGCTCATGCCTTATCAGAACAAAGTAAGTGCAGATTGGCTAGCACCGCCTGAATCCATAGTATGGGCGAATACATGGGATGACGTCACGTCCATACTCGAGAGGGATTATCCTGACGGTGCCAAGGTCGCAGTCGTACCGGATGCGACAATTCAATATTTTGATGTTGTGGCAACACTCCCTATCGATACACGGTAGCCGGTTCGATATTTGTCTGGATGGAATAGGTGAGAAATGAAGCTTTATAATCTTCTTCAAAAAAGAGAGGAAAGTGGCATGCCTATCAGAGTTGGCGTCATTGGTGCCGGACGATATGGTAGCATGTTTATCGCCCAAGCTCGTAGAGTATTCCATACCTCTTCAGTTTCTTTGCGGAGAGAAGGCTGAAATCCAAGCCAGATGCAATCTTTTGATAGTTCTCAACTCGGTCAATAAGGGGATAGCGCATCCGTCCGTCTTTAGCTTTTGGTAAACCACTTTGAGGAGCTGACCTGCCCCCATTAGTTGTACCAGTTCTTACGTCGTTGACATGGTTAAAATAGCCTCGGGTGCCGGCGTACGATAGTTTTTGGCACTATGCAATCGTATCCGATTATACTCTTTCAGCAATTCCTCTATCAATCCCCTTGCCTCTGGCTTTGAGTAATCCAGTAATGTTACTGCACAAACAGATAAACAGGCTTTGCCCGGCACGCTAGAAAGCAGCACAATTACAATTACAGGGTAACCTGATATAAAAGGCTTAGTTGATTTTGTTAGCGTGGAGTGGGTTGCCATCACCGGATATTGTAATCGCTGCTGAAGTGTTCCTATGCGTTAAGAATCAGTTTTCTGAGGCAGGTCAATTATTTCAACGTCTTTAGAGAGATAAATCAAGTGGTAGCTTTGACCACATTAGTAGTATGTCCATGGAGAAAGTGAGCTATGTTATCTACAGCCATGGCTAGACCGGCCAAGGTGGCTTCTGGAACCATAGAGGCAGTATGTGGTGATAGTACCGCATTCTCTATGCTCCGCAGCGGGTGGTCAAGGGGTAAAGGTTCATCGGCAAAAACATCTAGACCCGCACCAGCAATCACGCCATCTCGTAGAGCTTCAACCAGAGCTTGCTCATTTACTATTGAACCACGCGCTGTATTAATCAGTATGCCCGTTGGTTTCATCAGCATTAGCTCGCGTTTCCCGATAAGGTTGGTGGTTTGTGGCAATCCCAAGACATGAATTGATATCACATCAGACTGGCGCATTAGCTCGTCAAGGGTAACAAACTCCACACCATATTGATTGGCCCTTTCTGGGGTAGGCTTAAGAGTACAGGCAATAACTTTCATGCCAATGGATTTACCGAGTTCGACCATCCTCTGGCCTACACTTCCTGTGCCGATTACTCCTAGCGTCTTGCCATAAAGCTGTGATGAGTATCCCCGTGCCCATCCGCCAGCCCTTATGCTGCGGTCATTTAGAACTATTCGTCGAGCCACCGCCAACATCAAAGATAATGCCATTTCACCGACGGCCACGGCTGAGTAACCCGGGGTATTAGTAATTGTTATACCTAACTCAGATGCAGCCTGCATATCTATGTTGTCGTAACCCACCCCATATATGGATATTAGCTTCAACTTGGGGCAATTCCTCATCACATTACGGCTGAAGACACTCGTCGCCCGGATATTAAGTACAATGTCGGCATCAGCAACACGGGCTATTAATTCTTCGTCATCAAAAGCCCTGGAATCATAGACGCCCACTTCACCAAGCTGTTTGAGCCGCTCTTCTTCAATTGTTCCTGCCAGTACGGGCGGTTCGTCATCAGGCACGGCGATTATTGCCACGTATAACCTCCTAACGCTACTTTTAGGGCTAATAAGATTGGTGCAAGCCACAGTGGCCTGCCCCCATACACTATACCACTTTCTAAGCTAGCGTTACCGGCATAAAAGCTGGCATTATCGCTTCAGGAGCTGGCGGCCGATAGCGTAAAGCACTATGTGGTCGAACATGATTATACTCCCGCCGCTGACATGGTTTTGTCTTTTGAGTCCCATGACTTATTCTTGAGCATCCATTGTCTAGCTTCATCCGGGTCATGCCAATCTATAGGTTTACCTTTGCCTTCGCCTAGCATTTGCATATCGTTTACCTTTGAGAAACCATATATTGCTCATAATTCTCTGTAGACGACGGAAGTTGGGACTTTTTCCTGGGGTACTAGCGTTGAGCGTAAACCCACAATTGCCCGCACTCGGTTACCCATGGGAGCCCATTTCCCTGTAGCGGCTGGCCCATTCACTGCCATGGGGTCGATCTCCCTACGTAGTTTCTCAGCTTCCTGAATCGAATCCGTTTTTATTGCAACACGTAGGATAACCTCATAGGGCATCTCACCAGGACGCGGGGAAGCTTCCCTATGAATACTGTTTATGCCCAAATAGTCCATGCGTATTTCTTCGGCCTTAAGATTAATTTGCCGGAATCGGTCGATTAAGATAGACTTGCATAACTCGGCCTTTTCCATTGCACCGGGCCCGGCAAATAGCACCATCTCTTCCGCCATATATCCTTCCCTTATGCCTACCAAGACCTTTAAGGTTGGTGTTCTAGGTCTACCGGCACTACCAATAACTTCTACCTTGTCCTCTCCGGCTGATTTGAATCCCACGCTGGTAAAATCGACTACCACGTCAGGACAGAGATAATTACTAGGGTCCTGAACCTCATAAAGGAGCTGTTCTTTACATGTTTCCGTTGATACGACCCCTCCAGTTCCCGTTAATTTGGTAATATAAATCTTATCCTCACTAACCACCGCAATAGGGTGTCCCAATTTGCCTAGATCGGGTACATCCTTGTATCCTGGATCAGCAAAATATCCGCCTGAAACCTGGGAAGCACATTCCAGTAGGTGACCAACTACTATACCCCTCGCCAATGAGTTCCAATCTTCGAAACTCCACTTGAACTCATATGCCAGCGGACCCAGATACAAACATGCATCAGCGACACGTGGTGTCACTACTATGTCAGCCCCGTTTCTCAATGCTTCCACAATTTCCCTTGCTCCAAGGTACGCTTCAGCAGATACTACCCTGTCCCTAAAATCAGCAATTGGTTCCCCTGTCTCAACAAATTCTAGGCCCATATCAGCTATCCTATCCAGGAGTATTCCTCCGCTGACAGCGGCCACTTTAATTTTACTAATCCCCTGAGATTTGCTTATGTCCAAAATCTTCTCGGCAGCTGAAATGGGTTCTATCCATCCTTGATTGGAGATTATCTTTATTCCTTTTTCTTTGCATTCCTTGATTATCGGACTTAGTCGATCTTCCAGGTATGGATCATATCCCGGGATAGTGGGGTTTATTATCTTTTTTACCTGAGCTTCACTCATCGTTACTTCCGACATTGCCTCAAAGCACAGATATTGAAGTTCCCCTCTTTTTACCAAATCTTCAGCTGGACCAAAGCGATCTCGTGACCACCCGGTAGCGGTTCCAATCCTTATAGCAGGCACATCTATTCTCCTTTGCCTTCACAATTATTAAGAATCTTGAAAACTTTTTTTACAACTTCAGATCGTTTAATATAGGTATTAGGAACTTCAATATCCATCGTCAGGATTAAGGATGAAAGCGCCTTTCCCGATTCGTCAAAGGCCAACGTTCGAGACCTGCCACCCCCTAAAGCCTCTTCTAACACAAAATTCAAAGCACCAATGCTGGGAATTTCATATCTTCGAATATCTCCCTTCGTTATCGGGCCGTACAACTCACGCACAGATGTAACCGTAACCTGTTTTTCTATCAATGCGTAGTCTTCTTCACGGTAGGTTATAACTGATATGTTTACAGTATCACCTTTCTCACCTCCTCGAGAGTGAGCCACTTCTCGTAGTTTTACCTTCATCACAATGAATCCTCCTTATTCCTGCTCAAGTAGTTTGCCTATTAACTCTCTCATAATCTATGGGTTGTGGTTGACCTGACCCCATTAGTTGTACCACTTCTTACGTCGTTGCCATAGTCAAATTAGTGTCAGGAGCAGGCGGGCGATAGTTCAGGGCACTATGCGGACGTACCTGATTGTATTCCTTTCTCCACTGCTTAATCAATTCCCTTGCCTCTAGCTTTGGGGAAGCTAGTATTGCTACTGAGCAAACAGATAAACAGGCTTTGCCAGGCACGCTAGAAAGCAGCACAATTACAATTACAGGGTAACCTGATATAAAAGGCTTAGTTGATTTTGTTAGCGTGGAGTGGGTTGCCATCACCGGATATTGTAATCGCTGCTGAAGTGTTTCTATGCATAGCTGAATCAGTTTTTTGAGGCAGATAAATCCCTGAGCGTGCGGAATGTAGTTGGGACGTTGAAGTGGGAAGCAGTGTTAGTCAGGGACTAAGGTAACATTTCGTCAGATTGTTGCTCGGCAATGTCTATCGCTCGTTGTGGGTTATGGTAAACCAATAACTATCAGCTTTCTAGGCTCGGGGTTTATTTAGTGTATAATCCATATGAAGCTAAATGGTAAGAAGCATTACTAAAACATTGGTATTTGTGCTGTTATTGGGCGCGCTGCTTTCAGCGACGCACTCTGCAGCTGAAGCAACCGGCGACTTTTCAATCCGGCTAAACGTGAATGGCGAGGATCTCTCAAGGCAGGAAACAATTACCATAGATCCAGAGCGAGAGCTGATGGTTGATCTCCAAATTTTCGACGTTGCAAGAGATGTGACCTTAAGAAGGGTATCGGTAGTGGTAACTTTCGCCGGACAAACCTTGATCACCCTGAGTGAGAACCTCCATGACTTCCGTGTCGCTGCAGGCGACACGTACGAGGAGAAAATAATCCTAGACGCCAGAGAAATGCTGAAACTTGGGAACTTACCTCTGATTACAGGGATATACCGTAGCGTGATAAATCTGGAGTACACCGTGGGCGACCGGAACATGGCCTGGAGTGAATCGAAGAATATCAGAATTTTGGGCAACCCGCTGGTTACACCATTAGGAGCAGCAGGATTAATAGTGAGTATGGGCACAGTTGCTTCCATAGTCATGCTGATGAGGTCACTCGTTGTACCCAACTTGCCAGGGGGCACGATGTTACCAGCCCATACACCCATTAGTTCGTTACCACGCCTTTACGATCTCGCGGCAGAACGGCTTGAACCTGCCGCAAGGGGGAGGATGATGGGAAGCATGGTCAAGGCGGCTAAGGGGCG
>SDBT01015498.1_pt1 | contig 12114 bp, 33 predicted proteins | sample 2277101 | NCBI WGS metagenome assembly SDBT01 (sample SAMN10404973, study PRJNA504765) | marine sediment metagenome | isolation source: marine sediment core GS10_PC15, 103 cmbsf | place: Arctic Ocean: Southern Knipovich Ridge | collected 2010
CTTCTTCTTGGGCGCGGCCTGTGCCTTCGCCCTCTTCTTAGTCGCCTTCTTTGCCTTCTTCTTGGTGGCCTTCTTGGCCGCCTTCTTTGCCTTCTTCTTCGAGGCCTTCTTGGTAGTCTTCTTGCCGGCCTTCTTCGCCGCCTTCTTTGCCTTCTTCTCGGCGGCGGCCTCAAGTTCAGCCTTTGTCTTCTTCCTCGCCTTGGCCTTGCTGGCATCCTTGCCTGCCAGGATTGCCCGAAGCTGAATCGGTGAAGGTTTGAACTTGGCTAAAGTCTTCTGCCAATTGTTCTTTGCAGCATATTCCCGGATCCGAGCATCCAACTCTTCGCGGTCTTTGCTGTCCATGTTTTCGATACGTTCACTATATTTCTTAGCCATTTGCTATTCTCCGTTTGTGATAGAGAGTGGGAGTTCCTCCTGTATACCAGGAATCTCCGTTTGCGCAAGTTCCTTCTCAATCATGTCCCTGATCGCCTTATCTCGCGCATATCCTCGGTATCCGATTCCTAATCTCCGGCACCATACCGCAAGTTGCGGAGACCTGGCGTAGGGATCACATACCAAACCTCCCGTTTTTCTGAACGTTTTTCTCAGTACCCACCTGCACGTTTCCGAGCATTTGGCACCACCCGATGTGCTCCACAATACCTTCGTCTCCCACCTAACATCTATCGAATTCGAAAACACGATACCGAGATGGGTTCTATCTCCGCTTCCAGATAGCACTGTTCCATGACGTATCCACTGGTTGAAAGATGGATACCAGAAGTTGCAATCAGCGAAGTTACGTATGCCTATCCATACAATGAGTATCGCCTTTTCCACCGACTTATCCGCCAGGCCATCTCCATATCCAATAAACTCATCGGGATTCTTGAAGCGCTTCGTCACAAAATTTGGCGACAGCGACCACATGGTTACTCCATGCGGAAGTTCTCCTGGGGGCGTGACGCTTTGTTCTATCTCGTCCACGGCCTGACTCCCGGTTCAAAGTCTGCCGGCAAGAACGTCACGAGGGTGTGCCTCAGGGAGTCGTAGGCCACGACCATGCGCTGGTCGGCCCAGTGGACCTCGTGGATGGCCACGCGGTTGCTCTGGCGCTCCAGGAGCCGTGAGCGGCCTCCCTGGATCTGGTCCCGCACCTCGCACATACCCAGAAGCCCCAGGTCCACTCCATATCTCTTCTTGGCCGCGCGGAGTGCGTGTATTTCTTGGCTGGCTGCTTTGGAAAGATCTACAGGAGATTTCCCACGAGATACACCACCCCGAGCACGCTGATGATGACCAGTACGCCTAGAAGCCATAAACGATCATCGATCCCTGTGTAGGGCCTGTAGCTTCCTGAGTGCCCGAATGGCGCAGAGTCCGGATAGCTCTGCGTCCCAGAGCGGATCGTGAGCAACTCCCCGCTTTTCCCCAATAAGTTCTTCCGCATATTCCAATCTGTCCACATTTGGTGGCTCTCCCGCAGCCATGATTATACTCGAAACATCATAAAGCGGATACGGCGAATAAGTCTGCCATTTTGTATCCGTTCGCATAAGGTCCAAAAACCTGCAATCCACGGGGAATCCGGTGTCTACAAACGTATTACGATCCCCCTCTTCCGAGTACCACCCTATGAATTGGGCCATCAGTTCCCCTACATCATCCACCTTCGGAAGCTTCTCCAACATTTCCTCGATCTCGTTGTTTACGATCCACTCGTCGGGCACCTCATCAATATTGCACCGCATCCCAAATGTCCGAATGACTCTGCCACCAGATGTCATGCGCACAGCGCCGACAGCAAACGGCTGGCCCCATAGGCCATTGGATTCGACGTCGATGATGACTAGATCTCGGCTTAGTAGGCTTTCCATTCAGATGTCCCTCGTTTCCAAGTAATCTTCGTAGAAAAGCCTGAGTAGCTCATCCACTTCATCTAGCCATCCGTGGGATATCCACCAGGCCCGCTCTTTTCTGTCCCACTTACGCTCCGTGTCCGGGACCAGCTTCTTCATCCTCTCGTTGAACTCCGGGTTGTAGTCGGGCGTGTGAAGGAACTCGCCCCACTCATCCGTCGTCCAGTATGGTTTACCGCGTCCCATATCTAGCGCCGTAATTCGGCATGTGAATCAAATTCTCCTTACGCTTCTCAATCCATACGGTTACGGCAATACGGTCTTCAAGGAGGGCTGGGTTTTTGTCCTGCGGCTCCAACTCAAACCTTATCTCGTGGTACGGATGGATCTTCTCGCCACCGTCCATAACGGCCTTCACGCCCAATCCGGTGTAGAACGCTTCCAAGATTAGGCGACCCGTATGGAAAGCCTTGATCATGTACTTGTTTTCGCTATCAAAACCAATCTCATGCACGAGCACGTCCTGACTATAAAGGTCTAGACACAGGTGTTTGAAATCAAAATTAACCGTAAGCCCCTCAGCGACCCCATGCTCTGGATGGCGAAGCGGTATATCGAAGAACTGGCTGATCGGCTGTATGTAGGGCTTCTTCTCCTCAGGAGCGGGCCCATTGTCGAACGACTGATTGCTCTGGTTGTAGGCCGCTCCAGCAGCCCCGTAACTATAGGGACTGTGTCGGGATGGCCGCGGGCGCAACGGGGTGGACGTCCCACCAAATGCCGCCCAGCCCTCCGGCTTCTCCTCCTCCTTTTCCTTCTTCTCAGAAGCCTCCGTCAGTTCCTTTTTGACAGCCTCCGGATCTTTCTTCAACGCCGTAATAACCGGCCCATCCGGCACAACAATCAAATCCTCGGAGTAGGGGACCAACGCATCCTTCGGCTCCATGCCCGTGGCACTACACCGCCCGCAGCGAAGAAAGGTGAGGAATCCTTCGCTACCGCTTCCGCCGCACTTTGTGCATTTCATCGATAAGTCGTCCTCGGTCTATATCATCCGACCATTGTGGAATATTAGAGCGCCCCATACAGAAGTGAAGGCCTTGGCATCCGCATTCGGAACAGGCGCCATCCCAGCCATCATGCTTGCGACCCTCGTTATCCTCGAAGGTATATATCTTCATGCCGCCTTCTCCTGAATCTTCTCGTGAAGCGTCTCCAGCAATGCCCGGTAATCCTCCACCCGCATCTTGTCTCCCTCGCCAATCGCGACCCCAACAAGATCAACATAGGCCGTCTTGGGCGACACCTTCACGCCCGCATTGAGATTCTTGCACCAAAAAGACAGTAGCGCAATTGTGCTCTTCCGAATCTCCTCCATCGAGGCACCGCTACAGTCTTCCGCCATCAGCATTGCCTTGGCGAACTCTGCATCCCCCTTCGGGGCGCTGTCTTCCTTCGGAGTTTCCTCCTTCGGGGCCTCTGCCTTCGGAGCCTCCGCCTGTGGCTTGTCCGCCTCCTTCCTGCCAACCTCCTTGCCCCACTGATCCAGCTTCACCTTGAAGCCTGAATCCAACTCCAGAACGGCATTGCGTCCCTTCGTCACCACGGCGACCACCTTGGTCTTATCGTAGTACGTGGACCCCTCAACCCATTCAGCACCGCCCGCAAACTCAAACTCACGGTCGGTAATCTCCTGTTCCGTCAGGACATCACCCTCACGCCCGAAGACAACCTTCTTGCCATCGTCCAGCAAAATTGCCCACCACGTCGGTCCAGCAACCGTCATCACAATCATCGCGTCGCGGTACTGACTGCCCCTGTGGGCCTCGGTCAACTCCAGGGTCGGCTTGGGCTTGTCAATCGGCTGAACGCCGCCCTTCCCATCAGTTTGAAGCGTCGGTGTGCCGGGGTTATTACCAACCTCCAGGGCATCGTCTCCGTATTCATCCTCCTGCGGCTCATCAATCGTCTCGCGCGGTTGGACGTCCACTATATCGTCGGTGATGTTGGTGTGATCGAGTCCGGCCTTTCGATGCGCCTGACGCTCAGCGCAAATCGAAAGCTGATTCAGCGGGCTCGTTTTCCACTGACGATTAGGAACCTTCCTGCCCGTCTTCTTCCTATCCACGTACTCGTCCGTAACCTGGACGAATTCTTCGTAGTGAGCAATTCCGACATACGGACCCTCGGGGTACCCATCAGGGCCACGACGCCAGACCGACACCCTGCAGCAAACCAAGTTGCCGTCGTCGTCCTTCTCCCACTCGGGCTCATCCACACGGCACAACCCATTGCGCTGAGCAAGGACGCGATAGCCGTCAATCGTCTTGCTCCACTGAACCTTATTCAGCCATTCCCCATTGGCCCAGGTCCGACGCGGGTTGATGTACAGATGCCCGTGAAAGAAGGACAGCTTCTCCTGCTCCTCCTCGTAGATGCACATCGTAATGTGATCTTCGGTCAAGTCCTGGTTGAAGTCGTTCTTCGCCTTGAGGCGAATTTGCTCTCGATAATCCTGGTCGTCTTTCATACTCGACATAACATTTTCTTCCTTTTCAGAACGGTATTCCGTCCCCTTCAATTTCGTTACTAACTGCCCACCGCACTTCTGATGCTGGGGTGTTCCTAAAGTGGCTGCCAACTCTGTCCCACACATTTTCACTCATGCGTCGTTGACACTTGACCACAGTCCGACCGCGTATATCCGCAATGTTATCCCCACAATTTTTCGTGCAGAGAATGCATGGCACATCACGGTCTGCGTATTCCACATGGTATGAATCATGGCCGCATTCCAAAACGGCGACCATGTTTTCGTCCAACTTGACGGCCTTTCTAAATGGAATTTCTACCACCAGGAATCTCCGCGATCTTTCCGGAGCGTCCCCGGCATCTGTTGCTTACCACGCCGTCTTGGTCTCATCGGGATCACGACGCCGTGCGCTTGGGCGGGAACGGCGCCGCAACTCTCGCAGGACGGCGTGGGCGGTACAACGCTCCACCACACCGACGGAATCGTGACCGCACCACCACAGATGCTACAGGTTCCAATTGTCCGATTCATCGCAACGATATCTCCATGATGAGGTCTACGACCTTGTTCTGCACGATGGGATGAGGCACAGACCAGCCCTCTGCCCAGCGCGAAGGAACCTTCGCCCCAAAACGGAACTCGTGTTCCAGTTCATACTCCAGTTCATAGAACTCCTCCAGAGCAACTTCCATAAGCTTGCCAAAACAGGGGTCTCCCTGAAGCCACAACTCACAAAGTTGCACCGAGTTCATCTGGTTTTCCTTTCGCTTGCAACTCCGAACTGTCCGCGCCATTTGCAATGCGCACACAAATAGATGACGGCACTGCCGTTCTGAGTCTCAAATTTAGGCTTGTGATTCGCGCAGCGCAATTTTCTGTGTACCGGATTCATGTCTTTTCCTTGATCAACTTCTCTTTTGTCTTGGTAGCCGCAGTTTCTCTTTTCCTGGCGTATCCGTCTTGATACCAGCCGCCACCTTTGAGGACGAAGCTTCCAGCGGCCATTTGCTTCTCGACAGCGCCAAGCTCTCCACATTTAGGACATGACGTAATAGGCGAGTCGGAGAACTTCTGGATCTCTTCAAACTCATGCCCACAAGACACACATCGGTATGGATACAGCGGCATTATCCTCTACCACTCTTCCACCTTTTCGCCACAGAGCCTGCGGATCGCTCTCGAAAACACTTCAGCGCTCCTCTTGTAGTCGAACTCATTTGTCCCCTCCGGGAGTTTGCGCCGCCTTGTTTCCTTTTCGATGATATCAGCGAAGTGAAGGAGGCTTGAGCGAATGCTCTCATACCTCGTCCCAAAGACAGATTGCAAATACTCGAACGCCTGCTTCCTGGACATCTCTGTATCCCGGTCCCGCCATGCCCGCAGGTCTTGCCAGGTCCTGTGCTTGTCACCACTGCCCCAGCAGATGTCACATACATCCCGGGTCATAGCAGCGCCTCCCATGCCGCCTCTCCACGTTGACGTACTGCCGTACATAAGTTGACCAGACCCCTTGCATCTATCACAGGGATCTCGCACACCGCGGAACAACTTCCAGACTTCCTCTGGAGCGTATTTTCCTACCTCAGTCACGACCTAAAATCTCTTCTGCCATGTCCTTTTCGAGCCACCCAAGATATTGTCCGGCGACCCATATATCAATCTTCCCGCGCTCATTCTCTGCTACCTCAATCTTCTTCTTGCTAACAATCGCCCGGGTAAGCTGATTGGCAACCGCGCCAGTCCGCTTCTTCCGGGGCGCGCGGCTCATATCGTCTGGCCGTCTCCGCTTCCACCAAAAGGTGTAACGCTGCCCGGTGTTTTTTCGGAGGGGATTAGTGCCTTACTCCGTGCGCCGCTACCAGAAGTCGCTGCAGCAACTTCGTTCACGTTCTCTTGCGAGACAGCACTCCCGGGTGGCGTTACATAAGATTTTCTCATCAGTCCGTCCTCGACCCAAACCCCGCGACGTATACCTTGGGTCCGCCGAGCATATTGGCGATACCTGCGCAGTCGGGGGCACAGTATGGCGTACCTCCGCAACTTTCGCAAGGGGTAAGGTCGGGGTTCCCACAGTCCAGCAATCGCAGGTTGTCATATGCGTCGGTATAGCCACACAGGTCGCAACGAGCCCTGCCGTCGCCCATGTTAGAGACGGACATGTGGGGCATCCGACAGTCCGAGCACAGGCTGTTGAGTCCCTTGCGCCGGTTCTTGTCGGTGATGGACTTGCCGCAAGAGCCGCAGCTTCGCTGTTTCTTACCGGCCACGGTGGCGGACCTTCCGTTCCAGTTCGTCAAGCCGCGTCTCCAGTTCTTGAACGCGATCATGCAACGCCAATGCCGTAGCCGTGCCCACATCAAGCTGCTTTATGGCCATTTCGTTCAAGGGCCTCCGCATCGTAAACGGCTTCCCGTTGACGAGCCCAATCGTAATCTCTTCCTCGCTCCACTTTGCTGACTCAACTGTAAAACTCCCATTCACGATTGGGATCATTCCTTCTGTTTCTGCGGTCATATAATCATCCTACAAGCGCGGTGATGAGGAGGATCTCCGGCGTGAAAAAGAACACAACGGCAAGCAGTACGAAGATGGTCATTGCCACATACTTGAACACAAGGGCTGTGGCCACGACTGCTTTGCACGCAAGAGCAAAGCCTGGAAATAGGATTGCAAGAAGGCTCATCATTTTCCCATCAACTCCTGTGCTGCTTTTCTGCCTTGTTCCAGCTTGTCCGTAAGCTGCTCCCGTGTACGCTCACGGATCCACTCGGTAATCTCAGATCCAAAATCCAGGTTCCCAGCAAAATACTCCGTCGCGATATGGACACTGACCTTGGCCTCGCCCATGAGTTCAAGCAGTCGCTCATTGTGTCTTATCTCCTTCGCCAGAGCCTCGGCTCGCTCGGAGAGCGATTGCAGCTTATCAGGAAGAGATGTCATTCGGTCCACTTGTGTACCATGAATGTCTCCATGGAGTCTTGTGCGTCTTCAGCGGATCTATAGCTGGCGTGCATGAACCACAGGACGCCGTTCTCCCAGTAGCTCCAACCCCAGATGGTACCGAGGATGCTGGGTATGTGCTTGGGGTAGATCACACCTCGTGCCCAGGCCACGGTTTCCCGTGACGTGTTGCCATCCGGGCTATCCAGGCCATGTCGTCTGGCTTCAAGTAACCGCGCGCCACGGCAGCATCCAGCACCTTATCAAGAGCACCCGCGTATCCCGGCGCGCTCGTGAAGTCTCGCCCCGCGTTGAAGTCGTCCTGGCGGCCGATGCGGGCCGCCACCCGATCCTCCAGGTTCTTCATCTTGTTAGCGCGGTTGCAGTCATCGCAGTGGGGAATATGTTGGACGCCCCAGGACAGACGGGACGCTCGACCCGCCACGCCGTTCGCGGTCCCTGCGGCCTGGCGAAGGGTCTCATCGCAGAAGCCGCTCTGCCACATCGCATTGAGTGTCTCAGGAAGTAATGTCGTCATCATTTTCTTATCGCCCCCGCGTCAAGCGACGCTCTATCGCCCACAAATCGAGCCCATCAAATAGTCGCGCAAAATTGACCCGTTGCTCAATGCTCGGCGTTACCTGCCGCAAGCACCTTGTGGCAACCCTTACATTCATTTCATCAATCGCCTCGACCACTCTTGATCTGGATGACATAAGCGCCTACTCGGGCATCTTCTTGCGACTGTCACAATAGCAATCTGGCTTCATCCAGGAACCGCCACGAAGCTCGCCTACAAAAGGCTTGCACATCTCATAGCATTCTCGGTTACTGCGAACCCCAACGAAGACGCCTGCAGAAAGAGCCATACCTGCAAGAACAAGCAGGACAATATTCCTACGCCTGCTTTTTCGCAGTTCTTCATTCATTTTCCTGAATATCTCTCGGCGGTCTTCCGGCAAGCCGAGCCTATCCATCTCATCTTCTGGCATCATTTTCTTATCTTCTCCCGGATCATAATCCCCAGATCTTCCAATAAACTCATATGCCCCATGAGCACACCCATTTGCCACCGTCGATACTGTGCGAATACTGCACCATTATCCATCATACGGCGGTACGTCATGCTCTTTACTGGAGGCACAAGATGCATTGCCATGGGTGACATCATCATTCTTTATCCCTCAATATGAATATCAAATCGTCACCATAGTGCTGAAAGAGCCTCACACTAAGTCGGACAAACGTAGCGCGAATCTGCTTTGTCGTGCCGTCATGAATTCTTCTTGCGCACACAGCGATCAAGCTGGCACATAGCTCATTCTCAAATCCCTTGCTCTTGGGTGACATAAGCTCCATTATCGCAACCTCTGCCCTATAGCGCGGAACAAGGCGGTTTTCATATCAGCAATATTCTCTCCGAGATAAAGGCCAACTTGCACGTCGCTCCACACATCTCTTGAGAGATATCGAATCGAGCGCTCGCGAATAGCATCACAACTTCTATGATGCTTCATCAGCATTGTGATGTGAAGTGTCTTAGGCATTTCGCGCCCTGTATTCTTTTACATCCGCGATGATGTGCTTGCCCAGGTCCCAGAGGATCGCCACGGCAAAGATCCAGCATATACCGCACAACACTGTTGGCATCACTGCGAAGTCTCCAGTGTGCGCGAACTCAGGAAATACCCATGCGAACACATTGAAGTAAATCAGCCCTGCCCAGTAGCAGATTAGACAGCCACCAAGGAATTCGAGCAACCCGCTCATGGCGTCTGGCACCTGAATCGAATCTGTTGGCGGACTCCCGCCGTAATGTCTCGAACCAGGTCATTTTGTGTCGAAAGCATCTGCATCCGAACATAAAGGCCGCCAGACGCCGCGGTGCGGGCGCCGACGCGTTCTTCGGCCCATAGGTATGCCGACTGCCCGTATGCTGACTGCCCCTTCTTGAAAAGACGTTCAGACATTACAGCCTTTCTGGAGAATACGACGGCTTGGCATACCAACCCGGATGCTCTAGGCAACCTAGGATTACGTTTCTTACCTCCCACATTGGATTCTCCTGAAGAAGGTCTTTCGTCTGTCGCCACACCTCGTGAGAAACACCGCCCGCCACGCGAAAGTTCACCGTGTTCTTGGCCCAGACGTAAGGCTGCTCCTCAGCGAAAAGGCGCCTGGACATCAGAAACACCCATGCTCCTCAACCGACTTACTGCACGCCGCCAGCATGATTTCAAATTGGTCCTCATACTTTCTGTCGCGCTCATCCTGATCGGCGCAGCTTTCTGACCACCGTATCCAAGAGAGTGTCGCTTCCCGCTCTTCAGCCAGATTCTCCCTGAGCGTTTGAATTTTAAGGATTCTCTTGAGAATCTGCTTATGCATACGCATTTCGTGCGCGTCCCGTAGCTCAAGCTCCTTCTCATGCGCAAAGCCTGTCCAGAAGACAACGAAAAGCCCGATTCCAAATCCGAGAATAAATCCCTTTGTCGTCATATCGCCTCACCGATTCTGGTCATCTTTCATACGATCCTTGATTGTCTGTTCGTCATACTCCATAAACAGGCCAAATATTCGCGCGTCATTTGCCTTCAAAATAACCTCTTGCGAAGCGCCGTGGAACACTTTTACCGAAGCCTGGCTGGTCGCGTCCTGAATTTTTCTATAAGCCACGCTACTCCTGTCTGCGCCCAGGCTCTTTCTATAGGCCACGCTTTCGGTCATGTTTCCTCAAAGTCGTAGACCGTCACTGCAATATCATTCGCGCACAGGGTCTTCTGGACAATCGGCCCCACATTGGACCAATCGCCGCCCGCCAGCCCACACCCAATCCGAGGCATATGCACCTCAGCAGATCTTGTTCTCGCAACAATCGCCACCGCTGTCAAGCACTCCTCCAGCGCCTCGTAGCGTATCGGCGGGACGCCCTCCTGCCACTTCGTCCCGTGCTGCGCAATCATGTTCGCGACCCACATGACGGGCGCTACGGTCACCACCTGGATCTTCCCCAGCCCAAACGTCTCGTCCCTATGCCACCGGCGATACTCGGCCTCAGGCGCAGACCAGCACTTGCTCAATGCCACGACAAAGCCGCGGCCCCAGCCACCAGCATCGTTGCAGATGTGGGTGATGATCGCTGGACCGCTGCCAATCGGCGCGGTCGCGTCACCCTTCACATACGTGATATCCGCAGTCATTCTTCCTTCAGTTCCGAATGCGGGTGTATCGCTATCCCATGTCTGGCGAACAGAGCCTTCAGGTTCAGGTGTCGCTGCCAATGCATGAATACCTGCTCGGCCTCCTTGCGAGACTCCTCCTGAGTTTGGCCATCGCAAATGACAGCCCAGTAGCCACCGGCTAGTTGTTCAAGTCTGGCTGCCATCGGTGACCTTCAGTGTGGTGTTGTATTTGCACTCCCATGTCACTAGATCTATGACTTCGAGCACTGGCCTGAAGTTATTGAAGTCAGTGCCACACCAGTTAAGGTATTGGGCGATTGCGGGATCCGATTCCATTATCCGACCATAGACCATCGAGTGCATCTTCTGGCTGAGTGTTTTTGCGCGTGACATAGGCTCATCCACCCCTCTGCCTCCCCTTCTCCTCCTCATGGATGCGTTCCATTTCATCTGGGTCGAGTTCAAGCCGCTTGATTTCCCCAATCATCCACGAGGTCTCTTCCTCGTGATGCTTTTCAAGTAATCGATACCGCTCTTCCCAGGAAAGCGATTCATCCATCACGTACTTCTGGATCGGTATCTTCATTTCGCCCTCACACACAAAATTGTATATCGCAAATTCCAATCATGTTGCCCTTCACTCCGGCTGGGCAACAGTCACCCTGGGGATTATTTGCATCGTAGACGCAAGTCTCCATAAACCCAGCGCAGTCCTCACCGCCGGTAGAACCGCCCGTAGATCCGCCCGATGTGGTCGATGTCGATGACGTAGACGTCGAGGTAGATGACGTTGAAGTAGAGCCTGTGGTCGTCGTTGAAGTAGTCCCCGTCGTCGTAGAGCTAGTGCCCGATGTCGTAGAAGAAGTAGAACCTCCCCCTGACGATGTGGTCCCGCCCGATGTGGCGCTCACGCCAGTCGTTTCCGAAGACGACCCCCAGGACCCACCAGTTGTACTCGTGGTTCCAGAAGCCGCGCTATCGCTTGAGCCCTGGGTAGTAGACCCATCGGAAGTGGTCGTACCACCTCCGGAGCCGCCGTCCGTATCCTCGTCAAACCGCACATTCGGCGTCGAGTAGCAGCCACCGAGAGATGCGGCGATGAGGATAATATAGGCCCTCATGGTTCACACTGATCCGTCTGAAAATTCCAGTTGCAGCCATCCTGAAAACAGGTTCCAACATCTACGATTTCGGAACAGTCGGGCGTACCAGTTGTCGAACTTGTCGAGGACGTTGAGGACGTTGAGGACGTTGAACTTGTCGAAGACGTGGATGACGTGGATGACGTGGAACTGGTAGACGACGTGGAGCTAGTCGAAGACGTGGATGACGTGGAGCTAGTCGAAGACGTGGATGACGTGGAACTGGTAGACGACGTGGAACTGGTAGACGACGTTGAACCGACCGATGTGGCATCTGATGTGGTTCCGCCAGCCGTAGTCGTAATAGACGTCGTGGCGCCTATCGACGTGGAAGACGATTCCATCGAGCCCAGGTCCAGGAGGCCGCCCGTCCCAGAACTTGAGGCTGTACCAGGATCATCCGAATCTAGGGCATCTAGATCCGGCGTCGAGTAGCAGCCGGCACTCAGGGCTAAGAAGCCAAGCGCGTATAC
>SDBT01015499.1_pt1 | contig 12113 bp, 3 predicted proteins | sample 2277101 | NCBI WGS metagenome assembly SDBT01 (sample SAMN10404973, study PRJNA504765) | marine sediment metagenome | isolation source: marine sediment core GS10_PC15, 103 cmbsf | place: Arctic Ocean: Southern Knipovich Ridge | collected 2010
CCATGATAAGACGCTCGCTAGCGGCGGGCCTCTTCATCGCGATGGTGCTCGTGGCTGTGCCGGCAATGGCGCAGATCACGGAAACAGGCATCCTCAGCGGGACCGTCACGGATGTTGACGGTAACCCGTTGCCCGGGGTCACGGTGACCCTGGACTCGGTGGAGATCCCGTCCAAAACCACGTTCACACGTGTGAACGGCACCTACCGTTTCGTCGCCTTGCCGGCTGGTCATTACACGATTACGTTCGCGCTGACTGGCTTCACGACGATGATCAACGAGGACGCTCCGGTCAGCGTCGATGCGAACACGATGTTGAGTGTCTCGCTGACGCTCGCCAGCGTCGAGGAAACGGTTACGGTTACGGCGTCCACTCCGGTGGTCGACGTCAAGAAGTCGGGTATTTCGCGCAACCTGTCCGAGGAGTACATGCAGAACATCCCCTCGGCGCGTGACCCCTGGGTCATGATGGAGCACACCGCTGGTATCCAGATCGACCGTCAGAACATCGGCGGGTCCGAGGGTGGTCAGCAGTCGGGCTTCAGCGCGGCTGGTTCCGACGATGGCGACACCATGTGGACGTATGATGGCGCCGAGGTCACCGACATGGCGGCCCTCGGTGCGTCGCCGATGTACTACGACTTCGACGCTTTCGAGGAGATCTCGATCACTACTGGTGGTAACGATCCGTCGATCCAGTCCGGTGGTATGCGGATCAACTTCGTCACCAAGCGTGGTGGCAACAGCTGGCGTGCCTCGACTCGTTTTTACATGGTCGACCAGAAGATGCAGGTCGACCCGCTGTACGACCGCGGCAACGATACGTGGAAGGCCGATCCCGACCTCTACTATCCTGGCTACATCGGTAACGCCATCGACAACATCAAGGACTACGGTGTCGAGATTGGTGGCCCCGTCGTCCGCGATCACCTGTTCGTATGGGGTTCGTTCGGCAAGCAGAACATCAACCTGCTCGTTGGCAAGAACACAGACGCCACGCAGCTCAAGCACTATCACCTGAAGGGCACCGGCCACCTCGGCACCAGCGACGTGTTGAGCTTCACCTACCTGATGGCCGACAAGACCAAGCAGGGCCGTGGCGCTGCAGCCAACAAGCATCCTGACTCCACCCACGACCAGATGGGCCCGTCGCCCGTCTACACGGTCAAGTGGCAGCACACCTTCTCTGACAACATGTATCTGGAGACGGTGTTCAACCACACAGGTCTGGGCTTCCAGCTGAATCCGCAGGGCTGTAGCAGCGGCAGCATCCTCGTCGCCGATTGTGGCCTCGAGGGGCCGCAGGCAAAGGGTGACTACGACACCGGCGAGTGGTGGGGGAGCTCATGGTATTACGACACGATTCGCCCTCTGTACAACTTCCGGGTGGATGCCAACAACTACCTCGCCGAGGTTGCCGGCGGTGACCATGAGTTCAAGTATGGTTACTCGTACCGCTGGTCCGAGACGAGCTCGTCTTCGGGCTACTCCGGTGGCGCCATGGCGATGTTCGAGTCGGGCGTTGCCTCCGAGGCTTGGCTCGTTGGTCCTGCCCTGTATGCTTACAAGGGTGTGCGCAACAGCCTCTATTTCGGCGACACCTGGTCGCTGGACCGCCTGACCCTGAACCTGGGCCTTCGTTATGATGGCCAGACCAGCGTCGAGCTGGCCAGCGCATCGGGCGCATCGCCGCTGAACCCCGAGCAGTTCCCGGCACGATCCTTCGATGGCAACGACCCGGGCTGGGGCTGGAACTCGATATCGCCGCGTTTCGGTCTCACCTATGACCTGACCGGTGATGGTCGCGCCATCTTCCGCCTGAACGCTGCTCGTTACGCCGCGCAGATGGGCTCTTGGGAGCTGCAGTATATGGTCACCACCGCCTGGGCCGAGATCGACTACGCCTGGACGGACTACAACGGCAACACCAACGTCGACCCTGGTGAAACCGGCGATATGCTGTGGTATGGCGGCTTCGATCCGGACGATCCGAACTCGCCGTCGGGGAACGTGATCACCAAGACGACCCCACCGAAGACTGATGAGATCATCATCGGTGCGGACTACGAGGTGGTGCGGAACCTGGCGGTCGGGGTCAGCTACATTTGGAAGAAGATCCACAACTCGAACTGGGCGCCGAGCACCGGTATCACCAGTGACAACTACTTCCCGGTGACCTACGACGTTGTCTCTGGTAACCCCAGCCCGAACGGTTCGCTGCAGGTTTATCACATTAACCAGCACCCCGGAGCCTGGGACACCTACGCAACGAGGCCTGATTACAACATCACCTACAGCGGCCTCGAGTTCACGCTCGCGAAGCGCTTCTCCGACAACTGGATGGCGAACGTTTCGTTCAACTGGACCGACTACAAGCGCCACTACCCAACGGCAGCGTCGTACATCGATCCCACGAACATCGCGGATACGAACGACAACTACATGCTCCTGTCGTCGGGCGGCTCCGGTCGTTCGGGCACCTACTACGGGTCGGCGCGCTACTTCCTGAAGGCCTCAGGGATGTACCAGTTCGGCCACGGCATCACCCTGGGTAGCTTCTTCCAGTTCCGCGAGGGTTACCTCAACCCGATCTTCACGCGGACTGCCACCCGGCCGAACGGCATCGGTCGCAGCAACGCGTGGATCCAGCCGATCGACCAGAACGTTCTGTCCTCTTACTGGGACATGGACCTGCGAGTCGAGAAGACGTTCGACTTCCCCGGCGATGTGCGCCTGCACCTCATCGCGGACATGTTCAACCTCTTCAACAACTCCATCGATCTGGCCGTCCACAACCAGTTCAACTCCAGCAACTACGACCTAATTCGTGAGGTCATGCAGGGCTTCACGTTCCGTATGGGTCTGCGGTTGGTGTTGCGCTAAAGCTACGCTCCGGTTCTGGTCGTGCCCTCACGGGCACGGCCTTACCGGCCGTTTCGGAAACCCCCCGGAGGGTTCGCCCCTCCGGGGGGTTTCTCTTTGTGCCCCTGGGTGTCCCCCGGCCTGCCTCCCGCGGCAGGACCGCCATGAGATGCCTGCCCTGAATCCTCTATAATGGTTGTCACCAGTGCACATCTTCCCCCAACATCTCCAAACCTCGAGACCTCCAATGCGTCGTGTGACATCCACGCTCGTTTTCGTCGGCGCCCTGCTGGCTGGCGCCTCGCCTGCCTTGCAGGCTCAGCAGTCTCGCCTGCCCAACGTCCTGCTCATCACCGTTGACACGCTGCGTTGGGACACCTTGGGCAGCTACGGGGGCCCTGCGGCGACACCGGCGCTCGATCATCTGGCCGCACAGGGGGTTCGCTTCGAGAACGCCACGGCGCACGCGGTCGTCACCCTGCCCTCACACACAACGATTCTCACGGGCCTCGACCCGAGCCGGCACGGGGTGCACAACAATACGGGATTTCGCGCCAGCGAAGAGTTGGTCACCTGGGCCGAGCATCTGAGGGCGGCAGGCTACGCCACCGGAGCCTTCATCGGCGCTTTCCCGCTCGATTCGATGTTCGGTCTCGCACAGGGCTTCGACGTCTACGACGACTACTACTCGGCAGGGGAGATCGGCAGCCATTTCGCCATCGTCGAGCGTCCGGGCACCGAGGTGGTGAGCGCGGCACGTGAGTGGATTGGTGCGCGGGGGGATCAGCCATGGTTCGCCTGGGTCCATATCTACGATCCCCATGCACCGTACGAGCCGCCCGAGCCGTTCGCGGAGCAGTACGCTGACAATCCCTATGCCGGTGAGGTAGCAGCCTCCGATGCCGCCTTAGCGCCGTTGCTGGCGGACGTGACCAGCCCCGACACCCTGATCGTCATGACGGGCGACCATGGTGAGGGCCTGGGCCAGCACGACGAGATGACGCACGGGCTGTTCGCCTACGAGCAGACCCTGCGGGCCCCGTTGATCATCGTCCGCCCTGGCCACATTCCGCGCGGCCGCGTCGTCACCGAACGGGTACGACACATGGACATGCTGCCCACTGTGCTCGACCTTCTGGGCCTGCCCGAGGCCGTCGATGTACAGGGGCGGTCACTGTCTCTGTTGCTCTCGACTGACGCTCCCGCCGCGGCCAGCGAGCCCGGCGCCTACTTCGAGGCGCTCACGCCCTACCTCACGCGCGGCTGGGCACCACTGCGAGGCTATCGACAAGGCAAGTACAAGTTCATCGACCTGCCGATTCCCGAGCTCTACGACTTGCAGGCGGACCCCGGCGAGCTCGTCAACCTGGCCGCCGAGGATCCGCGGCGCGTCGCTGCCATGCGCGCCGACCTTCAGGACCACCTGGCCGCGGTCGGCGGTGGCGCCATTACCGAGGTGGCTGCCGAGAGCGGTGCCACCCTGGAGCGCCTGCGTAGCCTCGGCTATGTCGGGGCCTCGGCCGCACCCGATCCCGACCGGACCTTCAGCGCCGGCGACGATCCCAAGAGTCTCGTGCACCTCGACCAGATGATCCACGATGCCGTCAATGCCGGCCGGGTGGGGCAATGGAAGATCGCGGAGGAGAAGCTACGAGGGGTAGTGGAGGAGCGTCCCGACTTCTCTTGGGCCCATTCGCTGCTGGCCGGTGTCCTGAGCCAGCAAGGGAACCGGGAAGGTGCCATCAACCACTTGGAGGGTGTCGTCGAGGCTGGCCTGGTTCCCTCGTTTCTGCTCAGCAAGCTCGGCTACTATCTGCAGTCCGTCGGGCGCCTTCTGAAGGCTCGCGACGTGCTGGAAGCATCCCTAGCCGGGGAACCCGACAACATCGAGACTCTGAATCTCCTTGGCGGAGTCTACGAGCGTATGGGCCAGGGGAAGCTTGCGGTCGAGACTTTTCGGCGGGCGCTCGAGCTCGACCCCTCGTATTCCTCTTTGTTGGCCAACTACGGCACGGCCCTCTTAGCACTCGGGCGCGTCGACGACGCCATTGCCGCCCTCCAGCAGGCCCTGGAATACGACCCCAAGCTGCCCGAGCCGCACAATGTCCTGGGGGTAATCGCCGCCCAGAGGGGCAGTTTGCCGTTGGCTGTGGAGCACTGGCAGGCTGCAGTGGACCTTGACCCGGACCTTTATGACGCGCTCTTCAACCTCGGCATCGCGCTCGATCGGCTCGGCCGCTCAGAGGAGGCCATCCCCGTGCTGGAGTCGTTCATCGCCCGCGCCCCCGCGGCTCGCTACGCGAACGACATCGAGAGCATGCGGCAGCTCCTTCAGCGCATCCAGCAGTAGGACACGTCGGGCGATGCCGCAATCGCGTTTACGCAGCCGCGATCCGTTGAGAAACCCAGGCTAGTTGCTGACGATCGTGAAGGGGGCAGTTCCCTCCACCTGGGTCCCGGAAAGCCCATCGACCACGGTGAACCTCAGCATGTAGGTACCGCGAGGGAAGTCGCTGGGCATTTGCGCCTGCAACAGCAGCATGGTCGCATCGGCGGTCGCGTCATAGCTTTCGCTCACCACCGACACGTTATCAATGGGGTGAGCGTTGCCCTGCAGGTCGATTGCCTCTGCGAGCACCGTTGCCTGCACCTGACCGCTGAACATGTCGCGCGCCAGGTGGTGGGCGACGGCGTAGAACTGACATGCCTCCCCGGGCGCAACGGCGGGCAAAACGTAGGGCGTGAGCTCCTTCTCCCCGACAACGAAGGGATAGGCCACCGGCCCGCTCGCCTTGCGCTCGGGAGGGGCGTTCGGGTCGATCCCGCGCATCACCAGGCCGGGTCGTTTTGCGTCGATGAAGATCGGTCCCGACATGAGGAGTTGGCCAGAGCTGAACTTCGGCACCGAGACCGGAACGGTGCGTGTGCCGAGGTTGCCCGCCTTGGTGTCGCGCAAGAGCACGCGCACGTGGTAGCGGCCGGGGATGGCCCAGAGCATGTCGTAGTAGCGGAACGGCACGCCGTTCTCCGGGTCCATCGCCCTCATCCGCTCGAGGTCGAGGTCCACCTTGCGGCTAAAAAAGTCGAGCATGGCACCGCCCTCGTCGAGGGTGTAGCCGAGGATCTCGACTTCCGCCTTGCCGTCTCCCCGCGGCGCGGCAAACGCCTGTAGATCCGGCCAGGGAACCTCCACGACCACGGCCAGGCGGCTGACGTCGTTCTCGCCGGCAAAGGGCACTGCCTCGATGTCGAAGGAGAAGCCTTCCGGCTCCACACCCTTGGTGATGATCTCCGCGAGTTGGAGCTGCTGTTGCACGGGGTTCATTTCCCCGTAGGCGCGCGGCGGCGCAAACCGTGAAGGCGCCGAGGCAACGTGGGCCCCTGCGGTGCTGACCTCGACATCGAGTTCCACGACCTCCGGATCATCCTCCTCAAGGGCGTAGGCGATGACGTAGAAGGCGCTCGTGCTTTCTTCGATTTCCCTCATTGCAATCGAGAAGTCGTTGCGATTCCAGCTCATCGTTCCCGAAGTTCCCAACGCCAGGTAGGTGAGCGCTTCGCGGCCGCCGACGGAGACCTGACCAGGACTCTGCGAGCGCACATTCGTGACTGCCGACAATCCCGCGGTATCGACCGTGTGGATCACGGCATCAGCCGAGCGCAGCGCATCGAGCGCAACTTTCATCGAGGCCCGAAGGTCCGCACTGCCGAAACGATCCTCGGCGCTCACCTCGGCCATCCGATTCTGTTGAACAAGCTCGCTGTCTCTGACGAAATCGTCCAGGCTCTGCCCCGTCAGCACGTCGTCAGAGAAGCCACTCGAGAAGAAAACGACGTGCTTGCGGCCTCGCACGGCCCTCAGCGTGTCGCCCAGCAGAGCGAGCTGGTCGACGTATCCGCCGACCTCCTCACGATAGCGGGCGAAGTCAGAGCGTGTCGCAGCCTCCATGATCTCTCGAAGGGCCTCATATACCGCTGCATTCCCGCCCCCCCGTCCTGGCACAGGGCGCATGGTCTCAATCAGATTCAGGGTGGGCGTGAAGGCGAAACCGGCCGGGTCGGAGATGCTCATCGCCCTATTGAGGCCCATCATGTTGACCGCATCGAGTGCCTGGGCCCGGTCGAGGGTGAAGGGGCAGAGCATCTGCAGGCCGCTAACCAGGTTGAAGGTGGCAACGGAGATCAGGTCGTTCGGATGGACCTGGCTCGAGACGAACTCATAGGCTGCGTCCCGTGCCTCCAGGATGCCTCTCGGCGTGGTGTAGCTGAGGTCGAAAAAGAGCAGGAATTGCCGCCAGGCCGCTGGTGGCATGCTCGGATCGGGCTCTAGATTCACGTCGCGCTTGCCACGCAGATCGACTTCATACGCGATGGCGATGTCGCGCGGCTTGCCATCGACGGTGAGTAGAAAGTCGGAGGGAGATAGGCCTGATACGAAGCCACCATCTGAATCCTCGACCTGGACCTGGATCTGAACGAGCTCGACGCGGACTCCGAAGACCGCCTGCGGGCCCCTCTCCTGCTCGAGGCCGAGAGCGGACGGGGGAGCGCCCGCCGACACCACTAGTCCACCGACGGCTGCTGCCAGCAAAACACGACGAAACCATCCCGTCTGGGGTCGAAGAAGCTTAGTCATGGAGATTCTTCCTTTCGGGCAGGAGGGAGATGCAGGTGCTCGCCGCGTCGTGGCTCATCGACGATGACTCCAGACGACGTGGGTCTCCCAGCGCCCGCAGCAGGAGCGTGTTGAGGTATGCAGGTTAGTTGCTAACGATCGTGAAGGGAGCATTTCCCTCCGCCTGGGTCCCCGAAAGCCCGTCGACCACTGTGAACCTGAGCGTGTAGGTGCCGCGCGGGAAGTCGCTGGGCATCTGCGCTTCCAACAACAGCATGGTGGCGTCGGCAGCCGCATCATAGCTCTCGCTCACCAGGGACACGTCGCTGATGGGGTGCACATTGCCCTGGGGGTCGATAGCCTCGGCGGTAACTGTCGCCTGCACCTCGCCGCTGACCATGTCGCGCGATAGATGGTGAGTCACGGCGTAGAACTGGCAGGCTTCACCGGGTGCGAGGGAGGGCAAGACGTAAGGCGTGAGCTCCTGCTCCCCGACGATGAAGGGATAGGCCACCGGCCCGCTCGCCTTGCGCTCGGGAGGAGCGTTCGGGTCGAGCCCGCGCATCACCAGGCCGGGTCGGTTTGCGTCGATAAAGATCGGCCCCGACATGAGGAGCTCCTTGGAGCTGAACCTCGGTACCAAGACCGGAACGGTGCGCGTCCCGAGCATGCCGGCCTGCATTTCCCGGAGAAGCACACGGACGTGGTAGCGGCCAGGGATGGCCCAGAGCATGTCGTAGTAGCGGAACGGCACGCCGTTTTCGGGGTCCATAGCCCCCATCCGCTCAAGGTCGAGGTTCACTTTGCGGCTGAAGAAGTCGAGCATGGCGCCACCCTGGTTTAAGGTGTAGCCGAGGATCTCGACCTCCGCCTTACCGTCACCCCGCGGCGCGGCAAGCGCCTGCAGGTCCAGCCACGGAATCTCCACCACCACCGCAATGCGGCTGACATCGTTGTCGCCGGCGTACGGCACCGCCTCGATATCGAAGGAGAATCCCTCCGGCTCAATTCCTTTGCTGATGACCTCGGCGAGCTGCAGCTGCTGCTGCACGGGGTTCATTTCCCCGTAGGCGGGCGGCGGGGCGAACCGTGACGGCGCGGAGGCGACGTGTGCGCCTGGAGTCGTGACCTCGACATCGAGCTCCACGACCTCCGGGTCGTCTTCATCGAGTGGATAGGCAATGACGTAGAAGGCGCTTGTGTTTTCCTCGATTTCAGTCATGGCGATCGAGAAGTCGTTGCGGTTCCAACTCACCGTCCCGGACGTTCCCGACGCCAGGTAGTTGAGGGCATCGCGTCCACCGGTGGCCTGTTCGTAGGTGCCGCCACGGATCCCTGCCCCGCCCGGCAGTCCCGTGGTATCGACCGTATGGATAACCGCATCGGCCGAGCGTAGCGCATCGAGCGCTACTTGCATCGAGGCCCGCAGATCTGAGCTGCCGAAGCGCCTCTCGGAGTCCACTTCCCAGATCCGGCCTTCCTGGATCTTCTCGCTGTCCTCAGCGAACTCCTCGAGGCTCTGCCCTGTGAGCACCTCATCCGAGAACCCGCTCGAGAAGAAAATAACGTGCTTGCGCCCCCGTACCGCCCTCAGCGTGTCGCCCAACAGGCCGATCTGGTCGATGTACACGTTGACCTCCTCGCGGTAGCGGCGGAAGTCGGAGCGTGCCGCATCGGCGAACGTCGCGGTGAACACCTCAGCAAGATCGATTCCGGCTCCCGGCCCCGTTGGGGCCGTCCCTTCCGATTCTACCTCCCCCGTTCTGCGCAAGGTGTCGATCTCCGCGAATACCGGAACGAAGGCGAAGCCAGCCGGGTCGGTGATGCTCATCGCTCGATCGAGGCCCATCATGTTGACCGCATCGAGGGCCTGGGCGCGGTCGAGGGTGAAGGGGCAGAGCATCTGCAGGCCGCTGACCAAACTGAAGGTAGCAACGGAGATGAGGTCGTTGGGGTGCACTTGCTCGGAAACGAACTGCTGGGCCGCGTCGCGTGCCGCGAGTATCCCTCTGGGCGTGGTAAAGCTGAGGTCGAAAAACAGCAAGAACTGCCTCCACCCTGCCTGCGGCAGCGATGGATCGGGCTCCAGCATGACGGAGCTGTCCTTGCGCAGGTCGATCTCGTAGGCGACGGCGACCTCACGTGGCTTGCCGTCGACGGTCAGGCGGAAATCCGACGGAGACAGGCCGTGAACGAACTGCTCGTCCTCGTTTCTGACATCAACCTGAATCTGCACGAGCTCGACGCGGGCGCCAAAGACCGCCTGCGGGACTCTTTCCTGCGGCTGACCGAGAGCGGGCGGGGGAGCGCCAGCTGACACCACTAGTCCACCGACGGCGGCCACCAGCAAAACACGACGAAACCATCTCGTCTGTGGTCGACGAAGCTTGATCATAGGGACTCTTCTTCTGTCAAAACACCGAAAGCAGGGGAGTCGATCGATGGACGTTCATGAAGCGAGTAGAACTGTGGCTATCTTACCGCCACGCCTCTTGTGACACCACGGGCAGCCCACGCAGGGAAGCCGCGTCACTCCCCCCTGCCGCTCCACCGGACGGACATGAGGGGGCACGTTGCGGCCCAGATCTCACCTCCGCCGGCCCAAAGCCACGGTTGCTGCGTTGCGTGAGTTGCTATGAAGGGCACCAAGTGCCATTTTGTAGTGTCTCAATACTTCCTGCGGAGGGGTGTCCGAGAGGCCGAAGGAGCGCGCTTGGAAAGCGCGTGTATGGGTAATCCCCGTACCGTGGGTTCGAATCCCACCCCCTCCGCCTTTGTTTCCGGCTTCCAGCAGCTAGAATCATCGACATGGTTGTCCCCCTGCGTACACGTGTCTCCTTTTCCGCGCTGCCTACGGCCGTCATCATGGCTTCACTCACCCTGGGCACGCTAGGGAGCCAAGCCCCAACGACGCCGGCGGCATTGACCTTCGTGGACGTGAGCGAAGCTGGCGGTATCGACTTCGTCCACACCATGGGCATGAGTGCCCGCAAGCACCTGCCTGAGACCATGGGCTCGGGCGTCGTCTGGCTCGACTACGACGGGGATGGGTTCTGGGACCTCTATTTCGTGGATAGCGGCTTTTTGTCGGATTCGTCGGGAGTCGAGGCACAGGCAGCATCGGGGCGCCCAGTGATGCACAACACCCTCTACCGTGGCCGCGGGGACGGTACATTCACCCCAGCCACGGCTGCCGGGACATCGGACCCCGGGTTCGGGCAGGGAGCCAGTGCGGCCGACTACGACGGCGACGGATGGACCGATCTGCTGGTCACCAACTACGGTGCCAATACACTGTATCGCAATAACGGCGATGGAACCTTCAGCGATGTCACCTCCGTCGCCGGCGTTGGCGATGCCGGCTGGGGAGTAAGCGCGTCATGGGGAGATCTGGACGGTGATGGCCTGCCCGATCTGTACGTCGTCAACTACCTCGTTTACGAGATGGACGACGCCCCCTACTGCCGCGACCAGGCCAAGGGGCTTTTGTCCTACTGCCACGTCGATCTTTTTGAGGGCCAGAGAGATGTCTTCTACCACAATCGAGGCGATGGCACCTTTGCCGACATCACGGTCGACGCCGGAGTAGCGATCGCCGGCCCCATGGAGGGAAAGGGTCTCGGTGTGGTCATGGGCGACATCGATGAGGATGGCCGGATCGATATCTATGTCGCCAATGACATGACCCGGAATTTTCTCTTCCAAAATCATGGCGATCTGACATTCGAGGACTCCAGTCTCATCGCTGGCGTCGGATTCAGCCATGAGGGCATGCCGCAGGCCGGGATGGGGGTCGACCTCGGCGATATGGATGGGGATGGTCATCTGGACATCGTCGTCACCAATTTCGACTCGCAGTCGAACAACCTCTACAGAACTCATGGTCCCGGCCTCTTCTTGGACGATGCCTACACCGTCGGCATCGGCGAGTCCAGCTTTCGCCAGCTGGGTTTCGGCGTGGCCATGATCGACCTGGACGGCGATGGTGACCTCGACCTGCCAGTGGCGAATGGCCACATTCTCGAGCTCATCGAGATCATCAGAGAAAACATCAAGTATGAGCAGCCGAATCAGGTCTTTCGCAATCGCCTCAACGAGCTGAGGGCCGAGGCAATCGCCACGGGCGAGATCGCGCCCCCAGATCCTGCTGAAAGGAGAGTAGGCGCTGCCTCGTTCGGGCTCGGTCCGACGGCGGACCCTGGGTGGCGACCGCAGGGTGTGCTACTGGTCGACGCATCCGAGACCGCCGGACCGGCGCTCCTCCGGGAACGCGTCTCTCGTGGTTTGGCTTTCGCCGATATCGAGGGCGACGGGTGGCCTGACTTGGCAATCAGCAACTCGGACGGCCCCGCGGCGTTGCTGCAGAACACGACTGCCCGAGCCAACCGGCGACTGGTACTGCGCCTCCGAGGCCGGCAGGCGAACCGCGAGGCTTTCGGTACCAGGGTATGGGTGACACCCATCGCTGGGGAGGGCGGCGATGCGGGCTTCACTCAGGTGTTCGAGGTCAAGAGCTCCTCTTCATACTGTTCCCAGAATGCCACGGACCTCTACGTCGGCCTGGGTCAAGCGAGCGCGGCGAACGTCGAGATCCGATGGCCAGGCGGCGAGGTAGAACGGTTCGACGCGGTAGCCGC
>SDBT01015500.1_pt1 | contig 12113 bp, 3 predicted proteins | sample 2277101 | NCBI WGS metagenome assembly SDBT01 (sample SAMN10404973, study PRJNA504765) | marine sediment metagenome | isolation source: marine sediment core GS10_PC15, 103 cmbsf | place: Arctic Ocean: Southern Knipovich Ridge | collected 2010
ATATAATGGAGATTCATTGTTACTATCTTTTGCTTCAATATCAGCACCGTCTTTAATAAATTCCTGCACTTTTTCTAAATTTCCCGATTTGCAAGCTTGTAGCAGTTGACTGTTCAGGTCTAATTGTTTCGTAGCTTCCGGTGTAACTGGGGAATATTGGGCTGGCTCTTCGAATAAATCAGAGCTACCGCTAAATAGTTCTGATGGATCTGGTGATTCATCACCTGTATCAAATGATGGAGTTGCAGTAGGGCCAGAACTTTCCATAGCTCGTAAAAATGGTATGTGAACAAAGAGAATTAATCTTAAAAGAAAGTGTGTATATTTCATATCGGGTCTTTCAGTAAGTTCAACAAGTCCTTTAAACAATATATCTTGTTTGATGGATAGTTCAATTTATAATTGGCGCTTAAAACAAATAGCATAGCTCCTTTCTAACAGTTTCTATGTTCTCCATATAATTGGATCATATTAATTTCATTACTTAAACGGTAACATCTCATCTGTTTTTTCTGTATACTCATTAGTATCAAAGGGGAAGTGAAAGCGGGGGTGTATGAAATATTCTATTTTTATTATGATAGTCATCTTTTGTGGGACTAGTGTTGGGATGAAAGATCCAGATTCGAATGGATTACTACAGACTCAATTGGATGCGTTGCAATTAAACAAACTTTCTGTTGATCTTATGACTTCAAAACTGATCGTATCTCCTAGAAGACCTAAAATTCAATCTGACAGACAAAAGAGTAAGTCTCTGATTATTTCTATTGGCCGAAGGCCTGTTCAATCAATAGGTTTTGGGACAAATTTAGGGCTATCAAAAAAATTACAATCAAAAGTTCAAGAATATGCGCCCTTGGATCAGATTATTGAAGATGCTGTATATATTTCTACTCTTTTGAATAACTTAGAAGTCCCATTCAATGATAAGTTGACTATCCATGCTTATATAAAAACAACATCAAGGAATTATAAAGCTGATGAGAAGTATTTATTTGTTGCATTGCTCGGGCTGATAATACCAAAAATAAAGAGTGAAAAATTACGTGAGCAAGTCCGATTGAGTACCCCTTTTAATGTTAGTTGTGATAAAGATATACAACAATTAAGCAGGCGTCTTTTATCGGGACCACAAAAGATAGAACCAGTTTCGGGAATTAGTGGATATGTATTATCTCAGAATTTGAAGGCTACTTCACAAGAGGGTGCGATAGGTCAAGTGATGTTGAGGGCTGCATATATTCAGTTTGTTACCCAAGGAGCATCTTTTAATAATGAAAATGTTGAAAAGGTTGGCAAGCAGATTAATGCAATGGCAAAGAAATATAAGAGCAATCGGCGCGGGCTTTATATTTGTATGCTCGGCCGAATGCTTGGAAATATCGAAAATAAGAAATGGCGAAAATCTATTAAAGATATCACCTTAAACTATTTGTTAAGTCAAAAAGAAAATCCTTTGTTTGTGCGGTATCTCCAATTGTTTGTAAAATCATTTGGAATTAATGAATATAAAGATGCAGACATTCTAGATGTCTTACGATCCAGTAAATTTCTTTATGCCGTAAAAATTCTGTTTCCTGATTTGGATAGTAAATTAGAAGAAAACTTGGCAGAAATGGGGCCAAGGATGCGATCAAGAACTGTATTGCTAAGAACTACACAAAGGTTAAGTAAACTTTGTGTAGTATTAAATATTCCTGATCCATTGAAGCAAAAAGGAAGTAAAATCTAGGATGAGTAGAAGTGAATTATCCACGGATTTTTTCTTTAAGAATTGATTTGAGAGATTTCTATCGAGCTGATAAATCAGTGGTTAAAAACTCTTGCAAGAATGTTTTACGTTTTATTGAATGGTACTTGTTCTCACCGTTAGGTGTTAATAACTCTTGTCATTGGCATGTCGGGGTCTTCATCGCTATCGCTACTGGATGTCTTAGCTTCCTCAATAAGATAATTTTTGATTCTTTTGAGTTGTTCTTTTTGAGGAGCTTCTAATTTTTGTAACCCATGAAGTGATTCAAGTAATTGCAAAGTGTTTTGGCGATATGCTATGTCTTCTTCATCAAGATTATCATCTTCAGGATATATGTTATTGAGTAGTTTGGTTATTTCTCTAATTTTTCTTTTAATTTTACGAGAGGTTGGATTTGAGCTGCCGGTAGATCTTAAAAGGGAGTTTTTTGGGTTTGAGGCTCTATTTGTGTCTAGAAACTTTGAGCTTGGTTCAGGTTCAACAATTTTTTTACCAGACAATTGATTTAGTACCTGCTGAGCTGATGGACGGAGGACAGGCTTTATATTCCAGCACTGTTTAATGAGGGTAGCAAACGGTTTAGGTGTCTCTGCAGGAATTTTCAAGCAATTTAAATCCCCGTCTTTGATCAATCCCCGAATTGCTCCTGAATACACTCCTTTAAACGGTTGCTTACGCGTTGCCAATTCCCAAAGTACCATCCCTAATGCATACATGTCAGATGCAGTGCTACATTTTTGAGCACCAAATAACTCAGGAGCCATCCATAAAAGTGTTCCTGCTGCTTGTCCGCCGAAGCCTTGGCGTAGGAGGGACTGTTGTGCTCCAATTTTAGTAGTTGTAGCTGTTTCTTGTTTCACCTCTGAAAGTCCAAAATCTGTAAGACTTGCTCGTAACTGCCCATCTTGTTGTGAAATTAAGATATTCAAACTTTTTAGATCTCGATGAAGAATCAATGGTTTTTTACTGTGTAGATAAAGCAATGCTGAAGCAATATCTATAGCTAACTGCTTAAGAGAGCTCCATGGAATCTTTTTTGATTTATCATGAAGCAAATTATATAATGACCCGCTCGGTTTATATCTCATCACCATACAATACGGATCAGGTTTCACACAGATTCCAAATAGTGAAACAATATTGGGGTGAGTTAACTTTTTCCAAATTGATGTTTCGTGTTTAAATTCTTGTTCACTTTCTTGGGTCATCTTTTGCATATGCAATTTTTTAACTGCCACTTTTTGACCCATCCATTGGGCCATATACACATCACCAAAGCCACCTGAGCCAATTTGTTTACCAAGAGCAATCTCAGAGTAGTTGATGAGTGAATCATTATGGGTTTTAGTAGTTAATTTTGGTAGGGGAGGTAATAATGCATTATCGATTGTTGGTGGAGGTGGAAGTTTTGGTGTTGTTTGAATAATTGTTGATGAAGCTTCTATTTTTTCTAATAACCTAACTATTTGAGAATAGTTTTTTTCTCGAGCTAAATCTAAGGCAGTTTTGCCGGTCTTATTTTTTGCATTGAGATTGGCACCAGCATTGATCAACAGTTTGACTGTCGAAGTGTGACCAAAGCCTGCAGCTAGAATAAGTGGTGTGTTTCCAACAGTATCCGTTGTATTAATTGAAGCACCGTTTGAAATCAAGAGTTCAATACTCTTGATCTGTCCCCGTCCAGCAGCAAGTAAAAGCGGTGTATATCCATGGATGTTCTGAGCTTCAATTTGAGCTTTCTTATCAATAAGAAGTTTTATTATTTCTTTATGGCCTTTCCCAGCAGCCAAGTGAAGCGGTGTATTTAGTTGCTTATTCTTTGTGTCAATAGAAGCCCCCTGAGCAATGAGCCTTTTTACTCTGCTGAGGTTGCCAGATTTACTGGCATGTAAAAGCTGTTTATTTAGATCTTTTTGTGCTTGCTGAATCAGTTGGACAATTTCGGGTTTTTTGTATTCTCGAGCTAAATCTAAGGCAGTTTGTGCCTTATTATTTTTTATAGAAAGATTTACACCTTTATCGATGAGGAGCTTGGCAAATTGAGTGTGGCCCTTTCGAGTAGCTTCATGAAGTGGTGTGTAATGAAATACAGATAGAGCCTCTTTATTAGTACCAGCACCAATTAAGAGTTTTCCAATTTCGGTTAATCCTGATATAGCGGCATAATGAAGGGGGGTTTGTTCACCTGGGAAGTCTTTGGCTTGTATGTTGGCACCCTTTGCAATCAATAATTCTACAACGGCAAGATAACCACCTTTGGTAGCCATGATAAGTGGTGTGTAACAACCCATGGGAGTTTCTGTCTCAATAGAAGCATCCTGAGATAGTAATGTTTTAACTTTTTTTAGATTACCATTTTCAGCAGCATCAAGGAGTTGGGTGTTAAGTTGTTGTAGGAGAGTTGTGGAAGAAGTGGTTGTTGATCTTTTTTTGCCAGCAGTTTCTAACAGGTTTATTATTTCAGGATATGTTTTTACATAATCAAACGGTTTTGATCGGGCAATATCTAATGCAGTTTTGCCATTGATTTCTTTTGTGTTGAGGTTAGCACCTGCAGCAATAAGAATTTGGGCAATTTCAGTACGGCCATTTTTGGCAGCGTAATGCAGAGGAGTCCATTTGTTTCTCTCTTGAGCTTCTTTATTGGCCCCAGCAGAGATTAACAGTTGAGCAACTCCAGTATGGCTATTTACGGCAGCGTAATGAAGAGGAGTCTGTTTAGAATCATCTTGAGCTTCTTTATTAGCCCCAGCAGAGATTAACAGTTTAGCAATTTTAGTACGGCCCTTTGCGGCAACTAAATGAAGAGGAGTGGCTTGCCATTCAACTTCATCTTGAGTCTCTTTATTAGCCCCAGCAGCGAGCAAACCTTTCACTTTCTCAAGATTTCCTGAATTAGCAGCAGCGAGTAGTTCTTGGTCCAGTTTTTTTTGTTGTTCTGCAGATAGACTAATCGGTGTTGATGGTGATGATTTTTTTTGTGCAATTTGTGCATTATTGATCAGTATGACTGTTTTTCTTTTCATCCCCCATTTTGCTTGATCGAGGGCAGTATCACCAGTCTGATCCTTTATGAATAGATCAGCATTGTGATCGATGAGGAGCTGAACAACATCAGAGTGGCCTTCCCTAGCAGCGACATGAAGAGGGGTGCTCTTATATTTGTCTAGAACATTGATCTTGGCACCCCTGTCGATAAGGAGCTGAGCAATTTCTGTGAATCCTTTGTAAGCAGCATGACGAAGTGGTGTGCTACCCCACTCATCTTTTGTTTCTATAGTAGCACCTTGATCAAGCAATGATTGTACTTTTGCTAGATTGCCTCCTAGAACCGCGCCACGCAATTGCGTATCTAGTTCTTTAGGAATAATTTTTGTAGGTGTTGTTACGGTTGTTGAAGTATGAGTTGAGCTTGTTGTGGAGGAAGCTGTTGCTTTAGAAGTTGTAGAATCTAAGAGCTCGTTTAGAGTAGATCCCTGTGTTGATTGTGTGGCCTTATTCAAGAGACGAATTATCTGGGTATGTTTGTTCATCCGTGCTCTCTCTAATGCAGTATTTCCATGGTTATCTTTTACCTCCATAGTAGCACCTTTACTTATCAGGAGTTTAACAACATCGGTGTGGCCGTTATAGGCAGCGAGGTGAAGTGGTGTAGCACCATCATTATTATTTTTAGTATTTATAGCAGCACTCTTACTTATCAAGAGTTTAACAACATCGGTGTGGCCGTTCTTGGCAGCCTCGTGAAGTGGTGTATAATCACATTTATTCCTAGCATGTACAACAGCACCTTTACTTATTAAGAGGTGTGCGGCATTTGTGCAGCCGTAAAAGGCAGCCCAGTGAAGTGGTGTAGCACCATCATTGTCTTTAGACTTTATATCAGCCTTCTTAGCGAGTAAGAGCTTAGCAATATCGATACGTTTTTTATAGGTAGCTTCGTGAAGTGGTGTACTGCCAAACTTATTTTTTGCTTCTATGGCAGCACCCTTTTTTATCAAGAGTTTAGCAATATCGATGTGGCCGTAAAAGGCTGCCCAGTGTAGTGGTGTATTTTGAGCTTCTTTATTCTTTGTGTCAATGTTTGCACCTTGTGCAATGAGTTGTTTTACTTCCTTGAGGATTCCTGCTTCGGCAGCCTTTAGAAGTTGGGAGTTTAGTTGTTTAGCATAGCTAGGAGATAGCTTTGTGGTTGATGTACTTGTTGAGGAAGATGTAGCTCCAGTAGAAGATTCTATGAGTTTTGCTAGAGTAGTAGCTCCTCCTTTTGACTGTGAATTCAAGAGATGAATTATCTCTGTGTGTTTGTATATCCGTGCTGTCTGTAGGGCCGTTGTTCCAAGGTTGTCTTTCAATGTTGGGTTCATTCCTTTATTAAGCAGAAACTGAATACCTTCTTTATTCCCCCACCGAGCAGCTAAAAAGAGTGCTGTTTGACCAACCTTATTTTTTATGTTGATAACAGCTCCATTTTTAATAAAGAGTTTTAAAATTTTTTTATTGGCGTTCGAAGCTGCTAATATAAATGGAGTATCTCCCATGTTATTTGCCGTATTAACAGGATTCTGTTCCCACCATGCTTGACGAGCAGGGGAGGAATCAATAACACTCTTTATAATTTCTATATTACCTCCTTTAGCAGCTTCATGAAGTGGGGTATTTCCAAGGGAATTTTTTGTTTTAAGTGAAGCGCCATAAGCAATCAAGTATTCAACAACTGTTTTATGGTTGTTTGAGATAGCTAACAAGAGAGGCGTGTTGTTATCGTTGTCTTGTGCTTCAATTATAGCGTGAGACGAAAGTAATTGTTGTGCAATAGCTTTATGACCATTGGCGGCAGCATGATGAAGAGCTGTTGATTTATTTTCATCTTGTTTATTGGGGTCTATGGGTTTAGAAAATCGGCCTCCTTTGAGTAGCTTTTTAATTTTTTTTAGATCGCCTGCTTTTGCAGCATCATGAAGTTTGTTACCAATGATTGAAGGGATGTTAAATAATATTAATAATGCAAAGATTGTTTTTATTGGAGTACCGTTATTCATTTTAAATCCTTATAATTATCATTACAAAAATTACATTTACCGAGCTGTTAAATCAGTGGTTAAAAACTCTTGTAGGAATGTTTTTCGTTTCACATTTTTCACATTGTTGATTGCCATGCCAATCGCTTTAGCCTGGCCGATCATGATGCACAATCTTTTTGCTCGAGTAATCGCGGTATAAATTAAATTCCGTTGCAACAGTGTGAAATGCTGCATAAAAATAGGAATAATAGCTGCTTGGTATTCTGAGCCTTGGCTTTTATGAATCGTAATTGCATAGGCAAGCATCAGTTCATCAAGTTCAGAAAAATCATATTCAATGAGCCGCTCATAAAAATTAATGATCAGCATCTGTTCTTGGGTATCCACATCTTCGATACGGCCAATATCCCCATTAAACACATTTTTATCATAATTATTTCTGACCTGCATCACCTTATCACCAACTTTATACACTGAGCCCATTCGGCTCACTTTTTTTGGTGTATCTTCAGGATTAAGAATCGTTTGTAGTTCATGATTCAATTTTTGAGTGCCTACTATTCCCTTATTCATTGGGACTAGAACCGTGGCTTGATTAGATTTAATATGGTGCTTAGGCAAAATTGTTTTATAAATATGCTCAAGGTGCATATGCATATTTGCCGGATCATTTTCTTTGATCATGATAAAGTCTCTTCGTGCTTCGGGTAAAAAGCTTGTGGGGAACTCTCCCTTATTCACTCGGTGAGCATTCACCACAATAAGGCTATCTTGTGCTTGGCGGAAAATTTGGGTCAGTTTTGTGCATGAACCTTTTTTACTTTGGATAAGATCATTTAAAAAGTTGCCAGCGCCCACTGATGGGAGTTGATCAATATCACCAATAAAAAGTATATGAGCATGCCATGGCAGAGCACGAACTACCGCATAGGCAAGAAAAACATCAATCATAGAAGCTTCATCAATAATTAAAAAATCTGTTTTAAGAGCATTTTGTTCGTTTTTTGTGAACCCACCTTGGAATGGATCAAACTCGAGCAATCGATGAATGGTTTGTGCGTGTCGCCCGGTTCCTTCCATCATTCGTTTTGCAGCACGACCGGTTGGGGCAGCAAGGTGATATTGAATTCGTTTTGTATCTAAAACAGAAAGGAATTTTTTAATAAGGGTTGTTTTTCCTGTTCCCGGACCACCGGTGATGATACTCACCTTGTTTTGCAATGCTGCCAGGATTCCTTTTTGTTGATCTTCATTCAGCGCAATCTCACCATCTTTTTCTATGCGTAGATCATCGTATACTTCATTGAAATTGAATGAGAAGGTGCTTGGCTGCTCAATTAGATTCAAGAGCTTTATTGCGGTCCCTTTTTCAGAAAAGTAATAATGAGTTAAGGTAATAAAATGTTCATTATTATCGGTGATTAATTTTATTTTTTCTTGTTCGTAGAGCTGATGAAGCGCTGATTTTATACGTAGGGCATCCTCAACTGGATCAAGTTCTAAAAGTTCAAATGTTTTTTCTTTAAGTTTTGTAACTTCCACATAAATGTTTCCAAACCCAATTGCATTAGTGATAGAAAATAAAATACCAGCTTTAATGCGATTGATTGAGTTGTGGGCGATGCCAAGATTTTGTGCAATCTGATCGGCAATTTTAAATCCAATTCCCCAAATATCATCAGCTAATCGATACGGGTTTTCATTTAATATTGCGATAGAATCGGCGCCATATTTTTTATAAATTTTGGTCGCATAGGTGGTTGAAATGCCTTTATCTTGTAAGAAAACCATCACATTAGCAATGTCTTTTTGATCTTTCCATGCATCAATGATTTTTTCTAGTCGTGATGGGCCAATACCAGAAACTTCTCGTAAACGTTCCGGTTGTTGATCAATTATTTCTAATATTTTTTCGCCGAAATGATCAACCAGTTTTTCTGCATATTTTTTACCGATTCCTTTAATGAGTCCAGAGCCAAGATATCTTTTAAGACCGTTCAATGAGGTAGGGGCTTGCGCGGTGCATTTTTGTGCTTCAAATTGTTTGCCAAATTTTTTATGAAATACCCAGGCTCCTTCAAGTTGCACTGTCTGCCCGGCAACTACGCCATTCATATATCCACGAACCACGGTTGAATCTTCTTTATTGATATTCAATACAAATACTGAAAAGCCATCAGCACTTTGAAATAAGAAACGATTAACGGTTCCTGAGACATGATCGATTGGTTTATTTATGGGTGTTGTGTTCATTTGTTTGTTGGTTGAAAGATAGAAAACTGCTTTTTATATGATATCAAATACTGAGGGAAAAGAAAAATTGTGTGCGATGAGACTTTTGGTGAATTTTGCTTTAGTGGATAAAAGAGTATATTGAGAAATGGAACAATTATGATTTTAATTTAGCGAGGATCCCGATGACTCGAATTTATAGATTTTACAAAAGAAGTAGATGGTTGGTATTAGTTAGTTGTTTATTGGTTAGGGTGAGCTTGTTCGCGGGGCCATTACATGATGCAGTTCGAGCGGGCGATTTAGTAAAAGTTAAGCAACTGATTGAGTCTGGTTCTGATGTGAATGTTGTTGATAAGGAGAATCAGACTCCTTTACATTGGGTGGCGAAATTAAACAAGGATGGTGTGGCGATTGCTACATTCTTACTTGAACAAGGGGCGAATCTTCATTCAATTACTAGTAACGGGGATACTCCATTGCATTGGGCTGTTCGTAATGGAAATGGACGAATGGACCTTGTATTGTTATATGTACGTAAAGGTGCGAAAGTAAATGTGCCAAATAAATATAATGCAACTCCAATAAATAAGGCGGTGAGATCAGGAAACGCTGAAATGGTTCAGTTTCTCATTGATAACGGTGCGGATTGTAATATTAGAGGAGGGTATTGCAATAATCATGAAAACCATTTGCTACATCAAGCAGTCGGAAAGATATCTCCAGAGTTGGTGAAAGTTTTATTAGATGCGGGTGTTGATGTGAATGTGAGGAATAAATTTCAAATGACTCCTTTACATAGTGCAGCCAGTCCAGATAGAGCTGATATTGCTCAATTATTGCTAGCATATGGAGCTGATATTAATGCTAGATCTGCTCCTACGCATCACTCAGCAACTCCGGTTGATAACGTTGTTCGTTATTATAAATATAAATATCCAGATTTGAATAGGTTACTTTCGCCTTCAAGAAATATTCATGAAGCTGCATCGGATGGAAAACTATGCGAGGTGAAACGATTTATTAAACAAGGGGTTAAGGTTGATCTTCAAGACAAAAATCAACGTACTTCGTTGCACAAAGCTGCTGAAAAAGGATATGTAAAAATAGGAGAATTTTTATTGTCCAAAGGTGCCAATCTTGAAGCATTATGCAACCATAATTATACTCCTCTTATTTGGTCGACATCCAGAGGTAATAAAGATTTTTCAGAGATGTTACTTGATAAAGGTGCAAACATTGATCATAAGAAAAACAGTAACGTAACTTCTTTGCATTGGGCGGTTTTAGGTGGTTTTGAAGATGTTGTACAGTTGTTGGTCAAAAGAGGTGCAAAGAAAAATATAAAAGATCATAAAAATTTTACGGCCTTGGATTATGCATTGCAGAAAGGTGATTCAAAGATAATTTCTTTGTTGCAAGAATCATCAGACGCGCAAGCCAGGAAGGCGTTACACGATGAAGATCTAATAGCTTTAGATGAAAAATTACTTGCAGTGCTTGATAAAACAACTCATTTCGATTTTTCTGAAATAAAGTCAATGATCTTAAAAGGCGCAAATATTAATATATGCAGCGGTAGAAGAAATACAGCGTTGCATTATGTTATTCTGTCTAGATTGAATTGCAATAATTATATTGAAGAAGTGAAGTTTTTATTGGATCATGGTGCAGATGTTTCGGTACAATATGATAGTAAAGATATCTTCCAATTGGTTAACGAACGGATTGAAACGATTCAGAAATTTATAAAAAATCCAGGAGCCGCATATAACCATGTTTCATATAAGAAGCAATATCTAACAAAACTGGCATTAGTTTTACCCTTTTTAGAAAGTTCAAAAAAACAGCAGGAATTAACATTTCAGTCAACTGCAACATCTACTTTTTCAACTTCTACAATAAAACCAACATCAAGCACAATTTTTCAAGCGGTTAAAGTAGGGAATTTGGAGGAAGTGAAAAAGCTGTTGGCCCAAGGTACAGAAATTAATATTCGAAACAGTAAGGGTTCCAGTCTTTTGCATGTTGCAGTTATGTTTAACCATATAAAACTTGTGCAATTTCTTATTGAACAAGGAATAGATATTGAATTAGTATCAGATACTCAAAAAACTCCTCTGCATCATGCAGCTTGGAAAGGCAGAACAGAAATAGCAAAATTTCTTATCCAAGCTGGAGCGAATAAAGTGTCTTGTGATACATTTAAAAATACTCCTCTGCATTTAGCTGCCCTACATGGGAAAATTGGAGTTGCAAAGGTATTAATCAATGCCGGAGTTGATCGTACCCTCAAGAATCATAAAAAAAGAACGGCGTTGAAGATTGCCCAAACAAAAGGCAATAGCAAGATTGTTTCTTTGCTTTTTAAAAGACCATCGGGATTAAAAAAAGCAAAGAATATTTCTAAGAATGCAATTTCAGAAACTCTATTACAGGCTTCAGACTCGGATTTTATCATTAATCATAAGGATATCATTTTAGATGATAAGATCGGTTCTGGTGGTTTTGGCGATGTGTATAAAGCAAAATGGACGGGTCAAGATGTAGCGGTGAAAAAATTGCATATGAAAAATATGTCGTCTGAAAGTGAGCGCGAATTTAAACATGAAACTTCAATTTGGAAGAAACTCTCTCATCCAAATATTGTGACGTTGTTTGGGATTTGTGTGAAACCAGATCCATATTGCATGGTGATGCGGTATAAACCTATGGGCTCATTATATAAACTGCTTCATAGTCAAACGAAAGAGATTCCTTGGAGTTCGCGAAAAACGCTTGCAATTGATATTGCTTCCGCACTCCTTTACCTTCATAAGAAAAACATTCAGCATCGAGATTTGAAAAGTTTAAATGTGCTTGTCTCTAAACAAGATGAGAAGCTCCGAGCATCATTAACTGATTTTGGGCTATCGGTAGTAAAACAAGAAACCGCTACAACTACCAAGATTGGTGCGCAGCAGTCATCAGGAACTCTTTTATGGATGGCTCCAGAATTATTACGAGGAAGAAGTTGTAGCAAAGCATCTGATATTTATGCGTATGGGATGGTGCTTTGGGAATTGGTAACGCGTAAGCAGCCATTTAAAGGTGTGCATTCT
>SDBT01015502.1_pt1 | contig 12110 bp, 11 predicted proteins | sample 2277101 | NCBI WGS metagenome assembly SDBT01 (sample SAMN10404973, study PRJNA504765) | marine sediment metagenome | isolation source: marine sediment core GS10_PC15, 103 cmbsf | place: Arctic Ocean: Southern Knipovich Ridge | collected 2010
TTGGTAGAGCGAGCGGCTGTTAACCGCTTTGTCGTAGGTTCGAGCCCTACCTCGGGAGCCAATTCATTTTTCTGAACTTATATTCAAATTTACGGCAAATAGAGTTCAGAGCAAGCGGGAATCCTTCTAGAACATCACCACCTGGTGTGGCATTTAGCCCGTTCTATCCCACAAGCTAATACCGGGAGAAGTGGAGCTGAGTAATGAGAACCTTAGTTCAATGCGATTTTGATGGCACAATTACTGAAAAGGATGTGGGTTTTCTATTACTGGATACCTTTGCCGATGGAAACTGGAGGCAACTACACAAAGAATATGAAGAGGCTGGGATAACTGTGGGGCGCTTTAATAGGGACGCTTTTGCTATGGTCAGGGCTGACAGGCAAAGCTTGTCGAAGGTTGCCAGGGCCGAGGTGAAGATACGACCGGGGTTTCATGAACTGGTGGCTTATTGTCGCAGAAAAGACTACCGTTTTGTCATTGTGAGTAATGGTCTGGATTTCTATATAAACACAATTTTAAGAGATATTGGGGTAGAGGATATTGAGGTATTCGCCGCCCAAACACGCTTCCACCCCGATGGTCTAAAAGTCCAATATATAGGACCTGACGGAAGGCAACTGGATGATGCCTTTAAGGAGGCATACGCTAATTCTTTCCTCAGGGAAGATTATCGGATAATCTATGTGGGGAACGGCACTTCAGATATATCGCCGGCAAGACGATGCCATTACATCTTTGCCACTAGTAACCTGCTGACCCACTGTAAGAAGCTGAATCTCAATTGCACACCTTTTATTGACCTTAATGATGTAGTCAGAGGCCTGGAGCTTTTAGGCTAGGAGGGTGAGGGCTATATTAGCATCACCTGGTAAGCCAGAAAAACAGGATGGTTCCTATAAGTCCCATACCAGCACAGAAGTAAAACACGTAGCTAACATCCAGGGCATCAGCTATTGCTCCAGACGCAGTTGGTCCTATGGCCATGCCAATAGACATTGCCATCATCAGCATAGCCATAGTTGTGCCCATGCCGAATTTTCTACCCTCGTCTACAGTCAAAGCTGTGGCCGCCGGCAAAGAGATGCCAGGGCCAAGACTACCAAGAGCGCACAGCACTAATAGCTGCCAGTAATTATGTGTCATCGGAATCAGAGCCAGGAAGGCAATGTTGATAATACCACCGATAATTACCATGGCTCGTCTACTGAATCTGTCGGCAACGTTACCAAAATATGGTTGAACCAGTGCCATTAGCCCCATATGAGTTGTCAGCAGTGCTCCAATAAGGGCTTTACTTATGCCAAGAGCTGAAGTGGCAAAGACAGATAGAAAAGTAAAAAAGCTGCCTCGGCTTAGAGCGTACATCATCCGGTAGCTAGCAAGACCCCTGATCGTGGGGTTGGTGCTCATTTCCTTAAATGATAGGCGACTCGTTACTATTTGCCGGCTTCTAATTTCAGGGAGGAGGAAGAGGGCTAGCAGGAAAGCCAGCAGGTTTAAGCCGCCCATGGTATAGAAGGAGACATTCATTCCAAACCAGTCAGCTAGCGTCCCACCCACCAAAGGACCGGCAGCAAAACCACCAAAAAAGGCAGCATTAGAATAACCCATCCATTTCCCCTCCTCACCCTCGGGGGAGAGGTCACCGATATAAGCCCTAGCTATGGGAAAAATTATGGCACTGGCAGCACCCTGCACCAAACGGACTAATATTACATGCTGGAGAGTACTTGCCCAAATATAGCCCAGGGAAATAACAGCGTAACCGAAAAGTCCGATGCAGAGAAACAACTTCCTGCCCCTGCGATCGGAGAGCGGGCCGATAAAAGGCAGTACGACAAGCCGGGATACTGTAAACGAGCTAAAGATTATACCTATCCAGAGTCCAGTGGCTCCCATCTCCTGGGAGTAAAGGGGCAAAAACGGGCTTATTATCCCCACTCCCAGCATTGAGCCAAACATAGCAATAGCTAAAACGAAAAAAACTTTCTTATTCATGGCAATACCGAGGCATTGTAGCCGTTTGTCGTTGAACCTGTCAATTAAAATAATTCAGGTTACTTTAAGATGGTAAGCTGGTGAAGGTAGAAGGGAACACTTCTAGAGTATTATCTGGTAAACCAGTAAAATAAACCGGTGCCGATAAAAGCCACCGCCGCTCCGAAGAAGAACACCATGTTAACATTCAGGGCATCGGCTATTACTCCAGATGCAATTGGTCCTATAGCCATGCCTATGCCCATCGCCATCATCACCATGGACATAGTTGAGCCCATGCCGAATTTCCTGCCCTCTACTACCGTCAGCGCCATGCTTCCTGCCATGGACATTGCGCCGCCAATGCCCCGGGGGATACACAGCAATATTAACTGCCAGAAGCTGCGTGTTAGAGGAATCAAAGCCAGAGATATGACGAAGAAAAAGTTACCAATAATTACTATGGCTTTTCTATTGAATCTATCAACTAGTCTCCCAGCAGGAGCCGTAAGCAGTGACATTGACAACATATTAACTGCCATCAGTATTCCTATGAGACTTGGGCTCATGCCAATATGTGTGGTAGCAAAGACAGCCAGGAATGTTATCATGCTTCCTCTACCCATGGATTGCGCCAGCCGAAAGCTAAAAAGACCCCTGACCATATTGCTGGCACTCATCTCCTTAAATACCCCTGTAGATGATAGGTGAGCCCTTTCTGCTGTTTTTCTCTGCCTGCTCTCAGGTAGAAAGAGGAGCGCTATTAGAAAAGCTAGCAGACAACAACCACCCATAGCATAGAAGGCAGCATCCCCTCCAGCATGCTCCATTAATACTCCACCCAGAAGAGGACCAACGCCAAAACCGCTGAAAAAGGCAGCACTGGAATAGCCCATCCACTTCCCTTCCTCACCCTCAGGGGAGAGGTCACCAATATACGCCCTGGAAATTGGTATAATCATAGCCCCGAATATCCCCTGAATTAAGCGGACTAAGATTAGATGTAGGGGACTAGCTGCCCATACGTAGCCCAACGAAACAACAGAGTAAGCAGCAAGGCCGATGCAGAGAAAGACCTTTCTGCCCCTGAGGTCAGAGAGCCTACCCATGATAGGGGTAGCTATGGTGTTCATGATACCATAGCCGGCAAATATCATACCTAGCTGAAGTCCGCTAGCTCCCATCTCACTAGCGTAAAGGGGTAAGAAAGGAGTTATTATCCCTAAACCTAGCATAGCAGAGAACATGGAAAAAGCTATAATGGGAAAGGCTTTTCTAATCACGGTAATATGCGGGCATTATAGTTGTTACTTGCTGAACCTGTCAACCTAAGGCGATTGCACTTATAGCTTGTGGCTAGTATAATTCAGGAGGTCTTTATTTAAATAGGTTAAGGGGATTTAAACAATGGTTCTTGATAAAGGGCAGAAAGCAGATGAAGGTGAAAAGCTGGAGATAATGCGGCATTCGGCAGCCCATGTTATGGCTGAGGCAGTTCAGACTATGTTTCCTGAGGCTAAATTTGGTATTGGTCCGGCTATTGAAAGTGGCTTCTATTATGATTTTGATCTGTCTCGCTCGTTAACTCCGGATGATTTACCAGTCATTGAAGCTAAGCTGGGCGAAATAATCGCTCAAAACGAGCCTTTTGTTAAGCAGGAAGTAACTAAGGAGGAGGCTCGGCAACTGTTTGCTGCTCAGCCCTACAAGCTGGAGTTAATTGATGAAATCCCAGATGAGAAGGTAACTATCTATCGGCAAGGTTCGTTTGTAGATTTGTGTCGTGGACCCCATGTAAATTCCAGCGGAGAGCTAGGAGCTTTCAAGCTGGTTAGCATTGCTGGCGCTTATTGGCGAGGTGATGAGCATCGGCCTATGTTACAACGAATATATGGCGTGGTTTTTGACACAAAAGAGGCTCTGGCAGAGCATCTAAAAAAGCTTGATGAAGCAGCCAAGCGTGACCATAGGAAATTAGGCAGGGAGCTTGACCTGTTTAGCCTCCAGGAAGAAGCTGGTCCGGGGTTAGTCCACTGGCATCCCAAGGGGGCGATGATACGCCGGGTTATTGAGGATTTCTGGAAGGATGAACATATCAAGCGTGGCTATGAGCTGGTATATACCCCTCATATTGCCAAATTGGATTTGTGGAAAACCAGCGGTCATTGGGAATTTTATCGTGACTCTTTATATAGCCCGATGGAAATAGACGGGCAGGAGTATATTCTTAAGCCAATGAATTGTCTCGGTCATATCCTAATTTATAAAACAAGGCTACACAGTTACCGAGAGCTGCCACTGCGTTACGCTGAGCTGGGCACAGTTTATCGTTATGAGCGCTCTGGGGTGTTGCACGGTCTATCCCGGGTCAGAGGCTTTACCCAGGATGATGCTCATATATTTTGTCGTTTTGACCAGTTAGAAGATGAGGTAGTAGGGGTATTGGATTTAGCCCGCTTTATGATAGATACCTTTGGCTTTACTAATTATCAGGTGTTACTTTCTACCCGACCTGAGAAGTATGCTGGCGCTATCCAGGTTTGGGAAGAGGCTATTGAGACCCTAAGCCAGGCTCTGACTCGCCTGGGGCTTGCCTATAATATAGACCCCGGAGAAGGCGTATTTTACGGACCTAAAATAGACATTAAGTTTGAGGATGCTCTTGGCAGGGGGTGGCAGGGTCCCACCATCCAGGTTGATTTTAACCTGCCGCAGCGCTTCGATGTTAGTTATATTGGTGAAGATGGCAAGGAGCATCTGGTGGCGATGGTGCATCGGACAGTGCTGGGTAGTATGGAGCGCTTTTTCGCCTCGCTTACTGAGCACTATGGCGGTGCCTTCCCGGTCTGGCTAGCCCCGGTCCAGGTAATGGTGATTCCAGTGGCCGACCGCCACCTGGACTATGCTCGTAAGCTGGAAGCTGAACTTAGAAATGAGCGGGTAAGGGTAAAAGTTGACGCTCGGTCAGAAAGGCTGAACTTCAAAATTCGACAGGCGCAACTTGATAAGATACCATATATGCTTGTGGTTGGTGACAAAGAGGTAGCTGATGAAACTGTTGCCATCCGTTTGCGTGGTGGGGAGCAACTACCTTCCCAATCACCTGATAGCTTCAAGGAAACTATCAGGATAGCTATCTCAGATAAAGTAAAAGATTTAAGACTCTAGGAGGAGGTATGGAGAGGAAACTTTATCGTAGTCGAAGCGATAGGATGATATGGGGAGTGTGTGGTGGTCTGGCGAAGTATTTTGACATAGATTCAACCATCGTCAGGGTGATAGCCATACTACTGGTATTTGCTGGTGGGTCTGGTATCATAGCCTATATCATCCTGGCGATTGTCATGCCCCTGGAAGACTCGAAGGCTACCACACCCAAGGAAGTAGTGCAGGAGAATGTGGAGGATATGAAGGAAACGGCTGGTGAGTTGGGGCGTGAAATCCACTCTACCCTGGCGGGGGAGGAAGGTGAATCGGAAGAGGTTGCTAAAATGCGACACCGTCGCCGCAGGCTCTTCGGCATTATCATCGTTGTTCTTGGCGTTCTCTTCCTGTCGGGTAGTCTCGGCCTCCTGAGGTGGTTCCATTGGAGTAATCTCTGGCCTCTTATTCTTGTGGCTATCGGGGTGCTGATTATATTAGGTGCCAGGAGGAGAAGGTAGTCATGGCTGACAAGAAACTACAGAGAGCAGTTAGTACCCCTGTATGGGGTATTTTCCTGCTATTCTTAGGAATCATTTTTCTTCTCCAGACCCTTGATATCCTTCCCTGGGGACTCTGGGGGACCCTGTGGCGGTTCTGGCCGGTGCTAATCATTATTGTTGGGCTGGGCATTCTGCTCCGCCGCTACAATGTCTGGCTGGCCAGCCTGCTAATCTTAGCTATACTCGGTACTTCCGTGAGTATTGCCATCTGGCAGTACGGGTCATCCCCCCCATCTGGCATGTTTACTGAAAGCTATTCAGAGCCGCTGAGTGGTATGGAACGCGCTCAAATTGAGGTGGACTTCACCGCAGGAAGTATCACCATAGGTAGCCTTCCCTCTGATTCGTCGAACCTGGTGGAGGCAGACTCCGAAGTTATGAATGTAGATTTCTATCGTCAGGACGACGAAGGTAATCTTTATTTGAGCACAAGACAGGTTAATCGACAATCCTGGGGTGAAGGCGGAATCAGGTGGGAGGTCAATTTCACTAGAAGTATACCCTTAACTATCAATATCAAGTCGGCAGCGAGCAACATGGAGCTTAATCTCAGTGAGCTTAAAGTAACCGAGCTTCAATTAGACGTAGATGCTGCTAATTGTGAACTGACGCTGCCATCCTCAGCCGGCACTACCCACATCTATATCGAGGTTGACGCTACTAATTTAGAGGTGACCATTCCTGACGGAGTAGCTGCTAAGATTAGGGCAGATGTTGACCTGGCTGTCCTCAATGTGGATAAGAATCGCTTCCCAGAGGAGGGTGCTTATTATATGTCTCGGGATTTCGAGAGCGCCGAAAACCGAGTAGAGCTGGAAATAGATTGTGATATTGGTAGAGTGGAGGTGAGGTGAATGGAAAGGGGTCACTAGCGAGACTATAGCCGACACAACTAACTAAAATTTGATTAGTACAAGGGAATATGTTATAGTTTTTACTCGTAACATACCGAGGTCTTGCAGGAGGTAAGTAAGGACATAGTTAAGAAGCTGCGTGTTAATGAGAGGATTATAGCTAGAGAGGTTCGCCTTGTGGGCGAGAAAGGGGAGCAGCTAGGCGTTATGCCCTTGTTCCAAGCCCGGGAGGTAGCAAAGAAGCAAAATCTTGACATAGTTGAAGTAGCAGCTACTGCCGTCCCTCCAGTATGTCGCTTGCTTGACTATGGTAAGTATAAGTATGAGCAGACTAAGAAAGAGCGTGAGCAAAGGAAGAGCCAGAGGACTTCACTTTTAAGGCAGGTTCGGCTGCGGCCTAAGATTGGTGACCATGATTTTGAGGCTAAGGCAAGGTCAGCCAGGAAACTGCTGGATGACGGCGACAAGGTTATGGTAGCCGTATTTTTTAGAGGACGTGAAGTTACCCATCCTGAAATTGGCAGGAGGCTGCTCCAGAAGATGGCGGAGTCATTGAAGGAGGTAGCTTCTATTGACAAACAAGCATCTCTGAGTGGAAGAAGAATGACTATGATTCTATCACCATCAGCTAGTCACAAAGCTAAAATAAAGGAAGAGGTAAAGAAATCTTAGGATGCCAAAAATCAAAACTCATAAGGGAGCAAAGAGCCGATTCCATATCACCGGTAGCGGCAAAATTATGCGTGCCAAGGGTGGGAAAAGCCACTTGCGTCGTAAAAAAACGAAGCGGGTTAAGCGTCTTTTTGATGAGATGATACCGGTAAGTTCTAGTGATAAGACTCGGATAAAAAGACTTTTACCCTATGGGGTGAAGTAAGTAGGAGGATATTTTGCCGCGAGTAAAGAGAGGCATAACCACACGTCGCCGACATAAGAAGGTGCTAGCCCTGACCAAAGGGCATAGGGCAACCAAGCACTCTCTTTATCGCCGGGCTCATGAGTCTATGCTTAAGTCGCTAAGCTATGCCTACTTCCACCGTCGAGAGCGAAAGGGTGATATGAGACGACTGTGGATTTTACGGGTTAACGCGGCTAGTAGAGCCCAGGGGCTCACCTATAGCCAGTTTATGAATGGCTTAAGAAAGTCAGGTATTGAAATCAACCGCAAGATGCTAGCCGATATGGCAGTTAGAGAGCCTGAATCCTTTGCTAATTTAGTAACCATAGCCAAAGGCAAAGGTCAAGATTGAAATCATCAGACTATTACCTTGACTTCCCTTCTGCGTTTACTCTCATTTAATGAAAGATGCCATTCAACATAAACCTCACATTTGGGGTGGCTTCCCGAGAAAGGAGCGGTGATGCAGGTAGCTAAAAAAGGGGTTCGCTTTTTCACAAGACAAGAGCGTGATTGGAAGGTCACAATGGCGCGGGCGTCCCTATTTAGATTCTTTTATCAGATGCTTTTGCCTTACCTGTCCATTTATACTATGGCTCTGGGGGCTACTGGCACGCAGCTGGGCATCGTTAACAGTGTTGGCATGGGCATTGCTGGCTTGGTGGGGCCATTCGTTGGGTGGCTAATTGACAGGATTGGTGTTAAGCGGATTTACCTTATTGGCGTTAGTCTGCTTGTTGTATCCTATCTCATCTACGGCATAGCCCAGAGTTGGACCATTATTATTATTGCTATGGTAGCCTATTGGCTAGGACAGGGAACAAGCTTTCACAGTTGCACTGTTATTTGTGGGAATTGTCTGGCAAGTAAGGAACGAGCCACGGGCATGGCTATCTGTGAGACGTTTGCCGCTGGGGTATTGGGGATAATAGCTCCAATGCTTGGGGCCTGGCTAGTTACCAGGTTTGGTGGTGTAAACATTAGTGGTATCAGGCCCCTGTTCTTTATTACTGCTGCCGGCACTATCGCTGCTTTTTTTCTCATACTTACTCAACTATCCAACCGGAGATGGAGAAAACCGGGCGAGATTAGGCTTAGCTTCTTTAGTGGCCTTTCTCAGGTATTCAAGCAGGGGCGTAACTTAAGGCGATGGCTTGTTATCTCGTCTATAACCTTTCTGCCGATGGGTATGCTTATTCCCTTTACTCAACCCTTCGCCCATGAGGTCAAAGGAGCTGAGCAGTGGGTGCTGGGGGCAATGGTCACTGGTTTTGCACTAACGCCCCTGGTGCTTGGAATCCCTATGGGTAGATTGGCTGACAAGATTGGGCGGAAGAAGGTTCTCTATTTGACGATACCCCTTGTCTGGGCTTCTAGCTTGATGCTTATCTTGGCGCCAAACCCCAGCTTTCTAATAGCGGCTGGCGTGTTGCAAGGTTTCATTTTCATATCTGCAGTTACTACCATGGCTATGACTTTTGAGCTAGTTCCTCCAGAGCAAATGGGCAGGTGGATGGGAATCTCACGATTTTTTAGAATGCTGCTTGCTGCTGGCGCAGCTTTCATAGCTGGGCTTATCTGGGACAACATAGGTCCGCAATGGCTGTTTCTGATTATTATTGGACTTGACCTCTTTATCAGGATTCCATTGCTGATTGGAATGCCTGAAACCTTAGGGCGACAGCGCCCTTCTTGACCCGCTTCTGGCTAATAATCTGTAATCCAGGACGATTATATTCAGGCAGGAAGAGTGAGCTAACCAGGATTTTACGTAGTTTGGGCACATTACCTTTAGACAAGGGAAAGACTGTTGGCGCCTCTCCTATGTCCTATCTGGATTTAAGCAAGATAATAGTAAGATGTTGAGCCCATCCATAGCGTTGCTGATATCCATCGCGGCAATCTTAGTCCTCTTGAGGCTGAGGGTTCATCCTGGCTTTGCCATTTTCGCGAGCAGTCTCATCGTTTCTCTGCTGGTCTTGCCATTGCATTTGGTGCCTTCTCTCATGCTGCAGTCCTTGTTGGATCAATCGACTATTAGACTGTTGGTTGTCATTATCAGTGCTCTGACTTTAAGCAGTCTGATGGAGCAGAAGGGCTTGCTGACAAAACTAGCTACCACGATGGAAGGCATCGGCTCCAAGCTGGCGGTACATCTAGTTCCGGCTATCATCGGACTTGTTCCCATGCCAGCCGGGGCTTTGGTTTCAGCTACCGCTTCGCAGGGTTTGGTTAAAAGACTGAGCTTGACTCCGGAGCAGAGCACATTCATCAATTATTGGTTCCGACATATATGGGAGTTCTCATTACCCGTATATCCAGCCGTCATAATAACAAGCGTCGTGTTGTCTATTCCACTTTTTTCGGTAGTAAAAACATTCTTTCCGATGACTGCTTTAGCTATTGTGTCTGGCGCTGCCCTCAGCTATTGGATACTAAAGAAGACCCCTAAAATAGAAGGGAAACCAACAAAGTCCATAGCCTCCAATCTTCTCAGGGCTGCCTGGCCTATCTTATTGCTTGTCATTCTAATCTTGTCAGGGCTGGATGCGATGATAGCCTTTCCTCTGACGTTGGCTCTTTTGGCTGGGCAACAAAGGGTTAGATGGCCGGAGTTGAAAAAGGCGTTGAAATACGGGTTGAACCCCAGAATCCTCTTCTTGTTGTATGCCATAATGCTGTATAAGGTAATAATAGAAAGCTCAGGTACAGCCAGCGTGCTCATTTCAGACATGCAAGCTATGGGGCTGCCTTCCTTAGTTATGCTGGTGGCACTGCCCTTACTTATGGGTTTGGCTACGGGATTCAGCATGGCGTTTGTCGGTGTTGCCTTGCCACTATTAGTTCCTTATATCACCTCAGACTTAGGCGTCGATAGCTATGCTTTATTGTTATCCTATGTTAGTGGAATGATGGGAGTTCTTCTCTCCCCTCTGCACCTTTGTCTTATCCTTTCAGCAGAGTACTATAAGGCTAACCTGGCCAGGGTGTATAAGTACATTCTGCCCCCTATTTTGGTGATAGAAGCTATCGCCATACTCATCTATTATATAATGACTTAACTTAAACTCCGGGTTGAGCTTGCCGCTTGTGATGTGTCTGACTATAGGAATGAGGTATTTTCTTGACCCACTTCTGGCTAATAGCCTATAATCCAAGACGACCATGTTAGACCAACTTGAAGAATTAAAGTCAGCGGCATTACAGGAGCTAGAAGGTACTAGCAATATTAAGGAACTGGAATCCTGGCGAGTTCGTTACTTGGGTAAGAAGAGTAATCTAACCAGGATTCTGCGTAGTCTGGGTACATTACCTTTGGATGAGAGAAAGACCGTTGGCGCCTCGGCTAACAAGGTTAGGGGCAATTTAGAGAATAGTTTAGAGCAAAAAGAGCAAGTTCTTCGTGAGGCAGAGCTGGCAGTATCGGCTAAAGAAGAGCTTATCGATGTTACTCTGCCCGGTCGTCATCTTCCCATAGGTCACCTGCACCCTATCACTCAAACCCTCTATGAAATATGCGACATTTTTGTCTCTATGGGCTTTCAGGTAGTAGAGGGACCAGAGGTAGAGTGGGACTATTACAATTTTGAGGCGTTGAATATTCCCAAGGAACACCCGGCTCGTGATATTATGTCAACATCCTGGGTTGATTCTAAGACTGCGAGTGGCGAAAGACCTATGCTGCTCCGCACCCACACTACTTCAGTAACAGCCAGGATTATCGAGACTATGAAGCCCCCGATAAGGGTAATTGCGCCGGGCAGGGTCTATCGCTATGAGGCTAGTGATGCTACTCATACCCCTATGTTCCATCAAATTGATGCTCTGGCTGTAGATAAAGGTATTACCATGGCTGACCTGAAGGGAACACTTTACGAGTTTTCTCGCCGTTTCTTTGGCGAGGACAGGAAAGTGCGCTTCCGCTGCGACTATTTCCCCTTTGTCGAGCCTGGGGTTGAGATGGCGATAGAGTGTTCAGTTTGTGGTGGTAAAGGCTGCCGCCTGTGTGGCAATACAGGCTGGATTGAAATTCTGGGGGCAGGGATGACTCATCCCCGGGTGCTTGAGTGTGGCAGTATTGACCCAGAGGTTTATACCAGCTTTGCCTTCGGTATGGGTATAGAACGTCTGCCTATGCTCCGCTATGGGATTGATGATATTAGACTATTCTTCGGCAGCGACCTTAGATTTTTAAGGCAGTTTTAAGAGATGAAGGTTTCATTTAAGTGGCTTCAGGAATATATTGATATTACCCTATCCTCATCTGATTTGGCCAAGCGGGTGACGATGGCTGGTCTTGAGGTCGGGGAGATTAAGGTTATTGGTGATTGGGAGAACATCGTTGTCGGTCAAATAATTGCCATTAACCCTCATCCTAATGCCGACCGCCTCACTTTGCCCACTGTTGATTTAGGCACCGAGCAGGCAACTGTTGTCTGTGGGGCACCAAATCTCAGAATTGGTGATAAGATAGCCTTTGCTTATGTCGGTGCTCAGCTTATAGATGGGCACAGTGGACAGGTATCCCGTTTGAAATCAGCCAAGATTCGTGGGGTGGTCTCCAGTGGCATGGTTTGCTCGGAAAAGGAGCTGGGTATTTCTGATAGCCATGAAGGGAGTATGGTTTTGCCACCAGAAGCAAAAGTAGGCATCACATTGGCTGAATATCTAGGC
>SDBT01015503.1_pt1 | contig 12110 bp, 13 predicted proteins | sample 2277101 | NCBI WGS metagenome assembly SDBT01 (sample SAMN10404973, study PRJNA504765) | marine sediment metagenome | isolation source: marine sediment core GS10_PC15, 103 cmbsf | place: Arctic Ocean: Southern Knipovich Ridge | collected 2010
TTACTTCGGTTGCTTGGGTTAAGGATAATACCAATTAGTAAACATGGTTAACTAGTAAGAGTATTAAGGTATCAAGACAAAGACATGGTTAATCTATTCCTAGTCATAACATAATCAGTAAGTATTATACATGGGATATAAGTATCAAACACTAACCATGGTTTAACTAATAAGTTTATAAACATTAATATTCATTATGTATAAGTTAATGTCATATTACTGTATAACTACACATATGTGGTGGTTAATCAAACTTTAGTTTAGTACCCCCCATCATTATTCCGAAGGGCATAAAAACATAAAGGGGTGTTTGTATTGAGTACTACCTACAAGCACATTTAGGGTAAATATAACGTGATACACTGCGTTAAAGGACCATATATAACCCAAAATAACCTAAGTGTACCAAATATGGACCTAGATAAACTAGAGGGTGGCTATCATACTGATTATATTACCTAATTAGTCAATATGTAATCAAGTAACCCCATTTAAAGCCTCTGAGCGTACAGGTTACACCAAATTACCCCCAATGATTGCTTTTAGTACCAAATAACCCCGAATAGCTAGTTTTACACTAATCTGCACCACAATGCACCAATCTGCACACTTTCCTGATCCTGCTTGATCGGACATAGCCCTGTAAGCTCCTCACAGCCCCATACAACAACTTAAGTACTTAGGGGTATACCAAGGGTAGGGTAAAGTATTAAAGTGGCTTATACGGCGTATTTGGAGCTCCTAGAGTATCAACTAGTTATATCAACCAGTTGTATATATAATACTATATTACTTGACAACCAGTATAGTTATGTATTAAACTAGCCAAAGGGTGGTGTAAGTATGAAGTCAAGCAAGTGTGAAAAACCAGTGGACAGTGATGTTTCCATGGATAATTCAGAACCAAGTATCAGTCTCCCAATTGATCTTTTTGATAAGTTACATTCTTACATCGCCCTATCTAACAACTATTTGATGTCTATCTCAGTAGAGGGAGATAAGATCCTCCAGAGTGCTGAGTTAATGAACAAAGCAATGGAGCTTCATAAGGAATTAGACCATGCCAAAAAGGACGCAGCGTTGGAAGTGTGGTTTGGAGAAGATGATGAATAAGGAAGGAAAATGAGCGATTATACTAGGTACGTTAAGAATCTGCTAAGAGATGTAAAGCACCCCTCCAAGGATACTTACACCTTTAGTCATAAAACAATGTCCGAGTTTGTTACTACAATGGCAGACCAGCAGATGTATATTTATGAATTAGAAGAACGTGTCAATGAGCTTGAAGATGGTGAGTGAGCTTATAACGGAAGAACTAGTTAATAGAATAATAAGAGAAGCAGTTGATAAGGCTGAGAGAGAAAAGAAAGAGGCTTTTATTAAAGAAACAAAGGTAAAGGTCAGTAAAGCTGTAAGAGAAATGTTCAAAAGATTAGAAGACTATGATGGAGAATAACGAACTATCAGCAGATCTAGAGAAGATACTAGTAATGCCCCTCACGGATCGTAAGAAGTATGCCAAGGAAATGTACTGGCAATACTCATCTATTGTAGACATATCTAAGCATTTGGCTATTAAGCTACCTACCGTTAAATCCTGGGTATATGGTCAAAACTCTCCAAAAGACATTGGCTGGAAAAATGAAAGAGAATTATCTAAAAATCAACTCCTTAAGGATCTATCAGCAGATAAGAGGGGTATGGTCTACAACATGGTTAATGGTTCACTTTACCTTATCTATGACTTTGTAGAGAAGACTAAGAGGGAAGTAATACAATCTGGTAAGAAGGTAGATATAAGAACTGCTGAGAAGCTTACTAACATCTTAGGATCTCTTCATAAGATTGTACAAGATGAAACTAATGATGATGATGTTACATTCACTAAACCAGCTAATCCTAGAGAACTTAAAGAGAGACTAGAGAAAGCTGATCCATTCACACCAGACGAAGAAGATGATGTTATAGTTGCTGGAGATCTTAAGTAATGCAAGAAGCTCTCAATGACGCTGACATTGAAACTGTTAGAATCTTAGAGGATCTATATAAAGACTGGATACCTAATGCAGGGCAAATAAAGGCTGGTAGAGCATTATTTAATGAAGGACAAGTAACACAGTTTATTAGATGGGGAAGAAAGGGTGGTAAAACTGATTATATTATTAAAGCTATTATGCGTTATGCTTTACTTCATCCTAATAGTGGTTGTTACTATTTTTGCCCACAGGCTAATCAAGCCAGAGAGATTCTTTGGGAGACTGGGCGACTCCAGCGTTCCATACCACGTAAATATATTAAGAATATTAAATCAAATGACATGAGGATAATATTACACAATGGTTCCTTTATTAAATTGGATGGTTCAGATAACTATGAAAAGCATAGAGGTACTGAAGGACATTTTCTGGTTTATGACGAGTTTAAAGATTTCGATAAGAGATTCCATGAAGCTATTGATCCTAATAGAGGTGTGTATAACGCCCCTCTCATTATCCTGGGTACTCCTCCAGTATCCATAAATGAAGACCGTAACTATGAACAATATATGGCAATGCAGAAGCAATGTATGAATGATGATGAGAGTTTCTTTCTACAACTATCTTCATATGTTAATGCTCACAACGTACCTAAGATCAATACGGATATGCCAATGGCAGATCGTATTAAACAAGGTGAGGCTTACTTAGCTAAGAAGAAGCAAGAGTTAATTAACCGAGGTGAAGAGTACAGGTGGAAGATTGAGTACCTAGCAGAAAACGTGGCTATGGGTAAAAATGCAGTCTTCCCAATGCTTACTAAAGAAAACATAGTACCATTTGATAGTACCCATGAAACCCTTCTAAGAGATGAAAAGAAGTTAGACTGGTATTGTATTGCAGATCCAGGTACTAGTACTTGCTTTGCAGTTCTATTTATTTGTATTAACCCTTACAGTAAAGAGATATGGGTATTAGATGAGCTTTATATTAAAGACCGTGAAGAAACTACCACACGTAAGATGCTCCCTAAGATACACGCTAAGATGAGAGAACTAGCACCTAACACTGATCCTGAAGAAGGGTGGTTTAAGGTTTATGATGAAGCTGGTGCATGGTTTGCTAATGAAGCTATGGATCAAGTAGATAAATCTATGGAACTAGTATTTAATGAAACAGATAAGTTCCATAACCCTAAAGAAGATGGTATTGCTCTTACTAAAGATTGCTTAATCTATAATACAATGTATATGACTGATAGATGCACTAACTTCTATTGGGAGCTAGAGCAGTGTGTTTGTATTGATGGTAAGTACATTAAGGCACATGATCATTTAATTGATACTTATAGATACTTCTTAGCAGAGTGTGACTATGACATGGTCGAAGCATTAGAGGCTAAAGAAGACTTTAAAGGTTCTAGAAGATTACAAGATGATACGTTTGGTGAATTTGAAGATGATTGGACAACAATATATGACTAGGAGGAAATTATGGTAACTGTAGTATATACAGCCATTGCATTCACATTATTATTAAGTATAGCTGCATTCTTTATCAGCATTTACTGCTTTATTAAGATTAAGGCAACAGAGTTATCCAGGTATGAGTTTATACAAACTGGTACTGATGATATGTTTGAAACTGACATGAGTAAGATTAATGAACAGCTAGAAGATGAAAGTTTTGATGAAGAGGTAACTAGTACATTTGAACCAGATAAACCATTTAACGAGGTAATATTATAATGAGCAGTTTCTTAGACTTAATGGACCTCGACGAAAGTGAGAGTACCGATAAAGAATTTAAACCAATATGGACCATAAACCTAAAAGATAGAGTAGCAGTACTTAAGTGGTTAAAGAATGAATACACATATCTAATGAAGTTAAATAGTGGAAGACATCAAGTAATGATGGAACATCTATTAATTTATAAAGGTGATCAGTTTGCTCCAGATGATCAAAAGACTATTAATGATTTCTTAGATATATCCAGAAGACCACGTAGGAATAAAGATCAGAAGTTAATCATTAATCATCTATTAGATTTAACTGAAACAAGAGTAAGTAGATCTACTAGGAACTCTCCACAACCAGAAGTATTACCAGCTAATAGTAATGAGTTATCAGATCGTAATGCTGCAAGAGCTTCACAACAAATACTTAACTACTTGGCTTTTATTAATCGCTTAGCTGTTAAAGATGTTAGGCTTAACCGTAGAGCATATATATTTGGTGAAGCTTATACAACTAACTTGTGGAACCCAGAGATAGGTGACATACATCCTTTATGGGCAGAAGCAAAAGAAACTAACTTCCTAGATGAATTTGGTCAACCTATTCTAGGCGTAGATGGTAGACCTCTTGATCCTAAGAAACCAATGATGACTGGTGAAGTTGAAGTTAAGATGAGACTTCCTTGGAGAGTATTGTTAGAAGAGAAGGATGATTTTGATGAAGTTAATCATTGTTTTGTTACTGAGATCAGAGATGTTGATGAGTTAAAACAAGACCACCCTAAACATAAAAACAATATTAAAGCTTTAGAAGCACAGATATTTGATTCTAATATATTAAGAACTAGAAAACTTAGAAATGAAACATTAGAGATTAAGTTCTTTCATAAGAAGACTAAGTATCTTCCCGAAGGCTTAGAGATTTGTTTTACACTTGAAGAGTTATTAGATCAAAAAGACTTACCATATGATCATAAGAAGTTACCAATAACTAGATTAACAGATATTGATATTGAAGGGACACTACATGGTGAGAGTTTCTTTACTCAAACTAAACATATCCAATGGAGACATAATCAGTTAACATCTGATATCGTTACTAATCAAAGGATGATGAGTAAACCAAAATGGATGGTCCCTAAAGGTAAAGCAGATATTAAAGCTCTAGGTGATTCTAGAACTATTGTATCCTTCTCTGGTAGAGTACCTCCACAACTTGTATCTGCTAATCCTACTCCTCAAGAGGTCTTTGCTTTTAGAAGAGAACTTAAGGAAGACATGGAGCAGATAGGTACGGTTACTGGTGTTGCTCGTAGAGATCCTCCTCCAGGTGTTACAGCTTCAGTAGCCATGAGGTTTATGAGTGAATTAGAAGCAGAAAGAATTAGTGTTAGTGTATCTAAACATAATGAAATGATTAGAGATATTTATGAGCAAATGCTTAGTATTGCTGGCACATTCTATGATGCATCAGATGGTAGAACTATGAGAGTTCTTGGTAAAGATCAAGAGTTTGAAGTACAATCACTTGAGACAGCTAATCTAAGTAAGCCATATGACGTTATAATTAGGAATGTAGCCTCTTTATCTGAATCAAGGTCTGCTAAGGAAGCTAGAATCTTTGATGCCTTAGATAGAAGACCAGAGCTATTATCAGATGAGCAACTCATTGATATCCTTGATCTTGGTGCTACTGATAAGATGACTAGCTTACTTACTGAGTCTCTTAGATCAGCAGAATCAGAGAATGAAGCATTACTTGCAGGTAAAGATGTACCAGAACCAGCACCTTATGAAGATGCTATTGTTCATTGGCGTATACATATTCAACGATTACAATCATATAGCCTTAAAATAGCTGCTAACCCACAAGATATCGAGACTTTAGAAGAACACATCTGGATGACCGAGTTCTTAATGACTGAGAAAGCTAAGGAAAACAAGGCATTTGAAGCTAAATTAGCTACTTTAACCCTATTTCCAGTATATTACAGAGATGGGCAAGGTTTTAAACCTAGTTCTAAAGCACATCAAACTGCTGTAGTACAAGGACAAACTAATAGAGGGGAAGAGATCACTGGAGAGATACCAGCAGATGATGTAGAAAATACCCAAGCATTTGATAAACAACAAACTAATGAAAAAGAAGAGGTTAAGTAATGATTGATGAAATAACAACAGAAGAAGTAATTGAGAATTCCCAAGATGATATGAATGATTTTATGTCATTTGAAGATGCAGATCATAGTGTTGAGGAAGGAGAAACTAATGACAATATTGAAGAAGCTGAAGAAGTTAAAGAAGATAAAGAAAGTAAAGAAGCAAAACCCGAAGATAAAGAAGTTAAGGAAGTTAGTTCCAGCGACAAACCCGAGCAGAAAGAGTTACTAGATCCTAAAGAAATCAAGACTTTAGCTATTCAAAATGGTGATGATAAGTCTGAGATTAGAATGGATGCTACAGTAAGTATGAAAGTTGATGGTAAAGATGTTGAAATGACTATGCAAGAGGTAGTTAATGCTGCTTCTGGTAATCAAGCAGTAGATAAGCGGTTTTCAGAGCTTTCTACTGAAAAGAGCCTGTTTAAAGGTGAACAAGCTTCATTTAATGTAGAAAGAGATGATTTAGTTAATAAAATAAGTAGCTTTAGTGATGCTGTCCAAAAGAATGATGCTGTAGGGGCAATTAACGCTCTAGCACTGCTAAGTGGTTCAAATCCTGTAGAATTACGACATAACTTCAAAAACCTATTATTAGAGCAAGCTAAGGCTTATATAGAAATGTCACCAGAACAGCAAGTTTTATTTGACAACCAGCAAGAAGTAGAGTACCATAGGCAAGAAAGTGAATCGTTAAGATCACAGAATGAGTCCCAGCAATCCAATGTGGAACTGGAAAACTCACTTCTAAGGTTCCAAGCGAAACACGGAGTAAACGATGCTGCCTTGGTAGTGTTGTATGATGAAGCAGAGGCAAAATCAGTAGAATTGAATAATGCCGAAGATTTTGAGCGTTTCCATTCAGGACAACTAACTCAAACAAGATCTTCAGAATTATTATCCAGTGTAGATCCCTCCTTATCTAGTAATGAAGAAGCTTTGAGTATTGTAAGCGATTATATTACTAAGAATCCTGGCATAAGTGACGAAGACGTTGTAGACATTATCAAGCAAACTTTAGATGATGAAAATAGTGAAACTTCTGATAAGGAAAACTCTTTAAGTAATAAGATTCAAAAGAAACAGAAGAAGAACCTGAAAGGGAAACAATCTGACAATAACTCTCAAGTACCTGAAGACGATGATGATGAAATGCTTACATTTGATGATTTAGGGTATTAATATTAACAACAACAAAAGAGAGTAAAGAATGGCAACAGAAAGTTTAACGTCGTTTTCAGAATATATGAAAACAAAATATGGGAAAGTATCAGATAATGTTTATAACTCTGCTACTCCTGTACTAATGAGAGTAAATAGAACTAAAGATTTCACTGGTGAAGATAAACAATTCCCAATTCCTTCAGGTTATGAAGGTGGAGTTGGTTCAGGAAGTCTACCTACAGCAGGTACTTCTAACGCAGAGAGAGTATCTATTACTACTAAGAAAATCTATGCAAGAATTGAAATTCAACGTCAATTAATGAAACAAGCTAAAGCGAAAGAAGGTTCTTTTGTTAAAGCTACTGCTCATAAAATGGGTAAGGGTGTTGAGTCTTATGTTAGAAATACATCTAGAATGCTTTTCAATGATGGTTCTGGTTCATTATCAATCGGTTCTGCATCAGCAGCTAATGTAACTGGTAACGGTTCTTCTGGTACTCCTTACCTAGTAGAACTTAAGATGCAGAATTCAACTACTGCACCAATTGCTACTAATAAAAGAGCAAGTTTAGAAAAGAGAGATCTAATTAATGTTAACTCTGAGACTACTGATCTAGAGATCGTAGCCGTAGCAGTTGCATCAGATAAAGATGTTACAATCAGTCTAGTAGGTACTTCGGCAAGATTAGCTACATTAGCTGCTTCAAATCCATTTGCTGCTGCTGATACACTTTATATGCAAGGATCTAAAGATAACGATATTGAAGGTCTACGTGGTGTATGTGATGCTACTTCAGGATCTAAGTATGGTGTGTCTATTGCTGATAGATGGCAAGCATTCCAAAAAGCTGTTAGTTCTTCAATCAGTGAAGATCTAATCATGGAGATGTTACTAGGAGTACATGAAGCTTCTGGACAAGCTTCAGATCTAGTTGCTTGTGCTTATAAGCAATGGAGAAAGTTAAATAACATCCTTGTAGATAAGAAAGAGATTAAGATCTCACCTAAGTTTGGTTCTGAGAAACTAAAAGCTAAGGTTGGTTTTAATGCAATCTCTGTTAAGTCTCCTTTTAATGAAGATGTGCCTATCGTAATTGATCGATTCTGTGAAGACGATAGAATGTACTTCCTTAATATGAAGCATGTTACTTTAATGCACGCTCCAGATCATGGGTGGTTTGATGAGGATGGTACTATCTTCTTACGTAAGTCAGATGATGATGCCTATGAAGCAAGATATGGTGGTTATAAAGAAGCCTTTATCTTACCTTCTTTCCAAGGTGTATTAACCGGATTAAGTTAAATAACAGTACTAAGGGGGCTTAAACAGCCCCTTTTTTTAAACTCATGACATTGAGAATAGCCGAGGAGGTAATATGTCAGCAACTTTTTCAAAGAAATCAAAACAACGTAGGGTAGTAGACCTTTCAATAGAAGTAAAAGCAGGTACAATTGCTTTATCTATTGATGCTGCTCAAGTAACAAATGCAACAAATCTATTCACATCTATAGCCCATGGCTTAGAGACTGGTGATAGAATCTTAGCAGCATCGGTTGGAACTCTTCCAAGTGGTGTTACAGCTATTCAATATTGGATAATTAAAACAGATGATGATAACTTTCAGTTAGCTTCTACTCATGCTAATGCGCTCGCTGGTACAGCCGTAGCTTTAGCAGACGATGGTACTGATGCTAACACTTATACTCTAGTAGAAGAGCTAAGTGGTATTGATGCAGGACAATTAGCAGACAAAGTAAAAGCAACAGCTGTAGGTACTTATGTACTTGCTTTACCAGCTGGTACTTACTTTGATGCAGATGCATTTGCAGTACATCTTACACCGCATATTAGAGACATTGTACTAAGTGAGAATAGAGCAGCTAGAACAGCTACTTCTATTACTATTTTAGTAGATTCATTAGATGAAACTGCTGCACTAGTAGATGGTTCTTTTGCTGTATTAATCTCGGGTTCTTCTATTGAAGATAGATACTCTAACTAATAGGAGCTAATAATGGCAAGTTCATTAGCTAGGGAGCTAATCCCTACAATCGCTATAGATGCTTCTTTTACAGGTGTTAAAGATAATAATGGTGACCAAATAGGTAGAGTAGAAGTATTACCAAAAGATACTAATTTCATTGGACATATAGTCGCTACAGGTGTTAGTGCTGCAACTAAAGAGATCACATCTATAACAGCCAGAGCGGATGTAGCAGATGATTTAGATGGCACTTACTTTATCTTACAAGATGAAATAGGTTCTGTAGGGTTTTGGATTGATGTTGATAATGGTGGTACTACAATACCAGCAGGAGCTTCAGCAGCAGATAGGGCAGTAGAAATTACTACAGTTACAACAGGTATGACCGCAGAACAGGTTGGAGATGTTGTCTACGTAGCAGTGATAGGTGACTCTAAGTTTGAAGCAGGTAGTGATGCTGCTTCACCAGTAATCTTAGTTAGATCAACTACTACAGGCTTAAAAGTTGATGGTGCTGATGGTGATACAGGTTTTATAATTGCAGAAGATACTAAAGGTAATGAAGTAGCTAGTTATGCTGCTAAAATACAACACTCACATGATGGTGTTAATTACTTTGATTTACTAGCCTTCTCAACTGTATCTGTAGCTACTTCTGAATTAGTAGTAGTAAATAACACAGATGACCATGTTGCTAGATATATTAGAACAGTAATTACTAAAACTACAGGAGATGCTACTTTTACTATAGATCTCTTATATGATAGAAGGTAGTAATGCCAGGTTCAAAGACTGTAAAGAATCAATTATTTGATCAACATATTCTATCAATAGAAGAAGAGTCTTCTAATACTATCACCTTCATAGGGCATATCCAAGCTGACTTAAAGCAAGCAGACTTGGAAACCCTTAAAGGAAGAGATGAATGGAGAATATCTAGAATCACTATAAGTGGTACTTCTACTATTACTGAATGGGCAGATGGTGGTAAGTTTACCCAAATCTGGGATAACAGGGAAGACATATTTGATAGTGTTAACCCTCCTTTCTTTAATCAAATATCTACAGACTTTGACGGCATTAATGACTTTGTTAACTTACAAGATACACAACAATTTGATAATTCTGATGCTTTTGCAATCAGTATGTGGGTTAAACCACAAAATGTAAGTGCTCAAAGAACACTATTTGCAAAATCTACAGCAGATTCAAACGTACATGGTTATAATTTTATGCATAACTCTAGTGGTCAATTATCTGCGCAGTTAAGAACTACAGGTGGACAACTAAGATCACATACATTTACAACCTTAGTCTTAGTACCAAATATATGGCAACATGTGGTATTCACTTATAATGGTTCACAAAATATAAATGGGTTAAAGGCTTACTTAGATACTGTTGTAGGGAGTACACCTTCTAGTGGTGCTATAACAAATACTTGGTTATTTGGACAAGATACCACAATAGGTAATAGAGGGGGAAATGCCCAACACTTTAGTGGTAGAATAGATGAAGTCTACGTATATGAAGCAGATATAACTCCTACAGAAATTACTGAAGAGTTCCACTCAGGAAACCCAGAAAACCCTATAACACATAGCTCCTTTATAAGCATGGTTTCTCAATATAGAATGGGAGATAATGATACTTTTCCTATTATTACAGATAACATTGGTACAGCTGATGGCACTATGACTAACATGACAGCAGAGGACTTTGTAAATGACGCACCGGCGTAAAGTATATTATTTTAAGTTAAAACTAGTAGAGTTAACTGATCATTGGGTAGCAGTATCATTAATAGATAGTGTAAGGACAGCAAGACAAACAAACCATGCTCTGGTATCAGATAGGTATGTTTTATTAAAGTTTAAAGAAGGAAGTATACCTCCTTGTTTATATAAATTAGAAGCAGGCAATGAAATGAAACAAGAAGAAGCACTAGCAGAAGTGGGTGGAAACGACTGGCAATGACAAGATTTCAATCTTTTAGGATTAGACATAAGAATAGAGTTAAAAGATTTAAGAATAGATTATTAAGAAGTAAGAAGTACAAGTATTCATTACGGCTTCTTGTTTTACTAAGTATTATATATATGTTACATGAGAAGGGATTAATATGAGTGACAATTTTATAAAGTTCTATGATGGTACACACTACAGACCACAGTCATCAGATCCTACTAACCCAGTAGAAGGAGATATATTCTTCTCTAATGGTTCACCTAGAGCTAAAGGCTTTTGGAAGTATCAGGATGGTCAGTTCCAAGTATTAGGTGGTTCTGGTGGTGGTGGACTAGATGTATTCTTTAAAGAAGATCATGAGATTAATGGCATAGATAACTACACTACTGGTAATAATACACTACCTGATGGTGGTGGTACTTTAGATGGTACACTTGCCTTAGAAACTACATTACCTATTGCTGGTGTTAATTCTGTTAAATACACTATGAGTACTTCTTCTGCTGATGATTATATCTTAGGAGAGAGTGTAGCCCTTGAAGAGAAGCAAAAGAATAAAGAAATAGCCTTTGTACAATACTACAGATATGATGGTGATGATGCAGATGTTAGAGCATTCTTATATGATGTTTCTAATGCTGAAGAGATACCAGGCACATCAATACCATTAGATGCACAAGCTAAACCTACTAGACTTACAATACAAGCATTCATTAAAGATTCTATTGATAATGTAAAGATAGGTTACCAAATTACTACTGGTAATAATACTAAGATACTTATATTTGATGATATTGAAGGTACGAGTAATCCATTAGTATTTACTGAGATAGTTGAAGAGAACATATTCAGTGCTACAATTGCAGCTGGTGGAAGTCCTACAGTGACAACATCTAATGCATCATTTATATCAGGGGTTGTTCAAGACTCTTCTGGTGTATATACAGTATCTTTCGTTACAGGGTTCTTCTCTGTAGCCCCTTCTTATTCAGTAACAACAGAGAATATAGGTGCTACTACTGATCCAACAGCTGTGTCTGTTGAGTCTATAAGTACAACCGCTATGGAGATAAGACAAGCTGGTTCTGCTAGTGGTGCTGCTTCTAATGAAGACTTCTCT